>ENA-OURQ01000125-OURQ01000125.1-human-gut-metagenome-genome-assembly--contig:-NODE-125-length-83885-cov-7.650865_pt1 | contig 83885 bp, 76 predicted proteins | sample MGYA00242105_ERZ508999 | MGnify/ENA primary metagenome ERZ508999 (study PRJEB26280, sample SAMEA2338771) | human gut metagenome | biome: human gut; feature: human-associated habitat; material: faeces...
GAGTTTCTTCCGATACGAAAAATGCCGGAAAAGCCTGTAAATACGGGCTATACCGGCATATAAGAACTTCTAAAAAGATAATCAAAATTCATATCTAATTTTGTATATACAACCATAATTACAATAATTAAAATCATCATTCCAATTACCGCAAACATAATCATCGGACTATTTTGCTTAATAAATAGTAATGGAATACCAAGTAATTCTAATACCACTGCAAATACAAACCAAATCTTTGCCACAGCATTATTATATTCTGGTATGTTTTCAATCTCCGATACTTTTGCATTTGCCCAGAAACCCGCAGGTTTATCAGATTTTCTATCAATTAATCCCATTATAAAAAATATAATTGCAACGATACTCCATATTATAAATGCTATTTTCACAGATGTACCTCCATTCCTATTTACATTTTATGCTAAAATAATTAGATATATATTATCATAGATATACCTAAATTGCTCTTTAAATTGCAATAAAATTTTATATTAAATCCATTATTTTATTTTTGAATGAAAAATAGAAATTTACTTTATAAAAATATACTTAGGCTACACTCTGACTACACAAGCATATTACATTTGTATATATTTTTAATTCTCACAAAATCAGTACCACCAGCTTAGCTGGTGGTTTGCTCTGCGGCTATAAGCCTGTGATACCTGCCAGCTCTAAAGAACTATGAAGAGTCCGCCAGCCGCACTACTGTCACAGGTTGCCCCTTAAAGGTTTTTTTTATGCCTTGTTTACTGGCTCACCCGTAAACGGGTCAATGTACTCTTTCAACGACATTTGGTCATACTCTAAATCCTCTTGTAACTGATTTCGTACATACTCTTCTATTTTCTTTGCATTTTTACCTACTGTATCTACATAATATCCTCTACACCAGAAATGTCGGTTTCCATATTTGTACTTTAAATTCGCATGCCTATCAAATATCATTAACGAACTTTTACCTTTCAAATATCCCATTACTTCTGACACACTATACTTACAAACATATGCACATGATCCGGCATACACTCTGCCGCAATTATCTCAATACCTTTCCTTTTACATAGCTCACTTAATATATGTGCTACATCTTGCCTTAGTTGCTTATATATCACTTTTCTTCTAAACTTTGTTGCAAATACTATATGGTATTTGCAAGTCCATTTTGTATGTGATAAACTATTATTGTCCATCCGGACACCTCCTTTGCTATTTAGTACGGTTGGCGAACCTTTACTAATTATAGTACTGGAGGTTTTTCTTGAAGCTAAAGCTTACCGGGAACACACCTGCATAGCAGGTGGTTTATTTTTATGTGGATACAAAAAAATGTCAGATATACATTAACCATGTACTTATCTGACATTTTTTATAGTTCATTTTATTGAAGAATTTTATGCAAAAGAGTTTTTACATTTGTAATTATTTTGTTGATTACAGACTACTCTATTTAATCCATACACCATTAGAATTAAATGTATAGCTCTTGCCTCCTATAGTTACTTTCTCTCCTGATATCATTTCACCGCTGCTCTTCAAATAATACCACTTGCCATTTAACTTAATCCAGCCTGTCTGCATTACTCCTGAAGCATTTAAATAATACCATTTTCCACTTATTTTCTGCCAGCCTTTTTGCATTTCTCCTGAGCCTTTTAAGTGATACCATTTTCCATCAAGTTTTATCCAGCCTGTCTGCATTACTCCTGAGCCTTTTAAATAATACCATTTTCCACTTAACTTAATCCAGCCTTTTTGCATTTCTCCTGAACCTTTTAAATGATACCATTTTCCGTCAAGTTTTATCCAGCCTGTCTGCATTATTCCTGAATCATTAAAGTAATACCATTTTCCACTTATTTTCTGCCAGCCGGTAACCATTTTCCCGTTGGAATCATAATAATACCAATATTTACCTGCCTGCTGCCAGCCGGTCTTTGTTTCTTCATATTCTTCCCAACCAGAACCTGTATATATATATCCTAATTCCGGTATATCAAGATCTGCTGTCTGACTTGCTCCATTATTGCTAAAGATAATCTTTGTATATCCTGCATCTGGATCTAATTCAACCATAAATATCTGATTTTCTGCATCAATACATTCCATTGGTGCTCCCGGCCATGCTGCATTTTTAACAGTTTCATTTTTCCATGCATATGCTGTTACATCAGACCAGTTATTTGTATTCTTAAAGTATATTGCATTGCTGCCCTCTTTTTTTATATATGTAAATGTCTTTGTTACAGAACCTAAATCATTATTTGCTTTAATAGTAACTGTTACTTTTTCTCCAACCTTAAGTCCTGTACCTATAGTGATATCTTTTGTGGTTGCAAATGAACCTGACTGTCCATCTGATGTTGTATATGTTGCATTTGTGGCATATAATGCTTCCATTGTAAGTGTAAATCCATCTGTATAGAAACCTGAACCATCCTTTTTACTTGTACTGATTTCAACTGCTTTTGACTGCTTTGTATAAGTAAATTTCTTAGTTACTGTTCCATATGAACTTGTAGCTTTAACCGTTAATGTTACTGTTTGTCCATCTTTCAGACCTTTTCCTATTGTAACAGTTTTTTCACCCGTAAGTGTGCCAGATTCTCCTGTTGAGGCAGTGTATGATGCACTTGTCGCATTCATTACTGTTACATCTACATCTAATCCATTTGTATAGAATACCGAACCATTTCCAAGGTTTGTAGCTATCTGTGCTGGATGTTTAGTAGTAGGATTTGACATAACATTCTGATAGATTACCGCAATACCATATTCACTTGTAATATTTCCACTTATTGTTCCATCTGATACTGTAAATGTATTGCCTGATACTTCATCTGTATAAGTTCCTGAAGCTAATCCATGTGCATCTGTTGAAATCTCTCCTGATCCATTAAAGTTTACAAGTATAATACCATTTCCTCTTTTTATATATGTAATATTATCACTTGTTCCCTGCGAATCTGAACAGTTATAAAATCTATTATTAAAATGATTAATCGCTGCTACTTCTTTTGTTGCCCAGGTGTATGTATTACATACTCCCATAAGTCTTTTCTCAAGATTCTTCTGTGGATTAGAAATAAACTGATTATCCATATCGTTTACTAATGTCTCTGTTGAATAATATGGTCTTACATAAAATAATGCTGCTGCATTGTCCACATTTTCAACTGCTGCCCAAGCACGAATGATCGCTCTGTCTGATGCATATCTTGAGGATTCATTCATATATGTATCATGCGATTCAGCCCAAAGCACTGATTTATTTGCCGGATATTTAAGAGCTGGTGTTGAAGGTGTATTACCTCTCACACCTTCAAGTGTTTTATTTCCAGCATTATTATCTGTGACTGACATATATTTTGTATAACCTGAAATATCAAAATTATCACCGACTGTATTTAATATTTCTCCATATACATATAAGTCTTTACCCGTTTTGGATTTATAATATGATTTCGCTGAATTTAATACATTTGGCCAGAAATCACTTGCGTATGACGGATCATCATCTGGTGTTTCAATATGTTTTGCCGCATCAAAACGAAAGCCATCTACGCCACAGTCAATTAATTCATTCAGATAATTTTTAACATATGTCTGTACTCTTGAATCAGCTGTGTTCAAATCAGGCATACCCATACAACCCATAGTAAAGCTTATTCGGCTGTCATCATCATGTACAAATCTTGTATTAATATGCCAGAATGTTTCGTCTGTAAGCATATCAGGATTCCAATATTCACCGACCTGCTTTGAAACATCACTTAAATTATTCTTCCAACCTGTAATATTTCCCATATGATTTGCCACAACATCGACAATAACTTTTATTCCATATGTTTCTGCCTTTGCACAAAGCGACTCTAGTTCTGCCTTTGTACCTAACCATGTAATTCCATTGTTACAAACACTAAACGTAACCGGCTGATATAACTTCCACCAGTTACCAGTTCCACCACAGCTTGGGAAACCAACGTCCATCCCTACAACACCCTCCCATGCATAATCCTTAGGCTGCTGTGCCGGTGAAGTCTGAATTGCTGAATATCCGCATTGTGCAATTAATTCCAGATGATCCTCGATAGTTGAATATGACCAGTTCCAACAATGAAGTATTGCTGAATCCTGTATATCATCTACAAGTTCATAACCATTAGAAGCATATGCAATTTCCTGCTTTGCTCTGATTATCGTTAAACCTGAAAATGTAGATAGCACCATTACTGTTGAAAGAACAGATGCAACTGTTTTTTTCAGTCCACTAAAAAATTTTTTTTGCATAATCTCATTCTCCTAATCTTATTACATTTTGCATACGTCCTTCAAAGTTCATATGCTCAAAATTAACAGCATATATTTTTGTTAATTATACACAGTACCAAAATATTCATTTAGTACCTTTTGTGTTATTTTACATAAATTTAAATAAAAATAATATGCTAATATATGACATGTTAGCATATTTCATTATGTATTGTAAAGTTGTTTGAATATAAAATATTTCAATATCTTTCGACATTTTTCGAGTGAAGATTAAATTCTACCAGCTTACTCTCAAATACTATTTTATATTCTCAATCATTTCGATGTTTACTCTTTTCTTCCTCTTCCTTAATCTCTTTCTCTAGTTGTTCTAGCGATATATCCTTTCTTATAATAGGTGCATCATAATAATCCTGAGGTGCTGGTATATATCTACCTCCAACAAATACCTTCTCTATTTTTGATTTCATGAATTCAATTCCTTTTATTTACTCAGCTATGTCTTTATAGACATATACGCTCTTTATTCTACCGCATTCTCTTTCATCAATCCAATCATCAATAACTATGCTCAATACAGGGTCTGCATATGGCGGATAACTCAAATGCAACTCATTTATTTTACTTACAACTTTTTGTCCGGACATAAATTCAATTTCTATATTACTTCCTTTTGCAACGTGTTTATCGGCTTCATATACACAATTAACAACCGTCTTTTTTTCAACATTCATTATACCATACGCATTTAATTGTGGCATAATACATACCTCCTCTATATTTTTTATTTCTACAGTTACTATATAAATATTATTTCGATTATTTTTTCACCTCCTGTTCGATATATATCAATGTATTCCACACCTCTATCGGAAAAACATGTCAATGGTTTATATATTCTAAATTTTTCAACTATCTCACTGCTATTTTCATATATAAGTTTAATTTTATCAGTTCTTCCATCTTTATCTATGTTACAAATCAATGTTTCAAGCTTCGGTGCTTTTAATATTTCTAATACTTTTATCATTTTGTTTCAGCAACTCCAATGCATCTTCCTCCGGGATTTCTTCATAGCAATCAAACTCTGGTGCATCAGGATAAAAATATCCTATTGATAATCCTATTCTTACCCATTTACCATTTTCCATTTGATATGACTTACAACCAACTCTTTTAATCACCTGATTTTGATGTTCATAATCTGTCAATTTCCAATATACTGTTGATTCATTAATTTCTGACATTTCTTTAATTTCTTCTATTTCCACATCAAACACCTCCACTCATATCATACATAGACATTATCTTATCTAAATTATATTTATTAATTTCCAATGCGTCAATGTTTTCTCTATAAATAGATATAGTAAATTCACATAAAAATCAAACAAAGCCTTTGAAAATATGATTACGCATATTTCAACTGAATCATAATTATATAATATTCATTTATCTTTTATATGAGAATGCTTTGGTTTTTAATATATATAATCTCCTTGATGATATATTGGATAAATTGTTAAGATATTAAAAAGCACAGCCGTTTGGCTGTACTTTCATATACCTAATATGATATGTCATCATCCAAAGTTAAATACCCACTATCATATACGTCTTTATTGTTTTTTATACAATCACTAATGATTTCAATTATTCTTTCAGGCGATTCTGCACTCATCTGAAATGTTGGAAAACCATCATTGAATTTTTCTGCATAATCCTCTAATGCTTTGTCTAATTTTTCATTCATACTATTTCACTCCTTTTAAAATTGTAAGCAGTATATCATAACTACTTATAAGAAGTTTTTGCGGATTACAATGTTTCTTCACCCTCCAATTCTTTAGGAGAGAAATATTCACATTCTACTTCTTTGTGATTCCATATTTGTGGTGGTATTTGCCTTCTTTTAGTATAAATTTTGCAAGAATAAGGTTCTTTCGTAATAGTTTCATTCTTACAGTACAAACATTTACAATCTAAACATAATTTATATACTTCGGTTGTTTTTTGCATATTCTCATCTACTTTCTATATCTAATTTACTTCTAATAACATTCAACTTTATATTTTCATATTTTAATCAAGTTAATACATCTTTAAATAATTAATTTGTCTTTATTTTATTATACCATCTTTATTATCATTTGATATAAGATTTTTTATTTCAAAAATAAGAATGGATAATCCTTAAGACATACCGAAGTTCAGAAATTAAATGCTTTGTTCTAAAGCCTATTACCTGCCTATTACTCGCCTATTACTTGCCTATTACGGCCTGTTTTTACCCACTTATTTTATGAATTGTCAGAATTGTCTATTTTAATAAAAGAGTTGCTTAGCAACTCTTTCAGGCGCTGATGTATGCAAGCTTTAACTTGCAAAATTCATTTTTACATCAGTCGCATCTATGCGGAGCTTTAGTTATAAAGGAATATTATGAAATAATTTCCTTTATAACTAAAAAAGCCCCTAACCACGAGGATTAGGGGCAATATAAGGTATTATTAGCAAATACCCTGTGCATTCATAGCGTCAACAACTTTTTCGAATCCGGCAATGTTAGCACCTACAACGTAGTTACCTTCAAATCCATATTTCTTAGATGCTGCATCAAGGTTATGGAAGATATTTACCATGATGTTCTTTAATTTAGAATCAACTTCTTCGAATGTCCAGCTTAATCTTTCACTGTTCTGAGACATCTCAAGTGCTGATGTAGCAACGCCACCTGCATTAGCTGCTTTACCAGGAGCGAAGTATACTCCGTTTTTCTGTAAATATTCTGTAGCTTCTAATGTTGTAGGCATATTAGCACCTTCACATACAGCCATAACACCATTAGCTACTAATGATTTTGCATCATCAAGATTTAATTCATTCTGAGTTGCACATGGAAGAGCAATATCAACTTTAACAGTCCATACACCTTTTCCTTCATGATATTCAGAATTTGGTCTGTATTTCTTGTATTCTGTAAGTCGCGCACGATTTACTTCTTTGATTTCTTTAAGTGCTGCAACATCAATTCCGTCTGGATCATATACCCAACCATTTGAATCTGAAACTGTTACAACTTTAGCACCTAACTGCTGTGCTTTCTCTGTTGCGTAGATAGCAACGTTACCTGAACCAGATACTGCAACTGTCTTACCAACGATATCCTGTCCATTGCATTTTAACATTTCTTCTGTAAAATATAATAAACCATATCCTGTAGCTTCTGTTCTAGCTAAAGAACCACCATATGATAAGCCTTTACCTGTTAATACGCCCTCATATACGCCTCTGATTCTCTTATACTGACCAAACATATAACCAATTTCTCTGGCACCTGTTCCGATATCACCCGCTGGAACATCTGTGTCAGCACCGATATATTTGCAAAGCTCTGTCATAAAGCTCTGACAGAATGCCATAATTTCTCTATCTGATTTTCCCTTAGGATCAAAGTCAGAACCACCTTTACCACCACCAATTGGAAGACCTGTAAGTGAGTTCTTGAAAATCTGTTCAAAACCTAAGAATTTAATAATACCTAAGTTAACAGATGGATGTAATCTTAAACCTCCCTTGTATGGTCCAATTGCACTATTGAACTGTACACGGTAACCTGTGTTAACCTGAACCTGTCCTTTGTCATCTACCCAAGGAACTCTGAATTTAATCTGTCTTTCAGGATTAACTAATCTTTCAAGTAAAGCATCCTTTCTGAATTTCTCCTCATTAGCCTCAACAACGACTCTTAATGATTCTAATACTTCCTTAACTGCCTGATGGAATTCAGGCTCTGCAGGATTCTGTTTTACAACCTGCTCAATTACCTCGTCAACATATGACATAGTGGTTTCCTCCTTCACACATATTATACAATATAAATTTTTCTATAAAGTAAAAAATACCTCAGGGTACTACAAATAAACGAGTTATGTAGCCGCCTTTGGTATCAACCTCGAAATTTATTATATTACTTTATTATACTAAAGTCAATATATTTTATAAAAATTTTCAGCGGCAGTTATTCTTATCACTATATTTCTATATCAAGTTCAACAGGGCAGTGATCTGACCCCATAATTTCTGTATGAATTTTTGCATCTACCAGATTACCCTTAAGTGCCTCTGATACAAGAAAATAGTCTATACGCCAACCTGCATTCTTGGCTCTTGCACTGAATCTATATGACCACCATGAATATATATCTTTCATATCAGGATAAAAATATCTGAACGTGTCTATAAAACCTGCATCTAACAAGTCTGTGAACTTTCCTCTTTCCTCATCTGTAAATCCTGCATTTTTTCTATTAGTTTTAGGATTCTTTAAATCTATCTCATTATGTGCAACATTCATATCACCACATACAATTACAGGCTTATTTTCTTCTAATTTCTTCAAATATGCTTTAAATGCTTCTTCCCATTCCATTCTGTAATCTAAACGTGCTAATTCATTCTGCGAATTTGGTGTGTAGACATTTACCATATAATATTTATCATATTCCAGTGTAATTACTCTTCCCTCTTTATCATGTTTTTCTATGCCTATACCATAACTGTCACTTATTGGTTGCTCCTTCGTAAATATAGCAGTTCCCGAATATCCCTTTTTCTCTGCATAATTCCAATATTGATGATACCCCTCTAATTCAAGTACCAGTTGTCCTTCCTGCATTTTACTTTCCTGTATACAGAATATATCTGCATCCATTTCCTTAAATATATCCACAAAACCTTTCTGTACGCATGCACGTATTCCATTTACATTCCAAGATATTAATTTTTTCATCCTTTTAAATATAGTTTATTTGGTATTTATATCTATATTATACCAATGTAACTTTTCCTTTCTAAACTTTTCTATGCATTTTATATTATGCATTATTTAAATACTTTTTTAAGCTAATTATATACCACTATTTTTATATTGTCACTAAAGCTAAAAAAGTCTCTATATAAAATTTCTCATCTAATTATCTTGTATGCATCTTTATGATAAGAAATCAAATATAGGGACTCATTAACTTCAATTTTTATATCATTTTGAGTATAAAAATAGCTCCCCGAGTTGGGCTCGAACCAACAACCCCACGGTTAACAGCCGTGTGCTCTACCATTGAGCTATCGAGGAACATTAATTACATATGATATTATAACTCATAATTTCATATTGTCAACTATTTTTTGATTTTTATTATCCATTTTTATTATCCTTGAGTCATTTTATTTACCACTTTTCAAATCGTTCTTTAACATAAAGTACATTTTCTCGATTTATTATATAATACTATATAAATTACAATAATCACTTTCATACATAATAATAAAAACAACCATATGAAAATAATCACATTTATATTATTTATCTTCATATGGTTGTTATCGTTAAATTATAATATTTTCTTTAATTATACCTTAGTTATTCACCAAAACATCTATACATTCTGTAAGCTCACCAAGTGACACTTTGATAGACTGATTAATATCACCTGAGTTTCTGGCAAGTTTACCAACTTCATCTGCTACTACAGCAAATCCCTTACCAAATTCACCTGCTCTCGCAGCTTCTATCGCAGCATTGAGTGCAAGTATCTTCTGTTTAGATTCAATCTTATCAAGAGCTTTTGATTTCTCTTTTAATTCATCTAATAATCCTGAAGCTTTATTCACGTACTCACTATTTGATTTCTCTTCATCATCCTCTAATCGCTTATCTTTGATTACATCATTAATAAGTCTGTTTATCAATCCATCTAGATGATTAACTTTCTCTTCGTCCAAAACATCTTCGCTATAAATTAATACTTTTCCCAATAATTCATCTTCTAATGTTATCTCCACAACTGATACTGCTAAATTGTCATCAAGAATCTCTTCGTCTGCACTAAGTATGTTTCTATTCTCTGTATTGGCTATCTCAAATTTTACATCTACTAAGCCTTCTAAGTCTTCCTTTATGCCTTTTAACGATTCTAATTCAATATAATCTGTTATCTGCATCTTCTTCAGCTCCTTGCATTATAATTTACATTTTTTAACATAAAATGATTATACCATATATATCATTTTTTAACAATAGTATGATTTTCTTTACCTTGTTTTTATTTTTTTGTGCAAATTATACAAATCATCTGAATATCCATAATTTTTAAATATGACTTTTAACTTCAGATTAATATTTCTATTCTGTGTATGAATTTTTGTCTCATCTGAACACCCATAAATTTTTAATCTGCCCCTTTATTTCATCAAATGTCCACCTCTTTTTACTGTTCTTTCTGCTATTAGGGTCATTTACTATTATTTTACCATCTTCAAGTCCTGCAAGGACTATAAAATGTCCTTCTGTTGTAAAATCTCCCGGCCCGACACTACATATTATAGGATTTCCTACTTCTAAGTTACTATATACCCTGTTTTCATCTAATGGAATTTCAATAGACTCAAGTCCTAATTTTCTTGCTCCACTACCCATCAAGGCCCATAATGTACCATTATCCGAAACATATCCCGATTCTTCACTAAAGTTCGCCATCCACTCTGGATTCATATAATTATTTTTAAGAATATAAATTGCAACCATTGATAGACATGTTGGACCGCAGCCATTTATTCCAATTATTCCATCACCATATTTATCATATCCCCAACGCTCATCCCATTGCATAAATAAAGGCACTCCGTTACAATCTATGTCTTTATCAATTGAAATGTCTATTTTATTATCTTTATTTTCCGGATAATCATACACAAACTTTATTGCTTCAGAATTACGTTTGGCTAACTCTATTAAATCTGTTGTATAATTATCCTTATTCTTCATTATATAAGCAAGTTGTTCTGATTGTTTGGCATTTCTCGAACTTACCGCAAGATTTCTTATTTTCTCGGCTCCCTCTTTATCATCACCATTCATATTAATTATCTTATCAGTAGCATAACATACAGTAACAAGCATAATTATCATAAATAGGATTTTTATAAAATATTTAATTCTGCATTTTCTTCTTCTGACTGATTTTTTCTTATTCATAAGCATTAATCCTCGTTTCTAAGTAATTCGTCATATTTTACCTGTTAATATCGACCTATATATTGTAGCATATCCAAATTCTTAGTTTTTTAATTCTTACTTATGACTTTATTAAGAATTCTTTAATATCAGGCTTCTTTCTATATAATCTTATACAACACAAAAATACCAAGGCTTTCAATAAAACCTTGGTATCTATATGTTATATTTCTATTTAATTCTCAATTATATGATAATTAAGCAAGTTTAGATTTTGCAAGTTCTGCTAATTTAGCAAATCCCTCTGCATCGTTGATAGCCATTTCAGATAAGATCTTTCTGTTAATTTCAACTCCTGCAACTTTTAAACCATACATAAATTTACTGTATGATAATCCGTTCATTCTTGCAGCAGCATTAATTCTTGCGATCCATAACTGTCTGAACTGTCTCTTCTTCTGCTTTCTGCCAGCATATGAACTTGTTAATGCTCTCATAACTGACTGTTTTGCTACTCTATACTGTTTTGATCTAGCGCCTCTGTAACCTTTAGCGAGTTTTAATGTTCTATTATGTCTTTTTTTAGCGTTCATTCCGCCTTTAATTCTTGCCATTTCAGTCTTCCTCCTATTTTATTTTATCCTATAAATATGGTAATATTTTCTTCATATTCTTTACATTTGTTGCATCTGTAATAGTTGCTTTTCTAAGATTTCTCTTTCTCTTAGTTGTCTTCTTTGTAAGAATATGGCTCTTGTAAGCTTTCATTCTCTTTAATTTACCTGTACCTGTTTTTTTGAAACGTTTAGCAGCAGCTCTGCTTGTCTTCATTTTTGGCATTATGTTCGTCCTCCTTAAATTCATCTATTTTTTAACTATATAAATAAACAATATCTTATATTGATTATCTCTTTTCAGCTAAAAACATCTGCATACTTCTTCCTTCTAATTTTGCAGGCTTTTCTACTACAGAAATGTCTGAAAGCAACTCAGCAAAATCGTCTAATATATGTTTACTATTTGTCATATGTGCCATTTCTCTTCCACGGAAACGAAGTGTAACCTTAACTTTGTCACCTTTTTCAAGAAATTTTCTAGCCATATTTGCTTTTGTCTTCATATCATTAGCTTCAATATTAGGTGATAATCTCACTTCCTTAATATCGATTGTTTTCTGTTTTTTCTTAGCTTCTTTCTCACGTCTTGCCATCTCGTATCTGTATTTGCCATAATCAATAATCTTACATACAGGTGGTTTGGCAGTTGGAGCAATTTTAACTAAATCTAAATCTGCTTCTTTAGCAAGTTTAAGAGCTTCTTTAGCCGACATAATTCCTAACTGTTCGCCGTTTTCTCCAATCAATCGAATTTCTTTGTCTCTTATCTGTTCGTTAATATTTAATTCGCTAATAGTAGTGCACCTCCAAAAAAAGTGGATAGTCAGACTATCCACTTTCAAATTAATGCTTACGCTTATATTCAAAACATCAACCATATGTCACTCATTCGTGCATAGGTGAGAGCGGATACTCTGCTTCATTTATTTTTCACAACTTTGATAGTTTATCATTGTTGTGATGTTTTGTCAATATAATTTTACCTTATTTTTTATTATTTTATATTCTATTCCATTCTGAAAGTAGAACATCTTGTATCGCGACAAGTACATGCATTAGCACCATCTACATCAATTGATGAAGCTGTACAACAACATGCTGTATTATGCACACATTTTTCCGCCATGCATTCAATTTTTATAGAATGGTTTGGTGATGAACTACAACCGCAGGAATTACTAAAGTTATTCTCTGATCTGTCCTTAAAGCTTGCACATGCTGTTTCGTCAGATACCTCGGCTGTTGTACCATCTACTTTTATACTGTCTAAGCAACATAATTTTTCTTTGTTGTGATAGCAATTGGTTACGGAACATTTTAAATCAGTCATAATTTTCCTCTTTTCTAATTAATTTATAACTTTACGTTACCGTAATATTTTGTCTCAATTGATATTATTTTATGCAGCTTATTTATTGCTATTTAGTATTGCTTAAGAATTTTTCAATACCCTCAATTGCAGCTTCTTCATCTGTACCGTCTGCCGATACTAATACATCTTCGCCTGCTGCAAGACCAAGTGTCATCATTCCCATAATACTTTTAGCATTAACTCTCTTGTTCTCATGTTCTACATAAATAGAGCTGTCATACTGACTTGCAGTCTGTACAAACATTGCTACAGGTCTGGCTTCAAGCCCTGATTGAATTTCAATTTTCATATTTTTGGTTACCATAATAATCCTCCTTAGCTTTCACGTAAGTCATCTGCAATTTCGCAGATTTTTCTTAACCTATGGTTTACACCGGATTTGCCTACAGCCGGGGTTAGCATTTCTCCTAATTCTTTCAAAGAAGCATCCGGATTATCAAGTCTTAGTCTTGCCATCTCTTCTAAATTGTCCGAAAGCACTGACAAGCCGACTTTATCCCTGATAAACTTTATATCTTCTATCTGCTTTACAGCAGCCGACACTGTTTTCTTTAAATTTGCTGTTTCACAATTCACTTTACGGTTAACTGAATTACGCATTTCTTTCAGTATCCTCACATTTTCTAAATCCATAAGTGCTACATGCGCCTCCATCACATTCAAAATATCTACGATTCCAGCGCCTTCTTTTATATATACCACAAAATGCTTCTTTCTTTCAACTATTTTCGCATCAATATTAAAATATTGAATTATGTTCTTTAATTGAACTGCTTTATCCTCTGTAGTACATACAATTTCAAAATGGTAAAATTTCTCCGGATCACTTATTGACCCAGACGCTAAAAATGCGCCTCTTATGAAGGCACGTTTACAACACTCTTTCTGTATCAGAATATTACTTGAAACTGAAAGATTCTCACATATTTCACCATACTCATCAATTAACTTCGATGCCTGTAATACTTTCATAGCATCTTTATGATGTTTGATTGTAATTGTATAATTTCTTAATTTAGAACTTTGTCTGATTGAAATTTCCGTATCTATATTATATGCTTTTTTCAATAATGTAAAGTATTTTCTTGCAACAGCAATATTTTCCGTATGAATTCTTACCGAATATGTATCATTTTGCGATATTCCGATTCTTCCACACAGGCTTATTATTGCCGCTACTTCTGCAATCTGGCAATGTCTTGCAACCGGACACTGTTTCGATAATTCATCCTTAACTTTTCCTGAAAATGACATTGTATTCCTCTTCTTCTACTAACTTTTTATCTCATAATATCTCTATGTGCAACTTTTATACCAAGATTCTTATCCTCTGACAACCTGTCATACAACATATTTGCAACAGTTACTGACCTGTGCTTTCCACCTGTACAACCTACTCCGATAACTAACTGGTTCTTGCCTTCTTTAACATAATTAGGTATTAAAAACTTAATCATATCATAGAGCTTATCAAGAAATTTCTGTGATACTTCAGATGACATCACGAACTCTTTCACTTCATCATCATTTCCTGTTTTATACTTAAGCTCATCTATATAATATGGATTAGGCATAAATCTTACATCAAAAATAAGGTCAGCATCAACAGGAATTCCATACTTGAAACCGAATGATAAAATTGTAACAAAAAGGTTCTTATACTCTTTATTCTCCACAAATATTTTTTCTATTTCCATGCGAAGTTCACGTATCAAAAGTGTGCTTGTATCTATGATATAATCAGCTTGTTTTCGTAGAAATTCTAACTGTTTACGTTCGTTAACTATGCCCTCATCAACTCGTCCCTCTGGTGTCAGAGGGTGCGCACGCCTGGTCTCTTTAAATCTCTTGATAAGTACATCATCATTAGCATCAAGAAACAGAATTTCATAATGATAACCTGATTTTTTCATTTTATCAAGAATATAATCTAACTCACTTAACGCCTGTCCACTTCGTATATCTATTCCCAGTGCAACATTTTTATCATTAGAATTCTTATCACTGAAAGTCAGCTCTGCAAATTTCAATATAAGTTCAATAGGAAGATTATCTACACAAAAATAGTTATTATCCTCTAATGTTTTTAAGGCACTACTCTTACCTGCCCCTGACATCCCTGTAATGATAACAAATCTCATACACTAATCTCCTTTCTCTTATTCTGCGCAATTTATAATTTATTGCTATAATAGCTATTTGTTTTCATAAAGAAACCAATAGCTATAAGAAAAACAGACTTATTAATCTGCTTTTTCATACTTTATAATAACTTTTATGATAACTGCTTAGCCAATTATTTTAACTTCAGGTTCTAATCTTACACCAAATTCAGCCTCTACTTTATCAGCCACATCCTTCATAAGTCTTATTATATCCGCAGCCGTTGCATTTCCTTTATTTACCACGAAACCACAATGTTTCTCCGATACACATGCACCACCTACACTATAGCCCTTAAGACCTGCATCCATTATCAGTTTACCTGCAAAATATCCCTCAGGTCTCTTGAATGTACTTCCTGCACTTGGATATTCCAAAGGTTGTTTATCTCTTCTCTGCTTAAGAAGTTCATTCATTCTATCACTTATTTCATCTTTATTTCCAGCTTCTAACTTAAGTTTTGCAGATAGAACAATATAATCTTCTTCCTGAACAACACTATTTCTATAGCCAAATTTCATTTCCTCATTTGACTTTTCAACAATGTTGCCATATTTATCCATAAGTGTTACACTCATAATTATATCTTTAAATTCGCCTCCATATGCACCTGCATTCATTGCAACGGCACCGCCAAGCATTCCCGGTATTCCTGCCGCAAATTCAAGTCCACTAAGCGAATTCTCACAGGCATAATTAGCTATTTTAGAGACATATGCTCCTGCTTCACATGACATCACCTTATCATCAAGTGTTATATTAGAAAGTTTCTGTCCGATTTTAACGATTACACCATTATATCCCTCGTCTTTTACTAAAAGATTGCTTCCATTGCCAATAATGTAATAGTCAATTTTGTCTTTTAAAAATCGAATTAATTCAGATAACCTTTCAAAGCTGTCAGGAGTAACAAAATATTTTGCCTTACCACCCGCCTTGAACGTAGTATGTTTACTCATATCTTCATCAGTAAATACATTTTCTTTGCCTAAGATATTGATTAATTCCTGGTACATATACTTTTTACTCCTTTACAACTATCTAAAACGCCGCTTATTAAGCGGCGCAATATCATTTCATATATTTCACATTATATTAATCCAAAATAAGTGCTGCTGCACCATACATTCCAGCATCATTGCCTAATGTTGCCAATGCAAATTTAGCATTTTTAGTTGCATGGAACGCATTTGCAAGAAAGTTTTCTTCTATTTTATCCAGAAGGAATTTACCTGCTTTGCTTACACCACCACCGATTACGATTACCTGTGGGTTTGTAACTGCTGCAATTCCTGCAATTGCATTTCCTAAATAATATGCAAGTTTATCTACTACTTCCATTGATAATTTATCGCCATCTTTAGCTGCATCAAATATATCTTTACATGTGAATTCTTCCATACCACGTAATACTGAATCTTCTTCTGATTTAGCAAGAAGTTTCTTAGCTTCTCTTACGATTCCTGTAGCAGAACCTACTGTCTCTAAGCAGCCTTTCTTACCACAACCGCAAGTCTCAGCATCATCTCCAAATACTGCCGGAATATGTCCGATCTCACCTGCTGCACCATTCGAACCTGCTATTATCTTTCCGCCGATGATTACACCACCGCCAACGCCTGTTCCTAATGTAACGAGAACTAAGTCTTCAAAGCCTCGTCCGCCGCCCTGCCATGTCTCGCCTAAGGCTGCAACGTTTGCATCATTTCCGGCTTTAACTTTAACGCCACCAAGCATCTGTGATAATTTTTCTTCTACATTGAATATTCCCCAGCCTAAATTAACACAATTTAATACTGTACCATCTTTTGTTATAGGTCCTGGAATACCTATTCCAATACCGAGTAAATCATCTCTTGTAATCTGTTTCTCAACTAATTTAGCATCAATCGCTGCACATATATCTGGAAGTATATGGCTTCCATCATCCTCTTTTCTTGTAGGAATCTCCATACTGTCAATTAATTTTGCTTCTGTTGTAAATAAACCGATTTTAACTGTAGTTCCACCTACGTCAATACCAAAACACACTTTTCCCATTTCAATATACCATATATGGGTTATCCATATATTTTATCCTTTCCTCTTTAATAAATATATATTATTGTATAAATACTATTCTTCAAATTTTTCTTAAATGTAATTTTAATATTATTCATCATTTTCGTGTTTTACTAAGTTCGCCTGTACTCTTCTATATAATTCCTGTGCAGCATTATATCCCATCTTCTTCTGTCTGTGGTTAACCGCTGCTGACTCAACTATAATAGCAAGGTTACGTCCTGGACGAATAGGAATCGAATGACATACAACCTTATTGCCGAGAAATTCTGTATACTGTTCCTCTAATCCAAGTCTGTCATATTCTTTATCCTTATTCCAGTCCTCTAATTTAATAACCATATCAATGCCCTGTGTCTCTTTTACACTTTCCACACCGAACAAGGTCTTTACATCTATGATTCCTATACCACGAAGTTCAATAAAATGTCTTGTAATATCTGGTGCTGTACCGATTAATGTTTCATCACTTACTTTTCTTATCTCTACAACATCATCAGTTACAAGTCTGTGTCCACGCTTAATAAGTTCAAGTGCTGCTTCACTCTTACCAATACCACTTTCACCCATTATGAGTACACCTTCACCATAAACATCTACTAACACTCCATGTATCGATATACAAGGTGCGAGTTCTACATTTAACCATCTTATTATCTCTGCCATAAATGAAGATGTGGTCATATTAGTTACGAGTACAGGAACACCATATTTATTTCCTGCTTCTAATATATATTCATCTGGTTGTATACCTCGGCAGAAAATCATACATGGTATGTTAGCACCAAATATCTGGTCATATATATATTTCTTTCGTCCCTCATCTAATGTTGTCAGATAAGTACTCTCAACATGTCCTATAACCTGAACTCTGTCAGTTGGAAAATGTTCAAAGAAGCCTGTCAATTGTAATGCTGGCCTATTAATATCTGTCTGTTCAACTTTAATCTGACTTACATCTATATCGGGAGTAAGATTTTTAAGACCCATTTTTTCAATAATTTTGGATAAACTTACTGATTGCATATGCCTTCTCCTTTTCTTTCGCTGTCATTATATTATAGCATATCAATGGAAAAATTGATAGACTTTTTCGGCCGCTGCCTGATTCATTGATGGAATTTTTTTAAGTTCTTCCACGCTTGCCTCTTTGATTGCCTCAAATGATTTGAATTCACGCATAAGTGCCTTTCTTCTTACATCACCGATTCCCTCTATATCGTCCAGGATAGAATGTATCTGTTTCTTACTTCTTAAATCTCTATGGAATGTTATGGCAAATCTATGTGCTTCATCCTGTATACGTGTTATAAGTCTGAATCCCTCGCCTGATTTATTAATCGGTATCTCAATATTATTAAAATATAAACCTCTTGTTCTGTGATGGTCATCCTTAACCATACCACAAACCGGAATATTAAGGCCTAATTCATCTAATACTTCAAGGGCTATATTTACCTGTCCTCGTCCACCATCCATCATAATAAGGTCTGGAAATCTCGTAAAACTTCCGTATTTTTCTTCCATATTATTCTCTTTTAATTCTTCAATTTCCTTAAGTCCGTGTGTAAAACGTCTTGTCAGAACTTCTCTCATACTTGAATAATCATCTGCACCTTTTACCCATTTTATTCTGAATTTTCTATAATCATTCTTACGTGGCTTGCCATCTTCATACACTATCATTGAGCCTACTGATTCAAATCCATTTATATTAGATATATCAAATGCTTCTATTCTCTTAGTATATGCTATATCTAATAAATTATCTATTTCTGTTACAGCTCCTTTTGTTCTTCTTTCTTCACTCTTTATCTTATCCTTATCCTGTTCAAGAACAATTCCAGCATTTCTTGCAGCCAATTCCACAAGTTTTTCTTTTTCACCTTTCTTAGGCTGCTTAATCACAACCTTCTGTCCTCGTTTTATGGATAACCATTTTTCTATTACTTCCACGTCATCTATCTCTTCCTGGACTAATAATTCCTTAGGAATAAATGGTGAATTGCCATAATATTGCTTAACAAAATTCGTAAGAACATCTCTCCCTAATGCCTGTGGTGCAAGTTCCACATGAAAATGTTCTCTTCCAAGTACTTTACCATTTCTAATGAAGAATACCTGAACAACCGCATCATTGCCTTCCATCGCATATGCAATAATATCTCTGTCCATATCTTCATCCGTGGTTATCTTCTGTTTATTTGAAATTGCTTTCACACTATTTATCAGATCTCTGTATGTTGCTGCTTCTTCGAATTCCATTTTCTCTGATGCACTATACATTTTCTCAGTAAGCATATTTAATACCTTGGTGTAATTACCATTTAGAAAATCTACTACTTCTGAAATATTCTTTTTATATTCTTCCGATGAAATATAACCCATACATGGTGCATCACATCTTTTTATCTGGTAATTAAGGCAAGGTCTGCCAATTCCTATGTTCTCTGGAAGTACGCGTGAACACGTTCTTATCTTGTATATCTTTGTAAGCAGCTCTATTGTATCTTTTACTGCACCCGCACTTGTGTATGGACCGAAATATTTAGCCTTATCCTTTTTCATATTTCTTGCCATCATAACTCTTGGATAATCCTCATTCACTGTAACACGAATGAATGGATAACCCTTGTCATCCATTAACATAGTATTATATTTCGGTCTGTATTCCTTAATCAGATTACATTCTAATATAAGTGCCTCTAACTCAGAATCGGTAACAATATATTCAAAACGGCTAATTCTCGAAACCATCTGTTCAATCTTAGCCGTTCTTGTTCTGCTTGTCTGAAAATATTGTCTTACCCTGTTCTTTAAGCTAATTGCTTTGCCTACGTAGATGATTTCGTCTGTATCATCATGCATCAGGTATACGCCGGGCGAACCCGGCAATTTCTTTAACTCTTCTTCAATACAAAACATTTTTATTCACTTTTCTCTTAATTATATTTTATAACTGTTTTCCTGAACTTAATTAATTTATTTAATATATTTTGTCAGCTTTTCTTAATTTATATCTTCACTTACTGCTTCGATAATATCTTCTGAACTCTCATCAGAACCATTAATTTCATTATAAATCTTCATAAATTCTTTACCTGTTATGGTCTCTTTCTCATATAAGAATTCAGCAATTTTATCAAGAGCGGCTCTGTTTTCACTCAAAAGTGTCTTAGCCTTTTCATAACATTGTTTTAATAATTTCTTGACTTCTTCATCAACTTCCGCTGCTGTTACATCAGAACAATTTAATCTGGCACTTCCTGATAAATACTGATTCTCTACAGTCTCTAATGACATAAGTCCGAACTTATCAGACATACCATACTGTGTAATCATCTCTCTTGCAATCTGTGTAGCTTTCTCCATATCATTTGAAGCACCTGTTGTTATTGATTCAAATACAATCTCTTCAGCAGCTCGTCCACCTAATAATGTAACTATTCTTGCAATCAGTTCATCTTTAGACATAAGATATTTTTCTTCTTCAGGTACCTGCATTACATAACCTAATGCACCCATTGTTCTTGGTATAATAGTTATCTTCTGAACTGGTTCTGAATGTTTCTCTAAGGCTGTTATAAGTGCATGACCAACTTCATGATATGCAACAGTCTTTTTCTCTTTCTCGCCTAAGATTCTGTCTTTCTTTTCTTTTCCGGCAATTACTACTTCAAGCGATTCAAGTAAATCGGCCTGTGAAATAGCTTTTCTTCCATGTTTTACAGCATTAATTGCCGCTTCATTAATCATATTTGCAAGGTCTGAACCAACGGCTCCTGATGTCGCAAGTGCTATTTCATTAAGATTAACAGTTTCGTCCATGGCAACGTTTCTTGAATGTACCTTTAATACGTCTAATCTTCCCTTTAAATCAGGTTTATTAACTATAATTCTTCTATCGAAACGTCCCGGTCTTAACAATGCCTTATCAAGCACTTCCGGTCTGTTAGTCGCAGCTAATATGAACAATCCTTTAGATGTATCGAAACCGTCCATCTCTGATAACAGCTGGTTAAGTGTCTGTTCTCTTTCATCATTTCCTCCGCCATATTTTGCATCTCTGCTCTTACCTATGGCATCAATCTCATCTATAAAAATGATACATGGAGCTGACTGCTGTGCCTGTTTAAATAAATCTCTTACTCTTGATGCTCCGACACCGACAAACATTTCCACAAAGTCAGAACCTGACAATGAGAAAAATGGAACTTTTCCCTCACCTGCTACAGCCTTAGCAAGTAATGTCTTACCTGTTCCAGGTGGTCCAACTAGCAATGCACCTTTAGGAAGCTTTGCACCAATAGAAGCATATTTACCAGGATTATGAAGAAAATCAACTATTTCTGTAAGCGATTCCTTAGCTTCGTCCTGTCCGGCAACATCCGCAAATGTTACTCCCGTCTCTTTCTCAACATATACTTTTGCATTAGATTTACCAACACCCATCATACCTGAACCATTACTTACTTTTCTAAATAATAGTCCCATAATGAAGTATATAAGTGCAAATGGCAATATCCATTCAAGTATAAATGTTAATACGCTTGACTGTTTGTCTGATAGCTGACCTTTATATTCAACGCCTGCTTTATTTAATTTAGGCAATAATTCCTCATCACCATTTATCTGTGTTGTATAATATGTCATTTTGAAATATTCATCTTCCTGCTTCTTTGGTGTTATATAGATTTTACCATCATCAGAGAATATTATTTTTTTGACTTCGCCATCATCTACCATTTTAAGAAAATCATTATAATAGATTTCCTTAGATGTAGCATTTTCAAATACCTTTGACATAAAAGTTGATGCAATTATTGTAATTAATGCAGCGATAACAATAATAATTATGGTCTGGTTACGCTTTTTCTGCTTATTATTGTTATTATCATTTCGATTATTATTCGGACGGTTGTTGCCTCCGCCTCCATTCATTTGATTATTTTCCATAAATACCTCTTTATATTATATTTCCCAGACATTTGTTTAGCATTAATAATCTTTAAAATGTCTGTCTTGTCATAAATAAATTTCTTGAATTTCTTAACTATTATAAAAGTAGTTTTTCCATAAATCAATAGTGTTATTTCTTATTTAATATTTTTTTAAGTTTTTTTATTTTTGTCTAGCATTTATTTATTGTGCGTTGTATAATTGATTTTGTGTTTTATTTTTTCGTGTGATTTATTAGGAGGAAAATTAATGCCAGTAAAATATGTATTTGTAACAGGTGGAGTTGTATCCGGTTTAGGAAAAGGTATAACTGCCGCATCCCTTGGACGTTTATTAAAATCAAGAGGATATAAGGTAACCATGCAGAAATTTGATCCTTATATTAACATTGATCCTGGAACTATGAACCCTGTACAACATGGTGAAGTATTCGTAACCGATGATGGTGCGGAGACAGATTTAGACCTAGGTCATTATGAAAGATTTATAGATGAAAGCCTTACTAAGAATTCTAATGTAACAACCGGTAAGATATACTGGTCTGTTCTTCTGAAAGAACGCAGAGGCGACTTCGGTGGAGGAACTGTTCAGGTTATTCCACATATTACTAATGAAATAAAGAGCAGATTTCACAGAAACTACTCTACTACTGAAACTGAAATTGCTATAATTGAAGTTGGTGGTACCGTCGGCGATATCGAAAGCCAGCCTTTCTTAGAAGCAATAAGACAGTTCCAGCATGATGTCGGACATGAGAATGCAATTTTAATTCATGTAACTCTAATTCCATATCTTAAAGCTTCTGGTGAGATGAAGACAAAACCTACACAGGCAAGTGTTAAGGAATTACAGGGAATGGGTATACAGCCGGATATAATTGTATGTCGTTCTGAACATCCTCTTGACAAAGGTATCAAAGAAAAGATTGCTTTATTCTGTAATGTCCCAACATCTCATGTTTTACAGAATCTTGATGTTGAATCTCTATATGAAGCACCTTTGGCAATGGAAAAAGAACATCTTGCTGAAGTTGTATGCCAGTGTCTTGAATTAGAGAACCGTACACCTGATCTTAAAGAATGGGAAGATATGGTTAAAGCAAGCAAGAATCTTACTAAAGAAGTAAATATAGCTTTAGTCGGTAAATATATCTCCCTGCATGATGCATATATAAGTGTCGTGGAATCTTTAAAGCATGCCGGTATAGCTAACAGTGCTTCTGTTAATATCAAATGGATTGATTCAGAGACTGTAACTGCTGAAAATGTTGGTGAACTCTTATCTGACGTAACAGGTATCCTAGTTCCCGGTGGTTTTGGTGACAGAGGAATTGAGGGTAAGATTCAGGCAATCAGATATGCCCGTGAGAATAACATTCCTTTCCTTGGCTTATGCCTCGGTATGCAATTATCTATCGTGGAATTTGCAAGAGATGTATTAGGCTATGAAGATGCTCATAGTGTAGAATTAAATCCACAGACTACTCATCCTGTTATCCATCTTATGCCTGACCAGGATGGCATTGAGGATATCGGGGGAACATTAAGACTTGGTTCTTATCCTTGCGTACTTGATAAGACATCAAAAGCTTATGCATTATATAAAGAAGAAACTATTCATGAGAGACACAGACATCGTTATGAAGTTAATAATGATTACAGACAGGTTCTCACAGAAAATGGAATGAAGTTATCAGGTATCTCTCCTGACGGAAGAATTGTTGAAATGATTGAACTAGAAAATCATCCTTGGTTCATTGGTACTCAGGCACACCCTGAACTTAAATCAAGACCTAACAGACCTCATCCTCTTTTCTTAGGATTTGTAAAAGCTTCTATCGATGCCCAATAATAAAGGACAGAGATTTATTTATGAAAGATTTACTTAATAAGATTAAAAATTATATATACGAAAACAAACAGTTTATAACTGCAAGTATCTTATCGGCAGTTGCATTAATAGCTATAATAATTACCATTTCTTTTCTAAAAGGAAATAATAAGACTAATATAGCCTCAGGCGGTGAATTTTATTCAGATTATGAAACCACTTCACCTGATGATGAAACCCAGTCAGATAAGACAACTAATTTACCTGATAACGAATCAGTTTCAGGAGAAACAACAGGATTATCTGATTTAGAATTTACATTGCCTGAAGATGAGACATCAGAAACTGAAACAACTATGACTTCCGATAAATACCCTTATTTAGTCAAGGTTAATCGTGTATTAAACTGTGTAACTGTATATACTAAGGATTCAAACGGAAAATTTACAGTTCCTTATAAATCAATGGCTTGTTCAACCGGAAAATATATTAACAATACTCCACTTGGAACATTTAAGGTATCATCACGTTATACATGGAGATTAATGGTCGATGGAACTCATTCACAATATGCCACAAGATTCTATGGTGGAATATTGTTCCATTCAGTTCCTTGCTATTCTCCACACAAAAACCAATTAGAATATGAGGAATTCAACAAATTAGGTTCTCCTGCTTCTCTTGGTTGTGTAAGATTAAATGTACAGGATGCCAAATGGATATATGATAACTGTCCATATGGTACAACTGTTATAGTCTATGATGATGAGACATCACCTGGACCACTTGGTAAACCATCAGTTATTAAGATACCAGAGGACAGCCCATACAGAGGCTGGGACCCAACAGATCCCGATTCATCCAATCCATGGAATAACTGTTCTCCAAGCATAGAAGCCAGCGATATGACTATTGCTGCTAATTCAGGTATTAACTTATTAAATATGATTAAAGCTAAAGATACCTGTGGAAATGATGTAACATCTACAGTTAAAATATCAGGTGACTATAATCTTACTGTACCAGGTTCATATCAGGTCACATTCAATGTAACAGACCTGTTAGGAAGAAGTGCAGCAAAGACAATTATCTTGACAGTAACCGGTTCTAACAACAACCAGAATAACAGTACCAATCCTACTTCAACTACTGATAAACCAACAAAACCTAGTGTTAAACCAACTGAAACTACAACTAAGCCTACACAGTCAACTACTGAATCGTCTTCTTCTACCGAAAACCCTTCTCCTGAAGAGACAACAGAACCAATTACTGAAGTAACTTCTGAGAGTTCAAGTGTATAATATAAAATATCAGTTGTAAGATATTTTGTTACATTATAAAAGGACTATCCATATTGTAGGATAGTCCTTTTCTTATATCTAACTCAGACTTTGCACATACTAATATATTTTATATTAATCTGTTAAAGTAAATTTGACAGATATAAATATCAAAACATTTGTAAGAATTGCTAATTTGTAGATATCTTTTTCGGCTCTTTTGATTATTTGAGTTCATTCAATGCCACACACTTAAACCGACGTGTCCGTCTATGCCACACACTTGATTTATGACGTATCGTGTGAGAGTTAATGCCGTCAGATGCAAAAGGACGGTGCTGCAAATCACCGTTCAAGCGAAGCGCGTTTGATTAGCTGCACCGTAATAACCTCTGCAGATGACGGCATTTACTCTCACTAGATTAAGGAATCATGAAAGTGTGTGTCATAGTCGGACATCTCGGCTTAAGTGTATGTCTGTTGAATGTACACAAAATTTGAGCCGAAAATAATATCTTACAACTGATATTTCAATTTCTCTAATGCCGTATATGTCTCATCAGCTATCTGTGCTCCGTAGATTGTAAGCTGCACACATATGTCTGCAATATTAAATGGTGTAACAATTGCATCCATTGATATCATAATATCGTCACCATCAAGTACTATCTTGCCCCATCTATATCTCTGGTTCATCTTATTAAGCAGGAAGAATAAATTACCCGTCTTATCCTGTTCTTCAACTTTATAGAAATTATAAAATCTTACTGATACGGAATTAGTCTTATCTTCAGTCAGAAATAATACAGTAGTTGTAATCTTAGTTTCAGGTAATTGCTGCATCATTATTACACCTTCCTTATCATCTCCATGTACAGAATGTTTAATTTCTTTCTTATCAAGTTGCAAACTTAATGCTTCTGCTAAAATACTCATTTAAATGTTCCTCTCTCTCTTATGTTTTATTATCAGATTCCATATATCGTTGTATGAATATCTAAAAGATTGCCTTTTTCGCAAGGTTGTCGGCCAAATCGTTATATACATCGTTTGAATGACCTTTTACTTTGACAAAACTGATTTTAACTTCTTTACTAATTTTATCATAAAATTCTTTATATGCAATCGTTCCCTGCTTATTTGTTTTCCAATAGCCAAGGCACCAGCTTGCTATTCCCTCATAATCGTGATAAATCACAAGCTTTTTAACTTTATTATCTAATGCATACTGCATAGCTGCTTCTGCACCTTTAATCTCGCCTGCTACATTTCTCATCTCTGCTAATTCTTTATTATCAACTTTCTGTGAGAAATGCTTTTCACTTCCATTATGAAACATTACAACTCCATATGAAAATTCCTTTGTCACATTGTTATAACTTCCATCAACATATGCAACCGCAGTATCTTCATCAGTTACAGGTCTGCCAGCCTCATCGGTACTTATTCCTGTATTAACTTTGTTATTAAGAAAATCAGCAGCATCTTTAGGGCTTAAAAAGCTTTTATATTTAGCTCCTTTATATCCCTCTACCTGCCTCTTACAATCGTCCCAGTTAAGATATATTCCTGGAGTTCTGCCTACTCTTACGGCATAATATTTCTGTTGTGCAGCCATACTAATCCTCCTATCATCATTATTTCAGGTACGCAATATATCTATGCTATTATACACATCAAGTGTTCCATATCCCCATTCTCTGTTAGGATATGATAACGTCGGCTTTCTGCTCGCACCTCTTACAAGATAATTCTTAATTTCTATTGTGTTCATATTAACTCTGTTGCCTCTTAATATACCCCACTCCATAAATTGTGCCATAACACCTGCTGTTATAGCTGCTGAGATACTTGTTCCCGATAATCTGATATATGAATTATTCAATGTCGGTGCAAGGATATTAACTCCCGGAGCAACAAATGTTGGTTTCATCATTGTGCCTATTGCATATCCTCTTCCTGAATTAATATAAAGTCCTGCTGTAGAATGGTTATATGCTCCCACAGATATTGGTATAAATGAATCTGCCGGACTCGTTAACGTAGTAAATGGATCAGGTTTTAGAAAATACACATCGTCGCCTACAAATTCCGTAATAGGAAGCCATATATTAAATGTTCCCGAGATTACCAGCTCACCATATACACGTATAGTCCAGACTCCTTCTGTAGGAGCTTCTAATCGTATCTGTATTAATTCCTCACCGGTCATTCTCTCTACAAGTTCATATTTTACATAGATAACTGTACGTTCTAAAAATAACTTAAATACCTGCTCCTGCCCTGAAACTGCTTGAACTCTTTTCACTCTTTCACCTGTCGGAGAAATAATTTCGACCTCAAAAATGTCCGGGGATCTTCCCCATAATTCTATCGTAAATCCTGAAATATTTGCACCGACTCGTATCTGTACATCTTCAAATGCATCTGCTTCTGTAATTCTCCCACTAAAATGATGTCTGCTGTTTCCCTCATTTCCTATGGGACATACAACAGCTACTCCGGTTCTTATTGCATAACTGTTTAAAAATGTTCCAAGCGTACTTATTCCACTATGTCCACCCTGATTGGTTCCAAGTTGTACACATATTATAACAGGTTTATTATACATATCAGCTATGTTGCTTATATATACAACAGCATTAATAATATCATTTTCCTGATATGCTTTAGCGCCTTCTCTTATAAAATAATAATCTTTCAGATATTTTTTAGCCTGCTTTAGCTTTACTACCACAATATCTGCCTGAGGTGCGGGACTTGCAAATCCTTGTTCTAAATTAATATTTCCTGCTGCAATTCCCGCCGTAAATGTCCCATGTATACTATCATTTGCCAAATTATTAAGAATAACTGAATCGGGATTAGACAATTCTTCATTGATTAATTCTCTCGTAATCTGACTTCCATATGCTAAGCCGTCTGGTGGAGCAAGTGACTGATCCTCCTGATTCCACGCACTCAATATTCTAGTATCACCATTCGAAAATCTGAATGCACTATGGTATGCATCAATTCCATCATCTATAATTCCTATTATTATTCCATTTCCTTTTAATTGAAGCCCCGGAATATTCTGAAGTCTTGATGCCCCTATACTTTCTACTGCAACAGCATCCATCAGTCCATATAATTTAGGAATCTCATCATAATCATAGGTAGACAATCCACTTCCGATTATCTCATTTATCGATTTATACACAAAAACAATCTGTATTCCCGGATAAATGAAACATTTTCCATCAAGGTTTTTCCTTATATATTCTTCAACATCAGGAACTGCTTCTTCTATAAAATCTACATAAATTTCTGATATAATATTCTGTCGGCAATCCATAATTCACCCACATACACATATTTTATAAATTCTATGCAGATATAAACATATCTATTCCTCAGCCTGTTTACTTTCTATCTGTGGTCTGTCAGCTCCACGCATTTCAATACGTGGTCCACCTGTTTTCTCTATATATTCTTTTGTAATCGTTACCTTTCCGATATTATCATCTTTAGGTATCTCATACATAATATCAAGCATGTATTCTTCAATTATAGACCTTAAAGCTCTCGCACCTGTCTTCTTCTCGATTGCTTTCTTAGCAATTGCCAATATCGCATCGTCATCAAATTCCAAATCTACTTCATCAAGTTCTAATAATTTCTTATACTGTTTTAATATTGCATTCTTAGGCTCTTTAAGAACCTTTGCAAGCATCTCTTCTGTAAGTCCATCCAAAGTAAATATGATAGGCATTCTTCCCAGGAATTCAGGAATCATTCCATATGTTTTTAAATCTTCAATTGTTACCTGTCTGATTATGTCATTTACATCATCATATTTATCTTTTAAATCAGCTATGAAACCGATAGATGCCTGCTCATTTAATCTTTCTTTAATTATATCCTCTAAGTCAGGAAATGCTCCACCACAGATGAATAAGATATTTTTAGTATTAATTGTAGCCAATGGAACCATAGCATTCTTACTGTTAGCACCTACAGGAACTTCTACTTCGCTTCCCTCAAGTAACTTCAATAATCCTTGCTGTACACTTTCTCCACTTACATCTCTTGTTGATGCATTTCTCTTCTTTGCTATCTTATCTATTTCATCGATAAATATTATTCCTGTTTCAGCTCTGTCTACATCATTATCGGCTGTAGCAAGTAATTTAGAAACTACACTTTCAATATCATCACCGATATATCCAGCTTCCGTAAGTGATGTAGCATCTGCTATTGCAAGAGGCACATCTAATAATTTAGCAAGAGTCTTTACAAGATATGTCTTACCTGAACCTGTTGGTCCAATCATAAGCATATTAGATTTCTCTATCTCCACACCATCTGCAACATCTGCTCCTACTCTCTTGTAATGATTATATACTCCAACAGAAATAACTTTCTTAGCATATTCCTGTCCAACTACATACTCATCAAGCATTGCCTTAATCTTATGTGGTGCAGGTATCTTCTTAATATCGAAACCGATGTCTTTCTTCTCACCTGGTTTTCTCTTCTTAAGCTTCTTCTGTCCTCTGAAATCTCCTTGCAAATCTGCCAGATTCACAAAACGTATATTAGGCAATCTTCCTTCTATATTATTGAGTCCGTTTCTATCCGGGCCTTTGTCTTCTTTCTCTTTGTCCTCTCCACCATTGACAACATTTGTATTTTCAGAAGAAGTATTTTCATTATTCTCTGTATTTGAAGACTCATTTGAAGCTGTATTGGAAGTTTCTTTTGTACTATTTGTACCTCCGCCTGAATTATTGGAATTGCCAAATATTAATGAATTAAGTGCTACATCATTTAAGTCCATTCCACCATTCAAGCTATTATGTTCTATTGCATCAAACGTTCTTTGCATACAATCAGGGCAGATTGTAATTCCCCCTGGCATAGTAACCTGTTTTCCTGTCTTACTCTCTGGTCTTCTGCATACAAAACATATCTTTTCGTATTCATCATCATTTATATTCTGATTATTATCTGTCATGTTAATCTCCATTCCGTTTATTTCCTATAACAATATTTAGGCAATCCATTTTCTATTGGTGTTAAACTCTCACCCTGAATTAACGGAAGTACATAGTCTATAAAGCCTTGTAAAATATCTGTACCATCTTCACTTATCCATTCTCTTGGCACAACTTTTTCCTGATTACATACTTCTGAACAATCAACTGTCTCATATACTATCGAATATTCTTCTGTATCTTCTCTCTTCATAGCAATCATCTTACCTGTTTCACCATTGAGCCCTGCCTTTACACCATTTCTGCCTGCCATAATAGCTTCTTCTATATCTGTCATTGATGCTAATGCAGCCTTACAACGCTGGTTTACATTTAATTCTACCGAACGTACTTTAACGCCTAATTCTTCTTTTATAACATTTTCAAGATATTTTCCACAACCTGTAAGCATCTTATGTCCAAATGTATCAACTCCGGCTTCAGATGAGTATTCACATATGAATTTGCCCTCTGAATCTTTAATTCCTTCTGATACGCACACGATAACATTATGTTTCTTATTTAATTCCAACTTAACTCTCTGCACAAATTTTTTAACATCAAATGCTACTTCCGGTAAATATATTAAAACAGGATTATCTCCTTTATATTTTCTTGCAAGCACACTCGCAGCTGTTATCCAGCCTGCATGTCTTCCCATTAATTCAATAATCGTAACCGAATGTGTATCATATACATTTGCATCCATAACAATATCTCTTACGGTTGTTGCAACATATTTTGCAGCACTTCCATATCCAGGTGAATGATCTGTCTTAGTCAAATCGTTATCAATTGTCTTAGGAACACCGATTATTCTTACGGGACTGTTTGTCATTTTAGCATATACCGACAATTTATGAACTGTATCCATAGAATCGTTTCCGCCGATATAAATGAAATATTTTATATTAAGCTTATCAAATTTTTCAAATATAATTCTGTAAATAGAATCTTCCATAGATTCAGGAAGCTTATATCTGCATGAACCTAAATATGCAGCAGGTGTATGTTTTAATAACTCTATTTCTTCTTCTGAAACTTTACCTATAATATCTATTACCTTACCCTCTATAAATCCCTCAATTCCATTAATCATTCCATAGATTTTGTCTATCTTGTCATTATTATCACAAGCCTCTTTAATTACTCCATATAAACTTGCATTAATAACTGTTGTTGGTCCTCCACTCTGTCCTACTGCAATATTTACTAAACTCATAATAATCCTTTCCTTTCACTTAATCTAATATGTATATTCCATAATCATCTAACAGATTTAGATCATATAATTTTATGTCTTCTTTATCCTTGTCATCAATTACCCTGACTACCGGTCTGAATGGCATGCCTTTGTTCTGTCTGCTAACAATTCCATGCGTACCATCAGATAGATGTACTACCACACCATTAGGATAAACAGCTATATTTAGCATAAATTTTTTAAATACTTCTTCGTCATATTTAATTCCTACGTCCTGTTTTATAATGCTGTAGGCTTTAAAATTAGACATACTTTTACGATAACACCTTTCCGCCGTAAGTGCATCATATACGTCTGAAACTGCAACTATTCTTGCTAATTTGCTTATCTGGTCACCATATAAACCATACGGATAACCCGAGCCATCTAATCTTTCATGATGCTGCAAAGCAATTTTTCTCGCTTCCTCACTCATATTGGTTCGCTCTAATAATATTTCATATCCTAACAGTGAATGTTCTTTAATATTAGCGAATTCATCATCTGATAATTTTCCATCTTTAAGCAATATATTTGAACTGATAAGCACTTTTCCTATGTCATGTAATAATGCGCCTTCCGCTAAATTTTTTAATTCAATTTCAGATAAATTCATTCTTCTTCCTGTTAAAACTGAAAATACTGCCGTATTGACAGAATGTATCAAGGTTGCATCATCTTTTACACCTATATCTGCCATACTGACAATTACGTCTTCTTTCTCAAATAAGTCACTTAGTATTGAAATTACCATCTCATCAATTATATTGTTACTTAAATTTCCCTGATTCTTTATTGTATTGAAACAGCTATTCAATATGCGCTTACATTTCTCTCTGGTTTCATAATGTATTGCATCTAAAACCTCTATGTCAACAGATACATCATCTTTAACATATACTGAAAATATTCCAAATTTTTCCAATTTGTCAACATAATCTTTAAGTTTATCCATACCTTTAGCAAGTATAAGATTTCCATCATGATAAATAGATTTTGCAAGTGTCATATTTTCTGTTAGTTGATTTAGTTGTACTCTGCGCATACCTTTTCTCCCTAATTCTACCGTTAGACTTTATAATTTAAAATCTGGTATATAAATTAAACCATATATAGATAAGTATAACAAAAAAGCATATATTAATCTAGTGGAAAATATTTATTTATAAAATAAAGAATGTCGCTTGCGACATTCTCCGACTGCGGCGGATTGCGATAGCAACATTTTCTACTCCGCCGCAGTGCGATCCCCGCGGAGCGTTTTTGCTTACCAGGATAATTTCAACGAAATTTCCTGGTAAGCAAAAAGCAGACCGGATCTTAAATCGTCCGGTCTGTAAATTACTTTTAATTAATAATAGTAAATCTGATTATTTCATCTCATCACCTAAAGTAACCTTTACTTCTTTTTCTTTATATTCATTACCCTTAGCATACTGAATTGTAAGTGTTACTTCAGTTCCTTTTTCGTAATATTCAAGTTTTCTCTGTAAATCTTCCATTGATGAGACTGATTCACCATTTATCTTAGTTATTACATTTGATTTCTCTATACCTGCCTTATCTGCAGCACCACCTTCTATTACTTCGATAACATATACACCTGTTGGTACACTATATGTCTCTGAAAGAGTGCTTGTTACATCTCTGCCATAAATGTTAAGATAACCCTTTTTGTCTGAATCCACCTTAGTAAGTGTCTCTTTATTCATAAGATTTTCAATTACATCTTTTACAGATGAAACCGGAATTGCAAATCCCATTCCCTCTACTGAAGATGATGAATATTTTGCTGCATTGATACCGATTACTTCACCTTTTGAATTAAGTAATGCACCACCACTGTTACCAGGGTTAATAGCTGCATTGGTCTGGATTAATTTCATTGTTCTGTTCTCATACTGAACTTCTCTGTTTAAGGCACTTACAACACCTGTTGTAACTGACTGTCCATATCCTAATGCATTACCAATTGCAATTGTTCCCTCGCCTACTTCTAATTTATCTGAATCGCCAAGAGTTGCTACTTTTATCTGCTCTAATGTAGACTTCTTAATATCTGATAATTTAACTGCCACAACTGCAAGGTCTTTTTCTGAATCTGTTCCCTTTATAGCAGCATCAACTGTTTCACCATCTATAAACTGTACCTGTAAACTGTCTGCACCCTCTACAACGTGATTATTAGTAACAACCAATAACTCTGTATCATTCTGACCAATAATTATACCTGAACCTGCACCTGTCTGTTCTTCATACTGATTATTATCACTATTACCATTTCCAAAATAATAATCATATAAGCTTCCACTGTAACCTGACTGTACAAGCTGTGTACTTGTTATAGCTACAACTGATGGCATTACATTCTTAACTACACCAGATACATCTGTTATTACTGTTTCACCACTGCTTGATGTAGTAGTCTTATCTGCAGCAGTCTGTAATGTTGTTCCACCTTCTGAACCTGTTATTCCTGTATTGCCTGCACCCACTGAAGTACTTGGTATAACAACCGCTTCTTTTGAATTATTCTTAAATATTCCTAATGAATCACCTGTGAAATACATCGTTCCTGTGGCTACAACACCAAATACTGCTGCACATACAACTAATCTTACTGTCTTAAATACGACTCCATGTCCTTTTCCCGCTTTAGCTTTCTTCTTAGCTTCTTTCTTCTCAAGCTTAGCTGCTGCTTTTCTTCTCTTTGCTTCGAACTTACTCTTCTCTTTCTCGACCTGCTGTCTTGCTTTCATTGCCTCTGTATCTTCTGATGTTCTGTCAACCATAACAAAATTTGTACTCTGGCTATCATTAGCTGCCATATCTGAAAAATTTTCTGAGGATGTATCTGAAGTGTTATTGTCTGTCTCATTAGATATGCTACTGAAGAAATTATTATTTGTATCATCACCTGTAGTAGTATTCACTTCATTTGCTCCATTTACTGAAGTCTCCTCTGATGTGTTATTCTCATTATTGAAATCAAATTCGTTAGTCATGTTATTTCCTCCATTCTATAAATCAGTATGTAAAGTACAAACTTTTATGTTTATACTGACTATCTTTCTTTTGATAGGAGTATAATAACAATGTTTTGTGTCATTTCTGTGTTTAAGTAGTGAAAAATTTAAGTTCTAATTCAATGAATTATCCTGATACATAAAATAAACAACAAAATTTTTATAAGCGTATTTAATATAAACCTGGCTGTCCACATAATATACCACTATCTTGTCATCATCATAGGTTTCCATTTCAATATATTTTTCACTTTCCTGCATTTCACTTTCCTTAATAGGTTTAGCATATGTCATTTCATTATATGTATTTATGAATTCAGTTTTATCAATATTTTCTAAAGCATTTACCTGAAATTTGTAAACATTCTTTTCTGTTTCTTCTGGCAATGCTTTCTTGCAATACAACTCTTTGTCCTTTAAATATTCATATATATCAGTCTTGTTCTTTATTTTATATGATATATTATCTAATGTCATTTTATCATCTGACTTGATAACCATTTCATATTCGAGAGTTCTATTTTCTTTATCATTATATATTTTAACTTTGTATACATTAGAACTTGTATAAAACAATCGTTCTATGATATTTTCCTTATACTTCTCTATTCGTAATTTGTTAAGATTATCTATTATCTCTGTGATAGTTTCCTTATTTACAATTTCGCTTGTTTTATTATGATATTTAATCTCTATATATTCTACTTCATCGTAATTAATATTTATCTGTCTGCTTTCCGGTTTATTAAAGACTTTATATAATATTATTGATAAGCAGATTACGCATACTATTATAAGACTTAAGATAATTATTTTATGTTTTTTCTTCATACGTTTTCTCCTATTATATCTGGTGGTTGTATCTATTCCGGTGAATATTCTACACCATTTATGGTTACACTTTTAATTTCATTTATATTAATAAATTTCTTAGCAAAATATATTTCATATGAATCTGAATCATCAAGTTGCCAATTATCTCCATACTGTACAAAATCTTTCATCTTAATTTTCTTACCATTTTCCATTGTTATATATGAGTTTTGATTAAACAGTTTTGATTCTTTATCACTTCCTCTTTCTCTGCTTCTGATACCTAATGGTGATATGTAGAATTCTAAAATTGTATTATCTTCTGTAACATTTATTGATATACTGTTATCTGACTGTGGCAATTTAATTCTGCCGTAGTATGGTAATGCATTCTCATCTTCTTCTATCTCTATCCCCTCATCTTCCTTTCTAAGATTTTCCTCTGCTTTTATTCTATCATTTGTCTGAATCAGTAATTCATTCTCCATTTCACTTACATCTAATGTCCCATATATTATGACTTCATTATCACTAATTCGAGACACCTGATAGCTTTTAAATGGTAATTTTTTGTATTTGTGATTAAATATATCTTTTGGAACAAATCCATCAAAAAAACTAATTGAATAATTATTATTTTCCATTACATAATATAAACTCTCTAATGTAAGATCATATTAATGATATCTTCATACTGTCCATTATCTTCTTCATTTTTCTTATCTGACTTATCTGATTTGCTGCACGCAACGATGCTAATTGCTATTATTAATAAAAGCTGTAATATAATTATTTTCTTAATTTTCATATGTATTTTCCTTTCGATTATTTGAATCTATATACTAATTCTACCTTCTCCTTTCCTCTCCGCCACAATCTTCTACATAAATATATATTATTTTACTATATTTTCTCCGTTAGCAACAGTTGGTTTTCGTTGGTTTTATAAATTAATTTTAATAATTTTTCAATAATTTTTGCTATTTCGTTGGTTTTCGTTGGTTTCCGTTAGTTTTATCTGTTTTTATGTATGATTTATTTGAGTTATATAAATCAAATGACAATTATATACAAATAGAGCATATCAATTTTATGACCGAATTTCTTCAATTCATCTCATAAAAGATTGATATGCTCTATAATTTCTGTAATGATTATGGTGTCACAAACCATTTAACAACTAAATTTCCAAATTATTCCTCGGAATTATCTTCCTGAGTCAAATTATCAGTATTAACATTATCATTGTCTGTCTCTGGTTCAATATCCTCATCTAATTTGACTGTTGAGATACCTGTGTAGTTAATCAGGTAATCACTAATTGTCTTTACTGTTTCACTTGGCTGGTAGTTTTCTTCGCCAAATAAGAATTTGTGTAATTTTGATACATTATATTCAAGTCCCTGTGCTACTACCATACTTGCTCCATTGATTTTAGGAGTATCACATGTAAATGGAAAACCTGTATTATCTGATAATGTAAACTTAAGTAGTGTTGGTATTAAGTCCATTACTTCGTCTAATGATAAGCTTGTTGTAATTATCTTCTCATCTGCTGTATTGTAATGAAGAATACTGTCTGCAATCTGAAGTACCTGTCCGACTCCTGCATCTTTAGCCTTCTCTACAACTTTCTTAATTACAGAACGCTGACGGGCTGTTCTACCCATATCATAATAATATTTCTGTCCGTCCTCATCATAGAAAGTAACATATCTGATACGGCAATATGCTGTAGCCTGTAATCCTGATAAATGTACCTGCCCTGAATGAGTAAGATCCGGTGCATCAAGACCTGTAATAAGTCTTGTCTCTGTAAGATATCCATTTACATAATTCATTTCATCATCTGTAAGTGTAACATCAATTCCATCTAATGCATCTATAATCTTTGTAAGTCCTGTAAAGTTAACAACAGCATAATCTGTGATATTCAAGTCAAGATTTGTATTAAGCATATTGATTGCACATTCAGGACCACCTTTAAAAAATGCTGCATTTGCCTTAGTATAGCTTACATCACCATCTTTATCTACTATCTTAAGCATTGTATCTCTGTATAAAGATGCCATCTTTACTTCTCCGGTTTTATTATTGATACTTACAATAATAATTGTATCACTATGAGTAGAATCATCAAATTCGCTGCCTCTTGAGTCGATACCAAATAATGCAATGTTTCTATAGGTTTCTACATTACCATTAAGTCCCTCATTCTGGTTAATATTCTCTTTATTATAATCTGTATCCTGTACATTCTGCTCGTAATCATCTTTAGTAGTATAATTAATCAATGAACGTACCAGTGGATTCTTTGAACATGCTGCTATAAATCCATTCTTATCCACTTTATACCATACGAAAAAGACCGTTACAAATAAATATAAAAATATAACTATTGATTCAAATACTAATAATGCAATTTTCCATTTCGGAGTCTTAGTTTCATTAATTGTTTTCATATCACTGTACCTTTCACTAAATTTTTCTAATAAGCATTTTTATTTACGAAGCCTTTAAATATCGTCATAAACATTATCTTTATGTCAAAGCCGAATGTCCAGTTCTCAATATAATATAAATCGTATTCGATTCTCTTCTTGATTGAAGTATCTCCACGATACCCATTGACCTGTGCCCATCCCGTAAGTCCAGGTCTTACCTGATGTTTGACCATATATCTTGGAATCTCTTCCTTAAACTTCTCTACAAAATATGGTCTCTCCGGTCTTGGACCTACAATACTCATCTCACCTTTAAATATATTAAACAACTGTGGCAATTCATCAAGACTTGTCTTTCTCAAAAATTTACCAACTTTAGTTACTCTCGGATCATCTTTAACAGTCCATGCTTTCTTCTCTTCTTTCTCGTCCTGAACTCTCATGGAACGGAATTTATACATCATAAAAGGCTCATTTCTAAGTCCGACTCTCTCCTGTTTGAAAATAAGTGGTCCTTTTGAAGTGAATTTAACAGCACATGCTATAATAAGTAATAATGGTGATAATACAACAATTCCAATACCCGAAAATACTATATCAAATACTCTCTTTAACAATGCATTAAATGTATTTGATAAAGGTACATATCTTATATTAATAACCGGGAGTCCCATAAGATCTTCTGTATAAGGTCTTGATGGAATAATATTGTTATAATCCGGCACAAATTGTGTATGAACACCTGATTTTTCACACAGATTAACTAATTTAGCTAACTTGCTATATTCATTAAGTCCGAGTGTAATAGCTATTTCATCTAAATCATTTTCTGCTAAAAGTTCTAACAGAGTATCAGTCTTACCTATAACTTTAACTCCATTATAGTTAGTTCCTATCTCCACATTGTCATCAAGAATACCCTTCACTTCATATCCCCATTGTGGAAATGCTTTAATTCTGTCAATATATGATTCTGCTGCACGACTGTATCCGACTAGCAGAATATGTTTCTTATTAAACCCACTCTTTCGCATCATATGAAGAAGAAATCTTATAAATGATCTGACTAATACTTCTATCAACATGTTAATCGCAAAGAATATGAATAACATCTCTCTTGAAAAATAATGTTGCCGCGTAATATACAATACTGTAAGAACTATCATCAGACCTAATACATTAGCTTTCAATATATTGCCGAATTCCATTCTTCTGCCCTGTACACGCTTAGAAGTATACAGATGAAATGCTAAGTATAATAACATATATAAGGGAACAATGAACCACGATGCTCGCATATAAGTATCGAATGAGAGTCTGCCTGATTCATGTTCGAATATTGGTGTTTTGAATTTCAGATACCACGCTGCAAGATATGAGGACTCTACTACAAATAAATCTATTATTACGTGTAATCTGTTAAAATATTTCTGGTTATCTCTTATCACAATAAGTCTCCTAATCAATTTACATACAATTATGGAGTTTTTCCTGATTTATACAGTCAAAACTATGTTTACTTATAATACTACATCATTTTTAAAATATCAATTATTAAAATATTATATTTACATTATTTTTACATATGTCTTTTTATCACTTTATATATTTACATTACTTTTATATTTTATTCTAAATATGTCTTTTCACATAATCGAAAACATACTCAAATGTATTTACTATAAGTTCAAGTTCAATTCTTATATAATTATTCAGATTTTCAGGTTTATAACATACTTTTTTTAATTTATATGTCTTTCTTATTCCCTCTTTTATTCCATCTTTATAGTCTTTTGCAAAACCAATTTTCTTAAAGAACATATACTTAATAAGTAATCCAAGAATAATAGATGGACTGTTTATTATAATCTGGAGTGCAGGCATATTCTTATATAATAGAAATATATTATTTCTTGCTGCAAGTTTAACCTTAAATGAATTATATTTAGAGCCACTTGTTGCACTTCCTATATGATAAACTATTGCCTTAGGACAATATACATTTCTGTAACCATTGATTCTTGCACGATAACCGACGTCTATATCTTCCATATAAGCAAAATGCATTTCATCAAATACACCTATTTTATTAAATATATTTCTTCTATACAATGCTGCTCCGGCGCATGCAGTAAAAACGTCACACTCTTTAGTATATCCCTTACTACTCTGTCCTACACCTCTCTGGTACTGCCAGCCAAGAATTGTATAACCATCACCTGCATCATCTAAAATATCTCTGTCGTGGTAACTAATCATTTTACTGCTTACTGAGAATATATTATCTGATTTTTCCATAGTCTCAACTATTTCTGTCAGGAAATTATCATCTAACTCTGTATCATTATTAAGCAATAATACATATTCTGTATCAGCAATTTCAATTCCCTGATTAACAGCTTTACAAAAGCCTGTATTAATGCTATTTTTCACAAGCTCAAATTCTTCATAATTTTCTTCAATCAACTCAAGACTTCCATCAGTAGATGCATTATCTATAATGATAACTTTGAATTCCTTATATGTCTGTTTCTTAAGCGAATCAAGGCATTTATCTACATATTTAATTCCGTTATAGTTTGGTATTACTACTGTTACTTTTTCTTTCACTTCTGCCTCCGTATGATTAGTTATCCTTAATTACCAGACTGCTCCTTATATTTATCTACTTTATTCTTAAGACCATATCTGTAAACCTTAGTAGATTTTATATAATCTAATTCCTGATGTACTTTTTCTAACTCGTCCTGTAATCTTTTATTCTCTTCATCAATATCATTTTTCTTACTTATCAGTTCAGTACATATCTTATCTTTTTTCGATGCCATTTCTTTATAATAAGTAATTGTATTATTTAAGTCCTCTAAACAGTTCGTTAGCTCAGTGCAGAAGATTTCACTTCCAAGGAATAATTTATTCTGTTTAGCACCCTGTTTAGCAAGTTTTTCTGTAGTCTTAAAAAATTTATTTGCATCATCATATAATTCACTATGTTCATTCATAACTGAAATGATATTTTCTAATATCTTCTTTTCATATTTAAAATTCTCATTTTCGGTATATCCTAATTTCATATAGGCATAATTTAAAATACTGTCTTTAATTGAAGAATTTAAAATATCTGCATTTATCTTCTTATATGCGGATAAAATACTCTGATAACTTTCCTTACCATAGACATATTCTATGAAATTATTATTAAGGCGTTTGTAAATCTCTGCCCTGTCCTCCTGGATTCCTGCTATATCCATTATCTCTTCTAATGTCATAAATCCGTCCATAAGTCTGCCATGTGTGGAATAAAAGCCCCACATCGCCCTGAACATAATAAACTCAACAGGAACCGCGAAATCAAAACACCATTCATAATCAATAACACTGTATTGTCCTTTATTATCAATAAGATTCTCAAAAATCAGGTCAAATACAATATCTTTGCACGCTTCAGTTCCTACTAATTCCTTAGCATCACCAAAGACACTTGCAAATTGTTCATTATTATCAAATTCTTCTGTTCCTAATTTATCAGTAATGTTATTAACAACATTTTTATATTCATTAATTAATTTTTTACATAATGACTTGTCTCTTTTCATAACAGCATTTACAAGGCTGTTGTTAAGACTCTCACCCTTTAAGAATTCAAATCTTAATCCTTCATCGCCGTATTTTTCGCATTTATTTAGGTTAGTAATGCCTTTACTGTTATATTCTTCATATATATCAAACATTTTCATAACATGTGGCTTGCTCTTTTCATTAAGCCCGCGTTTTACAACGTATCTTTCATTATCTGAATGATATATACCTGTTTCTATCTGGAATTCTTCTTTTCTTTCCTTAGTAAATTTAGAGAATTCCTTATTTTCTTTCTGGCCTACTTCTATGAAATAAGAATTTGAGAAAAATTCAAACATTCCTGCATCTATAATATTTTCAAATGCCACCGTTTCATCAAATACTCTGACTCTGTTATTATCATAACAATCTAAACTACATACAAGATCTTTACCATTAGGCAGGAATTCTGGAGAATATATCTGTGTAGGTAATTTATAATCCGGGAAAGGATAGTAGAAATTCACATCATCATATCCTGCTTCCTTAATTATATTCTCTAATTCATTCTTAGAAAATGTTCTGACTTTAGCATCAGAATTAATATATCCTTCAATTCCATCATACATTCTTCCTGTATGATCTTCACATGCGCCTGCGAAATACTTAAGTCCATATTTATTCTCTATGGCAATTAATAATTTACCATCAGGCTTTAGATAATTCTTAATTCTCTTTAAGAAATCCACAAAAGGATTCTTAGTATCCGTATAATATGCTGAATATTCAAGCACACCGATAAGTGTTATATATTTGTATTTCTTCTCAATTTTAATGTCATTAAAGTTACCAACCATAATTTCAAGATTATCATATTCTTTATTTCTGTTGGCATTTATTAAGGACCTTGTTTTAGATAATTCGATACAGGTTACTGATTTAAGTTTTTCACATAATGCACCTGTTACAGCGCCACAACCCGAACCTATCTCTAAAGCTTCCTCATTTTTATCGAATGGATACCATTCTAATATATTCTTTCTTACTGGTGATAAATGATAAAGAATAGGCCATCTGTTATCATTCTTAAGTATTTCCATTATGCTTTTATCACTCTTAACATAATCTAATAATTCTAATTCAATTGCACCATCACTATAATCGTCAGTACCACTATAATATTCATAATTCAGTTGAACATTTCCTACTTTTTCCATACAATAACTTGCCTTTCCTTTATATTTTCAAATGATTAAAGTGTTAAAAGTTAATGCTACACATAATGCTGTATGCAAGTGTAGCAAATACTTTTTATTATTAAAATTTTTGTTATTAAAGTTCTTTAATTATATCACTTATGAAATCAAATACGTGAGTATTTTCAATATAATCAGGATTCTCATTCTTAATTTCCACTTCTTTAGAATATCCATCACAAATCTCATTTAATTTAGCAGCAATTACACTAGGACTAGCACTTGCCACTGAAGTAATATTACTGTTAAATGATGATAAGTCTTTATTTGAATAATTATTTGTTATTACTTTTATACCAAATACTGACATCTCAAGTGGTGGATAACTTGGATGTGGTGAAGACATAAGCGATATACCTGCATATGTGTCTAACATTGTCTGTGCATATTGCTCAATTGTAAGTTTACCAACTGAAACTAACTCTTTGCCTCTGCCTAAATCTACAGGAAGATGATATTCTCCTGCTGATAAAATCTCCCAATCTTCTATATCTTTCTGGTTTTCTACCCATTTCTTAAGTGAAGATACTACTATTGAGAATGCATTTCTGTCCACTGATGGTCTGCCATATACGAGAATCTGTTTCTTCTTATTGACTTTACCGAAGTTTTTCTCAAGAATCTCTTTTAATTTACCATTTAATACAGGATCAAATTCATATTCTTTATAGAATGAATAACCATTCTGTATAAAGAATTCGTGTAATAACTTACTGTTAAATACAGCTAACTGTGGATATTCATTTCTGTATGTTGAATCTGCTAAAAGATATCTGCTTGACCAAGGATAAAAGCCTGGTTCATAATCCTGTATAAAATTAATGAATTTGTTAGGTTTAATTCCTGTCTCCTTAGTGAATTCAAGGTATGCTTCCTGTGTGCAATACGCTGTCCACCAGCCTGTGAACATAAAGTAATCATTTTCAGATACAGGAATACTCTGCATATACCTGTCACTATAGCCTACTATCTGATGTCTTGCATCACTGTCTTTGCTTGCTTTTACATAAGTATATTTATCCTTATACTGTTTAAGGGCTGTTCTCGATGGTGTTGCATCAGTAAGAATAATTCTGCTGCAATATCCTGATTCTTCGATAAGTTTCTCGAAGAACTTAAGGGCTGTTGAGATTCCGCCAAATACATGCTCAGGATTAATTGATGGTACTAAGAGGTTAATTCTTTTCTCACTAAAATCTGACTTTCTGAATTCATATTTCAAAATCTCTGCTATTGCTACTTCTGACTCTGGCATCTTTGTGCCTGAATTTTTTTCATTTATGCTTCTCATAACGTCACTTTCCATTTTTACAAATTGATTTCTATTAGTTACAGTTGGTGTTGTTAAATTATAATCTAAATTACAGTTATAATATGGATCACCCTCTTCTCTGTATGTCCTGTATGCAAATGCAGACATTTCAAAATCCACCTCAGGAATATATGAATCTCTGCTCTTTGATTCATAATGATATAACTTAATATGCGGATCGTAAATATTAACATATCCTCTTAAATATGCTCTGATACATATCTCAATATCACTTCCGCAGATAATGAAATCTTCATCAAAGCCACCGATTCTTTCGATTACCTTTTTCGATATTGCCATCAAAGCACCTGTACATGCTGTTACATTTCTAGTAACCATAGGTGATACATATGGCGAACCATAGTGTACCGGTTTCATTCCTTTATAAATATGGTCTGCCCAGCCCCGAATACCGACTACCACGCCTGCATGCTGAATTGTATCATCTTCATATAAGAGAAGTCCGCCCACAATACCGACATCATCTCTCATTGCCTTTTCAGCTAATCTCTCTAACCAGTCAGTTGTAATCAGTTTCATGTCATTATTCATAAATACATATACATCACCCTTAGCAAGAGTCATTCCGTAGTTATTAAGTTTAGACCAGTTGAATTCAAATGCTGCCTTATGAACTGTTACATTTGAATACTGTTTCTGTACTTCTTCAAAATACTTAAATGATTCCTCTTTCTCGGAATTATTATCTAAGACAATTATTTCATAATCTTTATATGTTGTAAGCTCTTCTATTGAATCAATATCCTGTTTAAGTAAATCAACATGGTCCTTTGTAGGAATTATAACAGATACTTTAGGCATCACATCATAATGATATCTTACATCATATACAAATAAATCTTCTGTCTCTAAAGCTGTTGCCTTGCCCTCTCCATATATTCTGTCTAAATGTGACTGTATTGCATTAAGACCTGCTGTCTGTGCATATGGTTTTGAACCCGGATTAGTTGCTGTTGAACTTGGTAAATCTCTCCAGCCATATAGAACTTTTGATACATGCTCTATCTTATCTGTATGTTCAATCATTCTAAGCACGAGGTCATAATCCTGGCTTCCGTTGAATTCTGTTCTAAAGCCTCCTACTAAATCAAACAGACTCTTCTTAAAGCCTAAGAGATGTCCGATATACATCTGGCTTAAGAATAAATCAGGTGACCAGTCAGGTTTATGAAGTGGTTCACGTCCATTATCGAATTCATCAATTATATTCTGGTCGCTATATACTATGTCCGCATCTGTCTCCTTAATCTTTCTTAAGAATTCATATAATGCATCGTAAGTAATGGCATCATCATTATCCATAAGCACAATATAATCACCTGTTGCAAGTGCTGCAGCTGCATTACTTGCTCCTGATATACCCTGGTTCTTTTCTAAATAAGCTACTTTAATCTTATCACTTTCAACACTCTTTAAGTACTCTCTTACACCTTCTTTAGTTGAACAGTCATCAGCCATACAGATTTCCCAGTTAACATAATTCTGTCTCTTTACTGATTCAATAGCTTTCTCTAACCATTTTATCTCAACATTATATACCGGCATAACAATAGAAAACTTAATATCACTGTCATATTGTACATTTGGTTTAGATGGCTTAACTTCTGTTATCTTCTCAGTAACGGCAGGATTAATCTTTGAATTAACCTTTGCCTTAATACCATGTATACCATTTACTCTTATGTATTGAAAGCCCTTACCGATTAATTTAGGCTCTTTTATACATCTTTTTGTAATCGCTAATGTTTTCTTTATCTTAGACATAATTCCTCGTTTCTGAGCTTTCTAACTCTATTTATTATATGTTACCTTAGAATTCATATCGAAATATCCTACTGTTGTTCTATCAGATATGACATTTACACAACATATATCATACAATCTGTTATATACGACAAGATTATCTTTCTCGTAGCCTGTACAACCTAGAAGTAACAGATACTGTCCACCCTGTAATATCATATTCTGTTTAAATTCTATCTCTACAATCTGTCCTTTTTTCACAGTTCCAGTATCAACTTTCTCGATAATTGTATTAGTACCTGTTAACTCCGTACCTTTAATATCTTTAAAGCTAAATGCAAAAATAGGATTTTCTATTGTCTCATTAAACTTAATCTTCATTTTCAATGAGAAATCTTTGAACTTATAAACCGTATTAGTTACCTGTTCCTCATCATCAAATATACCAAAATCAATTATTTCAGCTCGCTTATCACCATATATCTGACTATTAGGATTAATGAGCATATACTCTTTCCAGTTAGCGATATTCTGCTGTTTCTTTTTCTTAGCATTATCCATCATCTCTGTCGGAGTTTCTTTATTAATAAGAGCATCAACATCACTACTTACGGCTTCATTGTCTGCCACATCATTTTCTTTCTGTTCTCCATCAAACTGGCCTACTAAAATCTTCTTATAAATGTCTATCATATCAGCAGGTTCACCCTCTGCGACTATTGAACCATGATTAAATATGATTGCCCTGTTACAATATTTCATAACACTTCCCATATCATGTGTTACAAATAATATTGTCTTTCCTGAGTTCTTAAGATCTTCTAACTTCTTATAACACTTAGCCTGAAAGAATACATCACCTACAGAAAGTGCCTCATCGACAATAAGAATGTCAGGTTCTACATTAATAGCAACAGCAAATGCAAGTCTTGCAAACATACCACTTGAATATGTCTTTACTGGCTGGTTGATGAAATCGCCGATATCGGCAAAAGAAATTATATCATCAATCTTATTATCCATCTCTTCTCTGGTAAATCCTATCATTGTACCATTAAGGTATACATTTTCAAGTCCTGTATATTCAGGATTAAAACCTGCACCTAACTCTAAGAGAGCTGATATCTTACCATTGATTTCCACTTTTCCTGAAGTCGGAGTAAGAACACCTGTTATAATCTTAAGAACGGTAGACTTACCGGCACCATTCTTACCAATGATACCAAGCATCTCACCTTTCTTAATCTCAAATGATATATCATTTAAAGCCACAAAGTCTTTATGATACTGCTTCTTTGTAATGCTTAATGCCTCTTTAAATCTTAGTGTTGGTTTGTCATACAATTTATATACTTTATTTAAGTTTGTAACTTTAATTGCGTAATCGCTCATTCCTTAATAATCCTCATTTCTTCAAATTTTCTATGGGTAATCTGTTCATATTAATCTGGTTTTCTAAGACACAGTGTGCCTTAAGATATATTCAGTATTATTCCATACTTAATAATTTACCCTTGTCTTATAATGAATCTGCAAAATGTGGTTTAAGTCTGGTATAAACAAATTTAGAGATAAGAGACATTACTAATACAAATAACCAGAAGTATAATGTAAGCATTGGTTTTTCAAAGAATAATCTTTTCTCTATCATAGTTCCACGACATCCATCTACTATATAAAACATTGGATTTAACTTAAATATTATACCTAATTTACCTAATGCTTTCTGAAATTCAGGTGCATAGAAGTTCCATAATATTGGTGTTAACCATGTTCCAACCTGCATAAAAACATTTATTATCTGTGTAGTATCCTTGAAAAATACCGAAATCGCAGATGTAAAATATGATATTGACAATACTAATACTATCATGCAGAAAGAATAATATACTAACTGTATTACTATTATTCCCGGAAAATATCCCATAAGTATATATGCGACTATTAAAAGTCCCATAAAGAATATATGAACAAATAATGATGAAACAACCTTCACAACCGGTAAAATATTTATGTTAAATACAACCTTTTTAACCAGATAACTATATTCAGCAAAACAATTAGTCGCATTAACAAGTGCTTCCTGAAAGAAAAACCATGGTATAAGTCCTGCCATTAACCATAAGATAAATGGTGTATCTCCAATATCACCACTTCTTAATCCTACCTGGAATACAAACCAATATAAAACTATAGTTACAAGTGGCTGTATAAATGCCCAGATAATACCCATATATGAGCCGGCATATTTAGTTTTAAAGTCATTTTTTGATAAATATAATACTAAATCTTTACTTTCAGCAAGTTTAGACAGTTTTTTCATTCTATTCCTCATTTCCGCAGGCACTTGTTGCCGGAGGAACGCGAGCTGAATTTCAGATTCAGCTCTGCGATTATAGCTAAATGTGTTGCCTGCAACACATTTAGTTGTGTGAAAAATAATCGCATCAGCATTATTTTTCACACTTTCCTCATTTCTTCGCGGTTTATCGCGAAGAGGCGAAGAGAAATTCGCGCAGGCGATTTCTCTTCTGCCATATGTTGCTAAATGTTTTCGCCCGCAAACATTTAGCTGTGAAAAAAATAATCGCATCAGCATTATTTTTTTCACTTTCCTCATTTGTTCCACTTTCCTGCTTATAAATAGCTTTATCGACTATAGATTTTATTCTTAAAACCCATAGTCGATAAAAAAGAGTCGCTTGGCGGCTCTTTTTATGCTATTTTCTAAAAGTAGCTAATTATTTTCTAAAATCTTTAATGCCAGGCCATTTGTGGTCTTTATCTGAAATAGTCAAATCTTCTTTTGTCATACCTTCTGGCATTGGCCATTCTACACCAATTTCAGGATCGTCCCATTTAAGTCCACCCTCATCATTTGGATGATAGAAGTCAGTACATTTATAAGCAAATTCTGCTGAATCAGATAGCACTATGAATCCATGTGCAAAATTCTTTGGAATAAAGAACTGTTTCTTATTCTCTGCTGATAATAATACCCCGAACCATTTTCCGTAAGTTTTTGAACCTTCTCTTAAATCAACAGCTACGTCAAAAACTTCTCCACTTACTACTCTTACAAGCTTATCCTGTGGAAAATTAATCTGGAAATGAAGTCCTCTAAGAACTCCTTTTTTAGAGCTTGACTGATTGTCCTGTACAAATTCCTGGTCTATTCCTGCTGCCTTATAATCATTATAATTATAAGTCTCCATAAAATATCCTCTTTCATCGCCAAATACTGAAGGTGTTATAACTTTTAATCCTTCTATTTCGCATGTTTCTACTGTTATTTTTCCCATTTTAAAATCTCCATTCAATTCTTATTCTATAATCCATTAGCAACATCTACAAGATATTGTCCATATGCTGTCTTCATTAAAGGCTCTGCAAGTTTAAGAAGCTGCTCTTTGTCAATGAATCCTCTCTTATATGCAATCTCTTCAATACATGAAATATATAAGCCCTGTCTCTTCTGGAATGCTGCCACGAAATCTGCTGCATCAAGTAACATATCATGATTACCTGTATCAAGCCATGCAAATCCTCTTCCTAATGTCTCCACCATAAGAGTTCCTCTTCTTAAATATTCATTGTTAATTGAAGTTATCTCTATCTCTCCTCTTGCAGAAGGCTTAACATTTTTAGCTATTTCTACTACATCATTATCATAGAAATATAATCCTGGTACAGCATAATTTGACTTTGGATTAGCAGGTTTCTCTTCAATTGATAAAGCCTTGCCATTCTCATCGAACTCTACAACACCATATTCTCTTGGATCCTTTACATAATAGCCGAATATTGTAGCGCCCTTTTCTCTTGATGCTGCATTCTTGAGAACCTTTGAAAAGCTCTGTCCATAGAATATATTATCACCAAGTACAAGTGCAACATTATCATCACCGATAAATTTCTCTCCAATAATAAATGCATCAGCAAGTCCTCTTGGCTGATCCTGAATAGCATATTCAAATCTCATGCCAAGCTGTTCGCCTGAACCGAATAATTCCTTAAATACTGGTAAATCTCTAGGAGTTGAGATAATTAATACCTCTCTGATTCCTGCTAACATAAGTGTTGATAATGGGTAATAAATCATTGGTTTGTCATATACAGGCATAATCTGTTTTGATACTGCCTTTGTTAATGGATAAAGACGTGTTCCTGAACCGCCTGCTAAAATAATACCTTTCACAATATTCCTCCATTCTTATACATATCATCTTGATGTCATCATCTTAATATCATTATCTTGATATTATCATTTTAATGTCTCTAAAATCTGCTTTTATAAAATATTCAACATATATTCTTGATATTTATCAATTTAATTTTACACACTAAAATGGGAACATTCCACATATTCCCATTTTAATTCATTTTATTTGTACATTTCTTCGTAATACTTCTGGTAATCACCGCTTGTTACATTCTTCATCCAATCTTCATGTTCAAAGAACCATTTGATTGTAAGCCTGATACCATCTTTAAACATTGTCTCTGGATACCAGCCAATTTCAGCTTTAATCTTGTCAGGTGCAATCGCATATCTTCTGTCGTGACCTTTTCTGTCCTCAACATAAGTAATTAAATCCTCACTTACAAGTGCTTTTCTTGGATCTCCGTCTGGAAGCATCTCCTGTAAAGTATCAATAATAATCTTTATGATTTCAATATTCTGTTTTTCATTGTGTCCACCGACATTATATGTCTCAAATAACTTACCTTTTTCCTGAACCATATCAATTGCTTTAGCATGGTCTTCAACATATAACCAGTCACGAACATTCTTGCCATCACCATATACTGGAAGCTTCTTTCCCTGTAATGCATTGTTAATAATAAGTGGAATCAACTTCTCTGGGAACTGGTAAGGTCCATAGTTATTACTACAGTTAGTAATATTAGCTGGAAACTTATAAGTATCCATATATGCCTTAACTAACATATCTGAAGATGCTTTACTTGCTGAATATGGGCTATGTGGTTCGTATGGTGATGTCTCATAGAAGAATGCATTATCATCATCTGGTAATGAACCATATACCTCATCAGTAGAAACATGTAAAAACTTCTTGCCCTCTTTAAATGTTCCATCAGGTAATTCCCATGCTGCTTTAGCACAATTTAACATAACTGCTGTTCCTAATACATTTGTCTGAACAAATACTTCAGGGTTCTTAATACTTCTGTCAACATGACTCTCTGCTGCGAAATGTACAACTCTGTCAATGTCATTTTCTGCAAATATTTTAGCAATTGCTTCCTTATCGCAGATATTAGCTTTAACAAATGTGTAGTTATCTCTATCTTCAATATCCTTCAAATTCTCAAGGTTACCTGCATATGTTAATGCATCAACATTGATAATTCTAATATCATTATCATACTTCTTAAACATATAGTGAATATAATTTGAGCCTATGAATCCTGCTCCACCTGTTACTAAATAAGTTCTCATAATTTAACTCCTTTGCTATTTGTATTTATTTAATATATTATTTTATCGCAAAAAATGCAAGCCTTATATTACATTTTATCACTATTTTATAAAACTTGTTGTAAAAAAGATGTAAATTAATCCACCTCCATACAATGCTAACAGCGCCAATGTGATGGCAATTGCATTAAAAATACTATTTAAGTAAATTTTCTTATCATTTTTCACAGAAGATGTTATAAATTTATTTTCTTCCATACGTGACTGAAGTTCATAGCATAACATCATTACCATAACAGGCATTACACAGATGTAATATCTGCTCTGTAATCCCGGATGTCCTGATATAAACTGGAAGTCCTTAAATGCACGTATAAACTGCATTAGAACAGTTATTATTAATGCAATTGAAAAGCTTTTAAAGAAGTTTCTTATCTGCTTTTCATTTTCTTTATATTTTATTCTTATTAACATTATTATTGGTGATAACCATAATATTTCATACGCAAGTCTGATGGCTTTCTTATTAAAATCTACATCTGTATGCCAGGTAACTCCACGAATCCATTGCTTAATGAATCCCTTTTCAAACCTTTTAATAAACTCATAAAATGTTATTCTTGTCCTCATAATTGGTTCTTTATAAACAATGTTGTATGTTTTAAATACCTCATCTGTTACTAAATCATGAAGACTTATCTGTATCTTTCCATATTGTACAAATACTAACATATAATAAGCTGCAGCAATTAAATATACCGGAACCGTATACCAGAAATCTCTGCCAAATACTTTCTTAATATCTTTCTCATCAATAATGGTCTTTATAACAAAGAATAATGCACATATCACAAGCATGAGACACGTTGTTAATTTTGTAAGTGCTGACGCTGTTATTCCTATTGCAATAAGGAAATATGTGAGCTTATTTCTCTTATTCTCTGCAAACCTTATTATTCCTAGTGTGAATATTGCAACAACCAAAATTGCCAGATTATCATTGTTAATCATCGGTGCACAGCCTGTAAGCATCGGAAATGATACTACCATCATTGCATACATTAGATGTAATGCAGGATAACGTTTATTAATTCTTGAATATCCGATATACAAGAATAAGGCTATTCCCATCGCAACTAACACCATGTTAAATATCCTCAATATATCCAGATTCACATATACCAGATTATCATGAAATGTTACTGCATTGAGTGGTATCATAAGCCAGTAGTATAATGATGGATGACCTAAATAACTTACTGTATTACTCCATTTGCCTTTAAATGTTCCAAATGACTGGTGTAATGCTATAGTATTAGCTGTGGTTTCACTTATTCCATTTGTTTCACCAACTAACAGATTCTGATTCTCATATTCGGATACAATATGTGGATTTCTTGTCAGGTCTGCAAGATATGAGATATGTGCCATCTCGTCATATACGCCTAAGTACATGTATTTCCATGCAAATATCATCATAAATACTGCATATACAAATGTTATACCATATATGGCTTTAACTGTTATTCTGGATAAAAACCTAATATTATTATGCCAGATAACCATCAATACAAGCAGATAGAATACTAATACAATAATCATTGCAATGACTTTGGTATTGGGTCCATCAACTATAATATTAAAATCTAAATCCACACCTGTATCAATTCCATTATTATAAAATGCACCATCTTTATAGTCATTGCCGCCTGTTGTCCATACAGATAATGTATCATCATTATTATCTTGTGCAGCAATTCCGAAATAATATTCACCCTTTGGATAAATATTATTAAACATTGCTATACCATATTCATTATCTGCAAAATCTCTTCCTCTGACCTCTACATTTTCCAATGGATTTTTGTCTGCATCATAGAGTGTAAATATATATTTACCTTTAATTTCAGTTGAATATGTTGCAAATCTCACACTTACACCTTGCAGATTTTTATCTGTATTTATCTTCTGTAACATATCAGAATCAGATTTTATTATATCTGTAAGACCACTGGCATTAAGGTTTAATTTCGTAGTTCTATAGGTCCTGCCCATATCCTTAATGATATCTGCACTTCCTATGAGTAATAAAGTAAGAATTACAGTTCCAATATATTTAAGATTCAGCTTATTCTTTTCACGAAGAATACCAAATATCATTATACATATATAAACAAACCATATTACCGTTAATACTTCTAATTTAACACGCCAGTCAAACATTAATAAAAACTGTATCTTTTTAAACTGACTATTTTTCAATGTAAGTTCATTATCATCTATATCCGCTTTAATATCATCTCTATATATAATAATATCTCTGCTTGATAATACTACCTTAGAATCATTCAATATATCAACATCGCCTGTTAATGTAAGACTTTTTATATCAGTATATTCTTCAGGAATATATAGTGTAGCCACTCCATAACTCACATCTAATTCTTTTATATACGTCTGATTGTCATTTGTTACAATCAGGACTTCATATTCTTCATTACCTGTAATGTCATCATCATACCACCCTATTATCGGATTTGTACTTGGCATACTTCCAAATATAACCATAAGGTTACATATTACAAGTAAAAACGTCAGTACAACTTTCCAATTAAATAAGTTTTTCATATCGGGTATCTTCTTCATAGGATAATCCTTTCATTAAATGAGATTAACTGTCTTTCTTCCCATGCTGTCATATATAACATTTGTTTTCTTTATCTGCTCTAAATCGTAACAGTTTCTACCATCTATAACAATAGGATTTCTCATAAGTTTCTCGAACTTAGTAATATCATACTTCTTAACTTCATCCCATTCAGTAAAAATGACGCAAAGGTCTGCATCTTTAATTGCCTCATCTATTGAATCACAGTAAATAATCTCTGTTGGGTATTTCTTCTTATAATTTTCTACACCTGCAGGATCCCATGCTTTTATCTCGCAACCCTCGTCAAGGAAAATTGGGATATTTACAAGTGATGGTGCTTCTCTTAAATCATCTGTACCAGGTTTAAACGTAAGACCTAATACAGCGATTTTCTTGCCTTGGAGATTTTCATAATACTTTCTTGCCTTCTTAATTATCTTGAATTTCTGATTATCATTTGTCTCAATAGCTGCCTTAACTGTCTTTAATTCATAGTCATTGAAATTAGCGAGCCAATGTAATGCCTTAGTATCCTTTGGAAAGCATGAACCACCATATCCGATGCCTGCATTAAGGAATTTATCACCTATTCTAGGATCATATCCCATTCCTTTTGTTACATCATTAATATCGGCACCCACAATTTCACATAAGTTCGCGATTTCATTTACATACGAAATCTTAAGTGCAAGGAAATCATTTGATGCATATTTTATCATTTCAGCACTTCTTCTGTTTGTAACAAGAATCGGAGCATCAAAATCTTTATATACTTCTTTAAGGATATTTGCTGCATATTTGCTCTCAGCACCAATTACTATACGGGATGCATGAAGAGTATCTCTTACTGCTGTTCCCTGTGCTAAAAATTCAGGATTAGATGCAATATGGATTGATATTCCATCTTTAGCCTTTTCTGTTATAAATGCTTCCACTTTATCATTTGTTCCGATTGGAACAGTAGATTTAATGACTACTATACAGTCATTTTCAGCATTTTCAGCAATCTGTTCAGCAACTTTATATACATAAGTCAAATTAGCCGAACCATCTTTCTTCTCTGGTGTACCTACACCGATAAATATTACTTCTGCATCTTTGTATGCAGATGCATAATCTGTTGTAAACGTAAGTCTCTCCATATTTTTAATCATAAGATCATCTAGACCTGGTTCATATATTGGAGAAATACCTTTACTCATTTTTGCAACTTTTTCCTCGTCTACATCCACACATACTACATTATGACCATGTTCCGCAAGACATACACCTGTAACTAAGCCGACATATCCTGTACCTGCTACTGCTATCTTCATAAATTAATTCCTTTCTCGTGTATAGTTTTTATTCTTCTTTTAAATCTTTCTTAGCAATTCTTACAACTGACCATCTCATAAGAATGAAGAATCCAATTGCAAGCAAGGTGACTAATATTGAATAAAACGTTGAGATCCCCAATACTCCATAATTTCTTACTACTCTGTTACCAAATACATATGAAATTACAGCAACTATCAAATATCCCCAGATAAGAAATCTCTGGTATCTTATAGTCGTAATAATCATATTTTCAAAATTAATTAACGCTAACATTCCACCACCTAGGATTAATATAACTAATTCTGTTCTGTAGCTTTTTAGGTTAACGCTGAATACTGCACTTAAAACCGGAATTCCAAGTAAGAAACCACCAAGTGCTATTATAATTGTAAGACCTAATATTATGAATGTCTGTCTTACAATTATCTTCTTAAATTCATGGGTTTTCTTCTCCTGCCATACACTGGCAACCTTGAACAACATAGGTTGAAATATAAAGTTACTAAGTAATGATATTACAAATACCGGCATAAAAATAATATTAAAACATGTCTGTGTCTTCTCATCTAATACAGCATCAATCGAATATTTAGGTGCATTTGCAATATACATAATAAGAAATGTACATGCTGCAAGCGGAAAACATGTAATCATAAGCTTCTTAACATTAGAAGTCTCATATTTATTTTCTTTTGTACTAAATTCCTTATATACAGATGTGTTAAATATAATTGCTAGAAGTGTGGTTGTTACGAATGCCACAACTGACGTAAGCACTAAATCACCTGTAGCAATATACATACCTATATATACCACTATATATATAAATAATCTGATTCCAAGTATCTTTCCAGCAACATCTAATCTGCCTTTCTGCTGCATTCTTCCATGCAAAATATCTTCTACGGCTTCTACAAACTTGACTGCACATACAGATATTACTACTATGCATTTATCAGTAGGATAATCATTAACAAATATACACACAAGTATATAGGCTGTGCTTGAAATTATCATAATTATACTTGAAATATATCTTGAAATTATATATTCTTTATATGAATATTTCTCATTAACATCTGTTGCCTGGAAATTTCTCATACCATATTTACCAATCGTCATCATAAGATTACCGATTGCATACGCTATGGTAAATACACCTCCATCATAGTCATTACCCATTCTGGTTATTATTAATAGTATTAATGTTGTCTGAAATGAATTAAGCATTGCTGCAAACGTATTCCAGACATATGCAGATTTATCCACATTCTTACTGTTTATTAAATATTTTCTGGTTACTGATAACATTTTTAATTCCTTTTCCTAGAACATTCAACAATTTTCTCTGCAAGAGCATCAGGATTCCCCATCTCCACAAAATAATATTTGTCTTCATCTTCTGAATATAGTTCCCTGACTGCCGGATTATCACCGAAAATAATCTTCTTATTCATCGCATCATAGATATATGCCTTACCAGGAATTGTTCTCTTTGCTTTATTAATATTTTTGTTGAAATGACCTGACAGGCATAAATCAGAATAATCAATATATTCTGCCAGTTCTTCCTGACTTAACCAATTATGATATTCTACGTTATCAGCTATCGGTTTATTTAGTTCATCCTTAATAGGACCTACTATAATAAAGTATAATTCTTTATTGTCTTTAATCTTATCTATTGCATCTAATATAACTTCAATACCCTGAAGCGGCAATATGCTTCCAAAATATAATACCACATATTTATCTTTCATTCTTTCAGGTCTCTCAAGGTTTCTCACATAATAAATGCTTCTGTCCGCTTCAAGATATAATGTATGCATCTTATCTCTATTAGCACCAAACTCTTCAACAAAATATCTGCCATGTGCATTAGTATCACATATTATCTCATCGGCTGCCTTTATTGCCTTTTTATCATAATGCTTCAGAAGTTTTGCAAATAAACTTCCATCTTTAATCTTCTTTCTATCAAATACAATAGTATCATACATAGAAATAAAGAAATCAATTACTACCGTATTCTTCTTAAATTTCCAGTTAAATGGTGCAAATATCAATTGTGGTGCAAACCCAACAAAAACTACGTCAAATTTTCTCATTGACGTAGTTAATATCTTTGCGTAAACACTAAGCAATCTTTTAACGTAGCTCTTTGAATATGAACCAATAACTGTCAATTGTCCTCCGTCTTTCTTTATCATCTCGATTTCCTGGGTATTTCGTAAATAATCAAGATTCTTAGTTGTGATAAATAATACATTTTTATTATTGTAAGATATCATAACAATCTCCATTTATTCAAGACTATCTGTTTACTGCCATATTAAGTGATAATGAGATTAAAAACTACTCTCTTGTTACTCATTATCTTTATTTTTGTTTTTCTCTGAATCTTTATCATAATCTAATTTTCTGACATGATACTGAATATCTTCTAATAACTTACGGTTTGATGCAATTAAATCTGCCTGTAATCCCATAATATAAGTTGAGAAACCAAGAAGCATCAATGTACTTGCAAGAATTAGTGACTGAATATGACCGCCACCTTGTCCCATACACATAAATATAATGTATCTTACACCTATACCAAGTCCTATCATACCCGGAATTAATGCCAGCCATGTAAAGAATCTTAGTGGTTTATACATCATAAATGCCTTTAGAATTGTAAACATTGATTTCTTAACATAACCCATCATACTGTTAAAAAGCCGTGATGGTCTTAACTCGCCATTAGTTCTTATAGGAACTGATGTCTGAGGAATCTTATTTCTTCCCGCCTGCACAATTGTCTCTAATGTATATGTGTATTCATTAGTAACATTCATTCTCATTGCTGCTTCTCTGCTATATGCTCTGAAACCACTTGGTGCATCAGGAATATCTGAGTTAGAAGCCTTTCTTACAACATAACTTCCAAAATGCTGTAACTTCTTCTTAATCGGTGAGAAATGTTCTGTTTTATCAATAGGTCTTTCTCCTATGACAATATCTGTCTTTCCCTCTATGATTGGACGAACAAGTTTCTCTATATCATCTGCAACATACTGGTTATCCGCATCCGTGTTTACGATGATATCGGCTCCGTTTCTAAGGCAGGCATCTAAACCTGCCATAAAACCTTTTGCAAGTCCTTTATTTCTCTTTAAATCGACAACATAATTGACACCCCAGTTGCGTGCCACTTCTATTGTATTATCTTTACTGCCGTCATTGATAATTAAATACTCAATTATATCAATGCCATCAATGTGTTTTGGTAATTCATTCAACGCAATTTCTAATGTCTCCGCTTCATTATAACATGGAATCTGAATAATTAGTTTCATATCTTGCGATCTTCCTCTCTTTGTAATTATGCACCTTGCACATTTTACAGTATATGTATTTAAAAATCAAGTAACTATTGTTTATACCTGAAATCTCCATCTCAAGATTATTTTTCCAATCTGTCTAAAGCACTGAATATTGCTCTAATTGAGGCTCTTGTAATATTAGAACTTACACCTACACCAAATGTTGTCTTCTTAGTAGTCTTATCTAACATCTGGATATAAGCTGCTGCTTTTGCGTGAGAACCCTCACCTAATGTATGCTCTGTGTAGTCTAAAAGTTTAACGTCTACACCTGTTTCTTTCATAATTGCTTTCTGAACAGCATCAATAGGTCCCGTACCTTCAGCTTCTACATATTTCTTTTCGCCTTTATACTTAAATGTGAGTTTAACTGACGCACTATTAGTGCCATTATCTACTACCTGGCAACTTTCAAATTCATATGGATATTCTTTTTCAGTCTTGGCAACAAGATACTCTTCTGTGAATTTATCCATAATCGTATCTGGTGAAACTTCTCCCTGTTCCTCTGCAATCTTCTGGATAACATCGGCAAATTCCTTATGCATACCTTTAGGAAGCTTGAATCCAAAATATGTATCCATAACAAATGCCACACCACCTTTACCTGACTGGCTGTTAATTCTTACAATCGGTTCATATTCTCTTCCGACATCACTAGGATCAATTGGAAGATAAGGAACTTCCCATATTCCATCATTTCTCTTAGCCATAGCATGAATACCTTTATTAATAGCATCCTGATGTGAACCTGAGAACGCAGTAAATACAAGCTTACCTGCATATGGATGTCTCATGCCTACAGGCATCTTACAACACCTTTCATATACTTCGATAATCTCATTGATATGTTCTAAATTAAGTTCTGGATTAATTCCCTGAGAGAACATATTGTATGCAATTGTAAGCACATCAACGTTACCTGTTCTCTCACCATTTCCGAATAATGTTCCCTCTACTCTGTCTGCACCTGCAAGTAAAGCTAATTCTGTAGCTGCAATTCCCGTTCCTCTGTCATTATGAGGATGAACACTTAATATAATGCTGTCTCTGTCTTTAAAATGTTTATTCATCCATTCAATCTGATCAGCATAGACATTAGGTGTTGTCATCTCTACTGTTGCTGGTAAATTAAAGATAATCTTATTATCAGGTGTTGGCTGCCACACATCCTGGACTGCATTACATACATCTAAAGCATAATCTAACTCTGTTCCTGTGAAACTTTCAGGTGAATATTCAAGAACAATCTTACCTGGAAATTCTTCTGCATATTTTTTAACAAGCTTTGTTCCGTCTATTGCTATCTGCTTAATCTCATCTTTACTCATTCCAAATACTACATCTCTTTGAAGTGTAGATGTTGAATTATATATATGTACTACTGCCTGTTTGATGCCATCTAATGCTTCAAATGTTCTTGCAATAAGATGTTCACGACACTGTACAAGGACCTGAACCATTACATCATCAGGTATTAAGTTTCTATCTACTAATTGTCTTAAAAAGTCATATTCTATCTGTGAAGCTGATGGAAAACCTACTTCTATCTCTTTAAATCCAAGTTTAACAAGCATATTAAAGAATTCTATCTTCTCTTCCACAACCATAGGCTCTATTAATGCCTGGTTTCCATCTCTTAAATCCACACTACACCATGCTGGTGCTTTCTGTATCTCTTTATCAGGCCATTCTCTGGTCTCCATTTTTACTACGGGTACTCTTTTATATTTCTTATAATTTAACATATTTTTATTTCCTTTCCATTCTGAATCTGCATAAAATTTTCTATATATTCATTCTTTAGTCAGTTTCAGAGTCGATAGTCGATAAATCACACTGTATTTTTTCAAGATAATAATTTTTACTTTTTCATACTTATTAGTCCCATTTAACATCATTCCTTTTTATTTTATAAATATTAGTGTGTTACAATTCTCGATTAATGTTAACACTTTCGAAAGATTATAACACTAACTTTTCGTCAATACAAGTATTTCCCTTTAACTTAATCACTCATTATTTTCATTAACAGTCTCAGAACTCTTGGTTCCAAATGCCTTACCCATTCTGTAACCTAATAATTTAAACCCTGAACTTATTATTAAATCAGGAATCATATACCATTTACCATGACGGAGTATATGACTCATTGCACTTTTAACCATTCTTATTCCTTCGGATTCTGATTTGACATTTTCAAATACATAGGCGAATTCTTTCTGCGACTTTCCTATCGCATAATTTCTCTTAAACTGTTCCCTATATGTGTAATTGTGGGAATGCAATACTCTCGCACATGAAGCATAATACACCTTTTTATCATTCATTAATACTTTATATGCAAAATAAGTATCTTCATTAAAATCTGTCTCAACGAATTCTCCAAGTTCAATAAAATGTTTTCTCGAATATGCCGCACATACATCTGAACAGAAAAATGCTTTAACGCCCATAGTCTCTATGTCTTCTTTATTTTTTGCGATATCTTTATCCGGATAATTAAAGCTTCTTATATATTTCTCAACATACTTACAATTCTTATTTGGTAACTGTCTTGCATATGTGACATATACATCTTCATCTGAAAACGGTCTTATGAGTTCATCTATAAGATATTTGTCCATAGGCATCGCATCCTGTGTCATAAATATTATATAATCTGCCTGTGAATGTGATACTCCAAGATTTCTTGTTAATCCATGATTAAATTCTTTCTTAGGCACATTATATACTTCTACATTACTATATTTCTCAGATATCATATTATCATCTATATATTGCTTTTCTGTCTGAGTATTCATAATAATAATTTTATTTACTTTATGATGCTGAATATTTAATTTTTCAATTATCTTATATATCCTTTTATCTGGTTTATATGTTGGTATTATCACATCAACAGTACACAAATCTTTATTTTTCATATTTTCTTTTCCTTACCTGCTAATCTGATTTATGTTATTCTGCTTAATAATCTAATTAATGTTATTTGTTAATTTGACTTATTCTTATCTGCTTACTTAGTTTATCTTACTTGCTAATCTGATTAATCTTATCCACAACCATATCTACATATTTTTTGCAAATTTCATCTGTTTCAGCTTCAACCATAACTCTTACTAAAGGTTCTGTTCCGCTCTGGCGTAATAACAGTCTTCCCTGATTACCAAGTTCTTCCGAAACTTTGTCCGACAACTGATTCAGTTCAGCATTATTCATTACTTCGTTTTTATCCTTAACTTTAACATTTACCAAAAGTTGTGGATAAATCTTAAGATTTTTTCTAAGATTACCAAGTGTGTTCTTATTCTCTAACATTGCCTCCATAATCTTTAATGATGTAAGTATTCCGTCTCCGGTTGTAGCGTGTTTACTAAATATTATATGTCCTGACTGTTCACCACCCAGGCAATGCCCATTCTGCATCATATTCTCGCATACATATTTGTCTCCTACTGCTGTCTTTTCATATTTGATACCTTCTTTGTCAAGTGCTTTATAGAGACCTATATTAGACATTACGGTCGTAACAATTGTATCATTTTCTAACTGTCCATGATGTTTCATGTACACACCACATACATATAAGATGTTATCGCCATCTACAACCTCGCCGTTCTCATCAACAGCGATACATCTGTCTGCATCTCCATCATAAGCAAATCCGACATCTAAGTTATTATCTTTAACAAACTTCTGTAAATATTCTATATGTGTCGAACCACATTCTCTGTTAATATTAGTTCCATCAGGTTCATTATTAATAACATATGTCTTAGCACCTAATGCATCAAATACGTTCTTTGCAATTGCTGATGCACTTCCGTTAGAACAGTCAAGTCCAACTCTCTTATCCTTAAATGAGCGTGTTGCTATTGAAATAAGATATCCTATATATCTGTTTCTTCCTATTGCATAATCTACTGTTTTACCAATATTCTCTCTCTTTGCAAATGGAATCTCACCGGCTTTACCATCTATATATTCTTCTACTTTTTCTTCTACTTCTGCTTCTAATTTCTTACCCTGTGCATTTATTACCTTAATACCATTATCATAATATGGATTATGACTTGCTGAAATCATTATTCCTAAATCAAAGCCATCCGTTCTTACTACATACGATACACTAGGTGTAGTAGTTACGTGTAAAAGATACACATCTGCACCTGATGCAGTAAGTCCTGCTACAAGTGCGTACTCGAACATATAGCTGCTTCTTCTTGTATCTTTACCTATTACAACTTTTGCTTTATGTTCCTTTGAATAGTACCAGCCTAAATATCTTCCTACCTTGAAAGCATGTTCAACTGTTAAATCTACATTTGCCTCGCCTCTGAATCCATCAGTTCCAAAATATTTTCCCATTTTCAATTTCGCGTCTAAAAAACGCTCTCCTTCTATATTTTTATTTTTAATAAATCATCTGTTTGTAGTTATCAGCTCAATTAATTTATTATTATAATAGTTTCTTATATTAATTTATTTATATAAGAAATTTTAAATTCATATGTGCATTAACCCGGACCTTCTTCCCTTCCAAGATTAGTATCTTCAAACATCTTCACTATCTCTTCTAGTGCTTCTTTCTCATCCGGACCTTCACATCTTATCTCTATTTCATCTCCACACTTTATACATGCTGCCAGGAGATTCAGAAAGCTTTTAACATTTGATTCTGTCTCTTCCCTGACCGCTTTAATAGCAGACTCGTATTGTAGTGCTTTTTCTGTAATTTTGCCTGCCGGTCTGAAATGAATTCCTGATAAAACTTTAACCCGCACCTTTTGTTTTACCATTTTTCTCATACCTTTCTACGTTATAATATGCCTGCTTTATACAGGCATATTACACTTTTTTATTATTGACTTATATCTTGGGTATTACTTGTATTTTCAGTACTACCAGTAGATGCCGTCGTTGTTTCACCATTATTGTTACTGTTATTTTTTGTTATTAAAACATTTACTCTGACTTCTGAAACTACACGTAATCCTTCAGGTAATGTGAATTTTACAATTACTTCATTATTTCCCTCTACAGTATTCTTCAAATCCACATATGCATTTAAATTATTAACATTAAAACTATCATGATATTTCTGTAAACCTGACAATGTTATATTAATACTCGACTGAACTATTTCTGCCGAATATCCATCTGGAATGTTATTCTTATCAATCTCGCTTATTGGTATTCTGTATGTGCTTGTAACAAGTTTCTCTATTTTGGCTGTTACATTCATAGTTGAATCATTTTCGCTACACAGGAACACACCGCTTGGCAGCTGTGCTGAAACATCTACCGAAACTGAAATATCCGAACTTGCACCTGAGATATTAATTAATTCGTCTGGAAAAACTATGCTCTCTATCTGTTCTGCTCCAGGTCCTGCTATCTTAAGAGTATTCTTTTCTCCAGTAACTTCAACTAATTCATATCCATCAGCTACCGTACCTGTTGTTCCAAACTTAAGTGGCACTTCACGCACCGGATATACCTTTGCTGTATAATTAACTGTATCTGTATCAGTTTTAACATTAGATTTCATATCTGCTAATGTACCTGTCGCTGTATAATACTTTATATTAAGCTGTGTTGTAAAATCTCCGGTATGACTTGATAAATCGACATCTGCACCCACATGTTTTATCTGGTTAATCACAGATTCCGGTGCTGAAACCGTTACTGATGACGGTTCAATGCTTTCCTTTCCCAGATAATATGAAGACGTGAGTCCACTTGTCTGATTAATCTCTATCTCATAAGTCTTCGTTACTATATTCTCAATCTCTAACTTCATCGACATAGTCTTCTGCGATATTTCACAGTCTTTATCATACTTAGAATTTCTAAATTTCACATATATAGGTACCGCATCAACATTCGATTTCTCACTAAATGGTGCTTCGGCTACGAAATCCTCTTTGCTCATTTTATCTACTTCTGACCTTGGCCCTTTTATTGTTACTGTCACTTCTTTACCTGACAGAATAGTATATACCTGATTCTTCTCGGTAATAACTTCTTCATCTAATGTTGTTACAGGTATTCCCTGAATAGTTCTTGTAACTTCCGGATCATCGATATTCACCACAATGAGCCAGAATATTACAGCAAAAAATAATGATAATAACTTGTATGCAATATTATTCGTTAATATCTTTTTCATTGTGTTTTCTTCCCTTCCATATTTTAAATCTCTTTGAATCTACGGTTTTATTCTGTAATGCAACAAGCTCGCTCTTAAGATTCTCACCATCAACATTTCTAATTAATTTTCCACCTTCTGCCACTGAAACCTTACCTGTCTCCTCTGAAACAATAATTGTAAAACTGTCTGTGGTCTCACTGACACCGACACCTGCTCTATGTCTGGTTCCAAGTTCTTTGCTAAGTTCCATATTATCCGATAATGGCAGATAACATGTGGCTGCTACGATTCTGTCTCCCCTTATAATAACTGCACCATCATGTAGTGGTGTATTATGTTCAAAAATGTTTATCAAAAGCTGGTTACTTATCTCTGAATCTATTGCAATTCCTGTTCTCTCATATTCAGTAAGACTGATTTCTTTCTCTATTACAATTAATGCTCCTGTCTTGTGTTTTGCAAGTTCATATGTAGCTTTTACTAATTCCGTAATCGTTCTGTCACTGAATCTCTCATTTGTATTCTTCGAATCATCAAATGTAAATATATTATTGATAAAATTCTTTCTTCCTAACTGTTCTAAGGCTCTTCTTAGTTCAGGCTGAAATACAATTATTGCCGCAATAATACCAACATTTAATGTTTTATCTGCAATCCATAATATTGTATTAAGATTAAAGATTGCTGCTAATAATACAAATACAATAAGAATAACTATACCCTTGAATAATGTCCAGGCTCTTGTATTCTTTATCCATATCATAATCTCATATATTAAAGCTGCTATGATTACTATTTCAACTATGTCGGTAACACCGACTTTAGGTATCGTTATATATCTTTCAACAAATGACACAACATTCTGGATAACTTCTTCCACGTAATCACTTCCTCACAAAACTTCGATTATTTCTTTTCTTTAATTTTTTATATTTTTCTTCTTCAAGTATTACTGATTATTTTCTAATTATCTTATTTTTCAGATTATTTTATTCCTTTGATTATTTCATCTTCTTAACATTTATACGCTTTACCTGTACATCTGATGCTGTAACTTTTATCTTAGGTACTGCCTTGACATAATAGTAATAATCGTCATCTTCAAATTGTATATACTCTGTTCCCGAATAATCTACTGCAAGTACAAAGTACTGTAATATATAGGATATTCCTATTGCCAGAAGCCCCATTACAGCTACCATCCATATAGGATATATACCATCAATATCAAATATATATGTTGCACATACAATTATAATTAATTCTAAAATTCCGCCAACAATTATGCCTATCTGCATTGAATGGTCTATAGATAAACGTTTAATCCCATATACAACAAGCGCTGCTAATACAAATGCAAGAATTATAGCAAACATTTCCTTATTAGCTAATACATTTCTTAAAAATGAACTTGCCTTATCTACACCTGAAGCCTTGCTTCCATCGGCTATAACCTCACTTCCTGCATATTTCATTATGAAAAATATTATTGTACCAAATACCATAGGTACAATCGCTGTCATAGATAATCCAACTCCTATAACAAGTGGCATTAAATATGGTATTCTTAATAAAAATACTATTGGCATAACGAGTAATACATAACCATATCTAACCGAAAATCTGAAATAAGCAATATACATTATAAGGTATATAACTAATGCAACTAATGCCATCTCTGCTGCTATTCTATATATATTCACTATCAACAGTAATGACATTAAAAACACTATTACATTGACTGGCAACAACGAACAACAAGCTGCTATAATTATAGCTAACACAGAGTTATTTAGTATCCCGCCAATACCTAAATAATTATTAATCATCAAGACATATGTAAGTGCCAATACAAATCTTATAACCGGCAATATATACGTTGAATGTGAACTATATAATTTTCTTATTTTTTCCTTAAAAACCAAAAGTTTTGTCATCAGAGTCTGTTCCTCCTAATTTTGTTTCGCTTTTACTCTTTTCTTCTCTTTTGTAAACCATATATAATTCTTTTAAATTCTCTGAATATTCTACATTCATATCATGCATCTTCAGGTATTTTATAGAATAAACCACATACGAAATAAGCATATATATAATAAATGTTATAACATATATAATAAGAATCTTCTTACCAAGTGTAAATAAATTCATAGATACTATGTTCTTCGCAAAAAAATCCACCTTATATATTACCCACAATATCAGGCACAACATAAATGCCAATGTTATGGTTATGGCTGTATTAATCATTTTAAGTCCAACATAATCTTTCTTATAATACTTGTTGCTCTTAATTGATTCCTTGCCCTCTCCCTGTTCATATATTGCTAACTTCGTCATAAGTCTTATCTTTTCTTCGTTAAGCATTATCTTCCATATTCCTTTCACAAAAATATCCACAATCTGCTTATCTGTTGATTATATCATAGACAATGCAATTAATCTATTAAATTTTTTTTACGATTAAGACAGATATATCATTTTCCAGTTGCTGACTTATCTTCCAATACTATCATATTGCAAATATGTTACAAAATTGTTACGATTCATTTGTCATTAGCTAAGACAAATAAAAGTATTCAATAAAAAATAAAGGAGGATATTAAAATGTGTTTTAAGTTTATTTCAAACTGTAGCGATTTATGGAACTATATCCGTAATTGTTTTGGTTGCTAATATTATATAATGTGTATTTCAACAGGAATTTCCTGGTAAATAATAAAGACCAGTTGGTGTAATTCCAGCTGGTCTTTATTGCTTTATTATTGCTTTACTATATATATTTTATATTATTATTTAACAACATTGAATGCGTTGATTCCAGGATAAACCGCGCTATCGCCTAATTCTTCTTCGATTCTGAGTAACTGGTTGTACTTAGCTACACGTTCTGAACGGCTTGGCGCACCTGTCTTAATCTGGCATGTGTTAAGGGCAACTGCTAAATCAGCAATTGTTGTATCTGCTGTTTCACCTGAACGGTGTGAGCTTATAGCTGTATAACCTGCCTTATGTGCCATCTTAATGGCTTCAAGTGTTTCTGAGATTGAACCAATCTGATTTAATTTGATTAATATAGAGTTACCACAACCAAGTTTGATACCCTTAGATAATCTCTCTGTATTTGTAACGAATAAGTCATCACCTACTAACTGAACTTTGTCTCCAAGTTCTTTTGTAAGCTTCTGCCATCCTTCCCAGTCTTCTTCATCTAATGCATCTTCAATTGAGATGATTGGATATTTCTCAACAAGATTCTTCCAATGTTCAATTAAATCGTCAGATGTGAATACTGTTCCGGCTTTAGGTAATTTGTATTCGCCTTTCTTTCCTGTTTTCCATTCTGAGGATGCTGCATCCATAGCAATCATAAAGTCTTTCTCAGGTTCATAACCTGCTTTCTTAACAGCCTCTAAGATTGTTTCGATTGCTTCTTCATCAGATTTTAATGCCGGAGCGAAACCACCCTCATCACCAACTGATGTAGCAAGTCCTCTTTCTTTAAGAATAGATGCAAGTGCATGGAATACTTCCGAACACCATCTTAAGCATTCTTTGAATGATGGTGCACCAACAGGCATAATCATAAATTCCTGAACATCTAATCCTGATGATAATGCATGACATCCGCCATTAATAATATTCATCATAGGAACCGGCAACCTGTTACCACTGATGCCACCAAGGAAACGATAAAGAGGAATATCAAGTGATATTGATGCTGCTCTTGCACATGCGATAGATACTGCAAGAATTGCATTTGCTCCTAATTTAGACTTGTCCTTTGTTCCGTCTGCATCTATCATAGCTTTGTCTACTGCATAAATGTCAGATGCATCCATTCCAGCTAATGTATCATTAATAATTGTGTTGATATTTTCTACTGCTTTTTCAACACCTTTTCCTAAATATCTATCTTTCACTCCGTCGCGAAGTTCAAGTGCTTCAAATTCGCCTGTAGAAGCTCCACTTGGTGCTGCTCCTCTTCCAACTGTTCCGTCTGCTAATACTACTTCAGCTTCTACTGTTGGATTTCCACGCGAATCTAATATCTCTCTTCCTATTACTTTTTCAATTTCTAAATAATTCATGGCTTTCGCTCTCCTTTCAGCAATTCAAGGTTCTCCCTCCGGAAAATGAAGTTTTCCGGTAAACAAATTCAGCAGTTTTGTTTATAGGGAGTCCTTTATGATTTACACACAAGTTAGTTATGTCTAACTCGTTATGTATTATATCTTATTATTGCCTAAATAACAAGCATTCTATATGAGAGGTTTTATCATTTTCTTTCAAATAATTCTATCTGTTCACCATTAATTCCTTTGATAAAAGCTATCCTTGCTTCTACCTTATCATTAAGTGCAAGAGCAATATCTTTAGGATAGACATGTGGTGCTGCTCCACATTTAAGCGCCTTTTCGAATAAATTATCTACATTATCACATTCAATTGCAATATGTTTAAAAGCACCGTCTCCAAGACTCTCTTCATTAAATATTTCCAAAATATCGTCACCTACCGACAACCAGCAGGCATCAGTCTTAGTCTTAAAATATCCCATTTCCTTTGCATCGAATATTTCCTTATAGAAATTAATTGTCTCTTTGAATTTCTCTGTGTATAAAGCTATGTGCGCAAATCCTTTAATCACTTTTTCTGCCTCCAGGTATTTTTATTCTCTGTTATCCTTAAGACTTTCCACCATATTTACCTTATTTACTTTACGTCGTACTAATATAAGTGAAACTACATAGCACAATGTTACAATTACAATTGTAAGAATAAAGTTTCCAAAACTAAATGTAGACTTATAGTAATTGCCCTCAAGCTGTGAAAATACTCTGAACACAATAACCATTGCAAGATATCCTAATCCCATACCAACTGCAATTGAAAATGGAATAATAAAATGATTAACATTTATTACCATTCTGTTTATCTCTTTGTCAGTAAGTCCTAATACCTTAAGCATAGATATGTTATGGCGGTTCTCAGTCAATAACATATTAACAGATACATATAATGCTGATACACATATTATAGCACCGATTATGATAAGTGCATATATAATACTTCCCATTTCGTCCATAACTGTCTGCATCTGTTCTTTTATATCATCTGATGTGATTGTCTTAGAAACCTTGTCACCAATATCTAATTTTTCTTTAGATAAGAGGCAGTTATACACATCATCTTCTATTCCCATAATTTCTCTTACTTTGTCATTTCTTCCAAGTATTAATTTCTGGCTGTCATTATCAATAATACCCTCAATCACAACTGAATATTCTTCCATTGTATAAGGATTTTTAAATTTTACCGTATCGCCTGCTTTTATTTTATAAGCATAAGCCATTACATTACTGATATAGAAGCCTTTATCAAGGTCAGCCTTTTTACCATCTTTAGTATTCGTATTCATAAGTGAAACATCTGAATCAGCACCCATTAAGCTAAATGTTGCATCTTTATATTCATAATTTCCAACAATAAGTTTCTCTGCATCATCATATTCTTTTGTTTCAAGCGAATTGAGGATATATTCATATTTGAATGTTCCTATATTACCCATTCCATTATCCGCAATATCATTAAAAGTATCAATAAATGTGAATCCAATTGTAATAATAAATGCACCAAGTGCAGCACCTAAAAATACGACAAATGTTCTTCCAGGATTGCCAATCAGACTTCTTACTGCGAATTTATTCTTAACCTTGCTTTTAGAATTAACCATAACTCTTTTAGTTTTCTTTGATTCATCAGCATTTCCGTTAAGTAAGGTAACTGTATCTTTCTTTAACAACTTATTTACTTTCTTAATTGCTGCTAATGCATATAATAATGTAGGAATTACTATACCAAGAATAGCTGCAAATATTGGCAAACGGAATTTAACAGGCATAGGCTCGTAATCCGCAAGCCCAAGTTCACCATATGGCTGCTGTAATATCTTAGTTATTATTGTTACAAGTATTCCACCAGCAACTCCCGGAATCACGGCAAGTATAGCATAATGTCTTACTAACTGGCTCTTCTTATATCCAAGTGCTGTAAGAGTACCTATCATTTTCTGTTCATTCTTAACTTTTCTGCCAATTATAATCGAAATGAGTGCAACAGTAATAAGTGGAAGTGTTACTAAGAATACATATGCCATAACAATAAACATTACAGCCTGGTCATCTACCATTGTAATTCTCTCATTATCATCTTTTGATAAATATGAATTTACTTTATATTCATCATTAATATATTTTCTAAATGCTGTACTGTCACTATTCTTATTATAGATAACTTTGTACTGACACGCATTAGAACCAAGTGCATCATAAGCATCATCGGTCATATATGCTAAGAAAAATGATGTAATATTCTTATAGGTGTCATCTGCATTTTCAAGCATATACAGATAATCCGGTCTCAAGAAGAAGCCTGTGACTTTGTAACTCTTACCTGCAATTTCTATGCTGTCACCTAATTTCACATTCATATTCTGTGCATAACCTCTGGATATAACTATTTCATCATCATTTTCAATATCTTTTCCGTCAATTACTTCATACAAATCAATCTTATGACTAGCTTTAAATACTCTTACTTTATAATCATCTTCACTGATATTTACATAATGTTCTTTCTCAAATGTAATGTTATATTTATCTTCTAACTTCTCTATTTCTTCATCAGGAATCTCTAAATATGTAGTAAATGTCGCATCTTCTAATTTATTCCTGTCAAAGAATTTGTCACCATAATCTTTAATTCCTGTTCCTGCTATATAAAAGAGGAAAAACATCAAAAGGGCAACTGCAGTAAGTACAATTGATGCAATATAGAACGAAAGATTGTCTTTAATATTTCTTATGTATCTCTTATTTAATGTCATAATTTACAACTCCAATCCGTCTGCCTTTTTCTTCGTTGCATTTTCCTTGCACAAATCAATACGACCGTCCTTAATTCTGATTACCTTATTCGCCATATCAGCTATTGCCTCATTATGTGTAATAATGATTATAGTAGTTTTAAACCGCTCATTAACTTTCTCAATGAATTTAAGTACACTACGTGATGATTTAGAATCAAGCGCACCTGTCAATTCATCACAAAGAAGTAATTTAGGATTCTTAATAAGCGCTCTCGCAATTGCCACTCTTTGCTGCTGTCCTCCTGATAATTCCTTAGGAAAACGTCTACGGTATTTGCTGATGTCAAGCGCTTCTAATACCTCATCAATATCCATAGGATTCTTAGAAATATCTGAAACCACCTCTATATTCTCCTGAACTGTTAAATCAGGAATGAGATTATAGAACTGGAACACAAAACCAATATCCTCTCTTCTGTATTCTGTCAAATCTTTCTTATTGGCGTTACTTATATTTCTACCTGAAATTGTAATTGTTCCTGAATCTAAGGAATCAAGTCCTCCTATCATATTTAACAGGGTACTCTTTCCTGAACCCGATGGTCCAAGAATTACATAAATCTTTCCCTCATCTAATGATATGTCCACTCCGTCTAATGCATTTACCAGTGTTTCCCCACTACCATACTGTTTTCTGGCTCCTTTAATATCAATAAACATCTTTAAATCTCCTTTATCTTTTTATTTCAACATATAAATCAATGGCATCTGAATCTCATATGTCACAATCCTCATATCTTATCGAGTTATATATGTCATATTTTAGTTAGTTTTCTCTAACTTTAGTTATAATAATATCACTCTATGCTTCTATCCGCAAATAAAAAATCAGGTAATTTAAAGAAAAAAAATTGCACATTTTTACCAAATGTGCAATTCATATATCATTAATTCTGCCACATAATCTGTCCTTTTGTAAGTAAAGGATATTTAATAAGATTACTTCCGTCTAAATTCTCTCTATTCATATCTACTGCTGAAATCTGGCTGTTATCATATGATGTGTAGTAATAGATACCCTTATTTGCATTACAGCATGATGTATATAAGGTTATCTCATATTTGCCATCTGCCACTTCACAGCACCCTCTTTGCTGGTCAACGGAACCTAATATATGGAAGAACTGGCTTACGCTTTCCTCCTCTGAATCACTTGAAATCGAATTCAATTTTGTAAATGCAACCCTTGCAAATCTCGATGTCGATGATAAATCTCCCGGAAGCCCGATTGCTCCCATTCCTCTGCTATATTGCTGTAAATCAAGCACTTTCGAAAATGTATTGTCTGGCTGCTTTGATGATAAACTCATATATTGATTCAATAGAAACATCTGCTGTGGAAATGGTGGGTTATTCGTAAGAACACCCGCTTTATTATCATATATTTTCAAGCCTTCCTTAACACATTCAACCGTTATCGCCTCATTTTCGTCGGCTATAATCCAGTGTAGCTGTGCTGCCGCAAATACTTCATTAAACTGCGTTCCTACAAGATTCATTTTATCTAATAACTTACGTGCCTCATTTACAGTCGCACATTTACTTAATATCCATGGAATAAATTCAAACTGGGCCACGTTCTCTCTCGAATCATCAATCTCTTCGTAGACTGCATTTCCAACGAAATTAAGTCCCGCCATACATAAGCCCTTTTCATTAAATGCATCGTAATAAAGAGGATACTCATCTGCAACGTGTGCCATTCCAACCATTGCATAATGAGTCTTTAACTCACCCATATGTCTGAAATTAAATACATAATTTCTCGGTGTGACCGTTATCTCGTCTCCATAGGAAAATTCATAATCTAAAGTTCTTCCAAAATAAAAATCTTTTGTCTTATAAGTTGCTGCTGTACACATATAAATTCCTCCATAATTATGCTCATATTGTAGCGGTTTCAAAGGTCTTTCACTCACCTATACGCATGCTCATATTTTTTTAGACCTTTTGACCCTGGCATCATATAAATATATTATTATTCCTGTAAAATCTGCTAAAAACCAGCCAATCGGTATGGCTGCCCATATACCTGTAACTCCGATAAATGAAATTCCCGACAATACATATGCTAAAATCACTCTTGTTCCAAGTGAAATAACTGTTAATATTACTGAAACCATCGGGCTGTTAACTGCGCGGTAATAACCATATAGCATAAATAAAATGCCAATTCCTATATAAAATGCACCCTCTATCCTTAAATAGTGTACCCCGATATTTATAATATTTGTCTTAAATGCATTTACAAATATTGCCATAAGCGGCCTTGCAAAACACGCAAGACAATATAGCATATATATCTTCATTCCACTTTTCACATTATCAGGAACATTCATTATATTAAAAATTTCATTTATTCCACAATATGATATAAGCATTAATATACCTGTCAATGTCGCAATTGTTACAAATGATGTGTATATTCCATTTCTTATCAAATCTTCTCTTCTTTTTCCAAATGCCATTTAAATAAATGAACTGCTTCCAAGACACAAGCCTATTATTATGGACATCAAAAAGGTCATCAAAGTATATGATGACCCTACTGCCGCTAAAGCATTTTCGCCGATATATTTTCCAACAACCCATGTATCAACCAGATTGTAGAGCTGCTGCAACACATTTCCAAGCATTAAAGGTATCACAAATGCCATAACTTAGTTGTAATCTTTCCCTCAGTCAAATCTAAATTAGCCGAATTATTCATTTGTAAATCTCCAAATTTTCAAATGATTAGCTGTACAGTTAAATAGAATAGTCAAATCTCTGACCGACTTTCTTCTCTGCATCAGTTCTTACATTATCACTCTTATAAAGCTGGTTATAATCATCTATCTTTCTCAAAAGCTCGTCAATAGATGATGCCGTAATAGTAATTGTATCAGAATCCCCGCTCACATTTATATCATCTGAATCAACTCCTGATGAATTCTTTGCTGCATTATTTTCACGACTCTTTTCTAATCTTTCCTGCTTTGCTGCCTTATCAGCCTTTTTCTGCTCTTCTTTCTTCTTAGCCTTATTCTCTGCTGATTTCTTAGCAATACGCTCTTTCTGTGCTTCACTTGATTTCTCAAGAACTGCAAAATATGAGGCTGTTCCATTATCATTAACCTGCATACCATAGCCTTTTACACTTGCTCCACTGCCTGCTATCTTACTTCCGAGTTGTGAAATGCCACTTGCTGCATTTGCAATGATGCCCTCATACTGCTTACGGAACTTCTCGTCCTCAGCCATTCTCTCTATCTTCTCTTCATCAATTAGCACGACCATCTTATTTGCATTAGCATAACTTCCTGCCTGGCTCTTAGCCTGCTCTTTCATATCAGCACTTACTAAGATAAAATCCATATTAGAATATTTCTTCTTAAGTGTCTCATAATATTTTGCCGCTTTTTCAGATAATTCAGGCGTGCCTATTGTCTTTCCACTTACTTTAGTCTTCTTAACTGTATCTGATGCACTTGTTTCAGCAGTCGATGCACTGTCATTAACACTACTATTATTACTCATCTTTGCTGACTTATTAGCAGCTCCTTTATTATTCATATTTGAATATGCTGCTACTCCATTAGCTATTGTTGATACATTTGAATCTGTAAATATATTACTCATTTTTCATTCCTCCTTGAATGTGTAAATAAATAAATTAAATAATAAAGAAAGAAAGCATCATCCATTTGAATCATTAATAAATTCCTTTTCATTATATATTCAATTGTTTTGGCTGATTCTGAACTCAACCTTCTAATATATTTATCGTACAGATGGATAGAATAGTTAACCCTATTATAAATAAATTCAAATAGAAGATTGTGTAACAAAGTATATTAAAATCATTTTAGAATAAGCTAAATCAAATTATTTTAGAAGCTATTTTCTAATATACTTATATAAATATATTCACTTAATTTATGTATACACAGTTTATATGACTACTCTTAAACACTTTATCATTCTTTAATTATTCTCTTTACCTTTTTCTTTATTTCCTTTAAATATTTGTCATATCTATATTCACTTATATTTAGTTCTTTTCTAATCTCACTATCGCTCCATCTATTAAAACGATATAGAAAAATTTTCTGCTCTACAGTTGATAATTCATTGTATATAGCTTCAGCCATAGCCATATTAATTGCATAATTGTCTACAAATTCTATGTAAATATTACACTCTAGAACTATATTGCAATTATTATCTTCCGTATAAGATGTCCTAAAATCATCATAACTTATAATACCACCTATCGGACATCTTTTCTTACGATTTAATGCTCTCCAATAATTACTTTCGCCCATTTTAAGTGTCATTATACATATTGCTTCAAAATTATATTTTTTCCTTAATTTTTCATTTTTAAGATATTTTCTTACTGCCAACATATAATATTCACCTAATGCCGATCTCATCTCGTCCTTATCTTTCAACTTTCTGGAATTCAAATATTTATCCATTAAATAATAATTCTTATCTGCAAAATCTTGTTCAAAATTATCGAATGGCTTGTCTAAATATTTTGATTTCATAATTAAAACCTCCTATTTTAAATTTTTTTTAATTATAATTTATGCAGTAAATACTATATTTATGACATATTTTTTATAATTCTTTCATTTTTGTCAATCTTTTTCATCCATATAATCATCCCAGTCATCTTCTGCATCGCCATAATCATCATATTCATCCATATTGTCATAATAGTAGTCCTCCGGATCATCATAATCATCCATTGAATCATATGGATTATAACTGCCTGAATGATAATTCTTATTTGCATTTTTCTTTGCTTTTAAATATTCATCGTACTTTTCTCTATTATCCGTTACCCACGTTACCATACCATTTACGCATTTTGCACTGAAAATTATAAAATCACCATCTTTAAAATAATAATTCTTTGCATAAACTATCTTTTTATACTTTTTATTCTGACTATTCAGATATTGATTTTCAACACTTGTATGCGTTCCTAATTTCGTATTATCTATATCTTTTTCATACATTCCTACAAATGGAACACCATTTTTCACCTTATTTTCATATTTTCTTTTTTCTTTATCCTTTTCTTCTACGTAATCATCAACTTCTGAATCTATCTGTTCAATAAATTCTTTCTCAATACGTCTCTGCTTTTTAGATAAGATATTCAAATTAACATTACTCATATAATATTTTGCCATATCAATCTCACCCCTGCCATATAAAATATGTGCATTACATATTTCCCGCAACTTCTCACTTTCTCGAAATTCGTCTAATTCTAAATCAAATAATATGTCATTTGCTTCTGAATAATTTCCCTTTTCCATCAGCTTCTCTGCCTTTGAGTATTTAATATTATTCGATACAACAGGATGTAAAATTGCTATAATTATTACTACAACAACTATTATAAGCTCTATTTTAAGTACCTTTCTCATATATTTTCTCCTTGACATAAATGCTACCCACTTTTGTTTCAAAACTAATAAACCAATTGATAAAAATCAATAAATGTATCTATTATTAATATGATTATATCATATTTTTATCTTCTAAATATTTCAAAAAGCCCTCACATCCATCATATACATCTCTATAGGTCTCATCAAACCGGTTACTGTACCATGGATCAGTTATTGACTGGCCTCGCCTCTTAGGATTAAACGAATAATCTAATAGTAATTGAATCTTATTTTCCGTATCTTCTCCGGTAATACAAATCGTATTTCTTATATTCGCCGAATCTGCACAAAGCAAGTAATCATAGTATTGATAATCTTCCTTTCTTACCTGTCTTGCTCTCTTATTTGCAAAGTTGGTATATGGAGTGTTGCCAATATTATGTTTCTTAAGCTCTGCCTGTGCTGGCGGATAAATAGGATTACCTCTTCCATTCCAAATTTCTTCGGTGGATGTTGCCGCCGATGCTATTTCAAATTGTTCTTGTATGCCACGTTTTTCTACCATATCCTTGAGGACAAATTCTGATATTGGTGAACGACAGATATTGCCGTGGCAGATGAATAGAACTTTTATCATATATCTAAAACCTCTCTAAATGCTTGATTTTACTGTATTTTCGGCACTTACAACAATTCTGCAATATTTCTGTGATAGTGTTTTTGTTCACATTTTCAGCATATTTTGGAATAACTTTGCATAACTTTTCCTTCGTTTGGGCTAAATTCTGGGCTAATTTCATACCTTTTAGCCCACGACCTTTTTCATCTCTACTAAGGCATCCTCAAACTGTAAATGTGTGTATGTATTAAGGGTAACTCCTATATCTGAATGTCCCATAATATATTGTAATGTCTTTGGGTTCATTCCAGACTTTGCCATATTAGAGCAGAAGGTGTGTCTGCAAACATGAGGTGTGATGCAAGGCATTTGTACTCGGTAAATGCTGTTATACTTCTCACGGATATGTTGAAAATACTTTTCCCAATGCAATGCCACCATCGGCATATCATTCTTATCTAAGAATAAGAAGCCACTATAGCCATCTATCATAGGTTCAATCTTTGGATGCTTTCTATTCTGAATGATTCTACGAAAACAATCTGCAACATCTTTCTGCATTGGAACATATCTTTCACCTTTTTCTGTCTTAGGTGTCAATATCTCATATTTCATATTGCGTGTTCTCTGTAATTGATGATCTACTTTGATTCTTTCTTTGTCAAATTCAATATCATTGATAGTCAATCCGACAAATTCTGATACACGCAATCCAGTATGAAACAAGATATAAATTCCATCATAGTATTTACAGAAATGCTTATCCGCTTTGATAAACCTTAAAAATTCTCTCTGCTGTTTTCTTGTGATAGCTTCTCTCGTCACACTATCATTTACAACTACTGTTGCAAGCTGGAACTCAAACGGATTTTTATTTATCAAATCATCATCAACTGCCATTTGAAAAGCTGGTCTTACAACACCTCTGATAGAATGGATACTGCTATACCCTCTACCATCATCCTGTAACTTAATCAGCCATGTTTTAGCATCTGACAATTTGATTGTATCAATTCGCTTCGCTCCAAAATCTTCTTTTTTAATCACATTGATAACAAAATTATAATTCGCCTGTGTGTTGTGTTTTACACCTCTTTTTTGACTTATATACTTCTGTACCAATTCTAATACCGTCATATTCCCACCATTGGTTGCAACTGCATTTCTCAATGCCTTCTCAACTTCTTTTTCTTTCTCTCTGAGGGAAATGTCCTTGCGTTTACCCTTTGGGTATGGATCAGATTCAGTCAATCTCCAACTATATACCGACTTCCTCTTTCCAAATGAATCATTATATTTATAACGGTATCTTCCATCTTTATCCTGGCTCTCCCCAGTCGCTAATCTACGACCTTTGTTGTCTTTTCTAATTTCCGACAATCCGTATCTCTCCTTTCATACAGAGAGCCTCGGTATGATACTTTTTAATATACCATAACCAAGGCTCAAAATCTATTAAAAACCTATATAATCAGCACTAAATAGCTGTCAATTTCTCATCTACAAACTTCTCAAATAACTGTCGTTTTATGCGTGGTCTTGTACCATTCCACAAAATAAAGTTGTCGTTTTCGTGTTCATCAACAATCTTTCTAATCTTCTTATCACTAAATCCAAAATATTCTGCTGCTTCTTGAACAGATAATGTGTACTTCTTCCAAATCGGTATTACACAACTTGTTCTTTCTTCTTGCTCTGTCATTTCTATAAAAATCACGCTCCTTTACGCTAATATATGTTATGATAAATTAAAAATGTTAAGGGGATTCGTATTATGAATAATAAAGAAAAAGTAATCCAACTACTTATAAATGAATTTAATAACAGCAATTCCAACCCAATAAAGATAGACAGAAATGATATAAGTATTTTGCAAATTCCAGAAAAAGAAATCATCAAAATATTTAATACTTTACATGAAGATGGTCTGATTATTGCCAAGCCAAGATCACCACATAAAGATTTTAGTTTATACTGGGAAATCACCATAAAAACTGAATGTTTAGAATATTTCAATAACAAAAAACATGCCAAAACTACCAATAGAAGAGATTGGGTTAGAACTTATGTACCTATTACATTATCTGTTGCTTCAATTATTATATCAATAATTGCCTTAATTATCGCTGCATACTTCATGTGTAAACAATCTAAAATCAAATGGGAACATAGCACCTTTTATATAACCGCCTCTTATCTGACAGCTTGATGGTAATTCACCTGGAATAAACATACCAGCACCATCCGTATGTTCAATAGAAATACTCTTTGTCTGATACTCTTTTGGTGTATCATTTACATAGCATTGTCCGTTATCATCTGTCCTAATATCAATATACTTAACCTTGTCTGTAACAACAGTTTCAAGACCTTCCACAACAATACATCTGTCAATATCTATTACTGTTTGAGGTTTTACACTTGATGATAAAGATAACGCATTATATGACAAATACTTTCCTACATTCATACCACCATTAGCATTGATACTTTCAGTAGTCAATCCGACCATCAAAAAACCTTTGTGCTTTTCAAAAAAATCTTTCCTCATAAGTGTAACAGTAACATTTCTGACCTGTCCTGTTGTGGCAGTAAATAACATATATTCTTTACCACCGATTTTAATTCCATCTCTTAGAATCTGCCACAAGATTTCATTATGGTTGATTACCATATAAATTATCTCATCCAACAACTGATAATCACATTTTTCACACTCCCTATCAGCTAATGCAAGTCTGACAATATCATTTTCAAATATTGCAATCTCATTTCTTTCATTCAAATACTTCTCTGATACTTCTCTGACAGATTTATTATTATGAATGGCTTCTAATAAATCAGCATTCTTTTTCTTCTTTTCATTATAAATCTTATTCTCATCATCTGTTAGTGCTTTGAAAGTGTTTAATTTATATATCCTTACTCTTCCTGCTTTAACGTGTCCTATAATACTCTGCCACCTTTCGTAAAAATGTCTTTCTATATATAATATTCTCTGTTCTTGTTGTGATTTAGGGTAAAAAAATACCAACCATCGAATATTGATGGTTGGTGAGTAATCAGTCTTTTTTCTTTAATGAAATAAATGCTAAAGAAGCCGCTATTAAATCAGTACTCAAATTATATATGTATTTCAGCCACTTATAATTGTTAACATTTTCATACCATTGATCTCTGGATGTAATAATAAATTTAATAATAACAAATATAATTAATGCTATATTTAATCCATTTACAAACAGTTTATTTATTAATGCATTTATCTTTTTATTTGTTTTTGGTGTATACTTAACTTGTTCTAATTCAGCTTCACAAAAATCTTCATTTTCAAATTGTTTAAGCAATGTTTCACAAATATTTCTCAAATATTCCTTATTTAAAAGTTTATCAGGAATACCCACTGAATCATTTGATGTATTAAATAAAAAATACATATATGAAATATGTTTCTTGAAATATTCTTTATTTACTGTATCCATATGATAAGTATACATTTTATTAAATGTACCTTTCAATATGTATAATCCATCAGTATACTCAAGATCTTTAACAACCCCTTCACCATAAGATGTTGAATCCAATATATATTCTAATATAAATTTATAGTCATTATGTGTAAGTACATCTGCTAATGTTCTTTTTAAATTTAATCTACTTGCGAATATAGCCATAATAATTATACCAATGTAAAATCCTACGGCAAAATATACTAAAAGATAATTTTCACTAAACAAACTACAAATTCCGCAAATAATCATGCCGCAAATAAAAAATAGCATAAAAGCAATTATAACAATCTTTTTCATTGAGAAATTTATAATTTGTTTTTTTATATCATTCTTCGTCATGTTTCTTCCTTTCATATATTATTCTATTATATATCGTTATTTATCAATAAAAGTTTAACATTATTTTAAAAAATCAACCTATTAAAATTATAACATTCTAACCACCAATATTCAATTTTCAATGTACACACATTATAATTACCATCCTATACAATGGATAAATCGCTTCTGACAGACCAAATAGACACTTTTATCTGCCAGATACACAATTTACTATCTAAAACAATATCACCCGTATTTGATACCATTTTATGTTATTTAGCTCTTTTATAGTAATTTTATATTGACATTAAAATTATATCGTTATATTCCCATCTTTGACACTTAAAGAAAAGTATAGTGGCAGAATCCCTTGATTTTACTTGGATTCTGCCACTTTTGATGTCTTAAAGTATGTTGTATGGAGACATCACTTCAAAATTATTTTTATTTTTTTATTCAGTTCTTTTGGCTGATAGTATTTTTTGTCCAGACCAAGCCCAGTTATTGCATTCAGGGCAGTACACGCATCAGAACTCGTGTAGGTTGACATGTAGCACATATCCTCGATGTTTGCCACGTCCATACTTTTCATGGTTTCTATCAGTGTATCTGCCGTGTAATGGGTTCCATGCAGATCCAGCTTTTTCTCCATCAGCCGGTAAATAAGCAGTGCTGTGTAGCAGATCATAAAATGAGCAATGATGCGTTCCCGTTTCTGATGAAAAACCGGACGTGCTGAGAAGTTTGTCTTCATCATCCGGAAACAGTCTTCGATCTTATAGCGGTTTGCACTGACTTCTAAAATATCTTTGGCAGAATCATCCAGATTTGTTGCAACAGCATAAAAACCATCATATTTCTCTTCTTCTTCAATAACGGACTGATCAATGGTATATTGATCGGTAATCTTTTCACCGGATTTTGTGGACGAAGTTCGTTTGATAAAACGTGTGACATCATGTGGGTCTTTTTTGTAAGTCTCCGGATCCGGATTTTTCAAAAGCTTTTTTGCACGATCAATCTGCCGGTTACGGATATACCGCTGGTATTCCATCATTTTCCTCGAGAAAGAAACAATTATTTTCTGCGGTACAACTGCTTTTGACTTCATCTTACGGACAGAGCCGTTCTTACCTTCCTTTTCCTCATACAGCCCCAGATCGAACACCTTGTCTGCAGGAATAATCTTATAAATCCTGTCATTATACAGCTCCCTGTTTTCGGGATCATGACGGTCGAATTCCTTCATATCCTTTATGACCGCAGGTTCATCGGAAGAAAGCAGATGGTAATCCGTGTCGCTGAATACAGCCTGCTGCAAGGCAGCCGAAAGTTTCTTAATGGACTGGGTAACAATAAAAGCTCTTCCACCCATCGAATTGAAATTCCGTATATTCAGTGAACCGAGTCCGGCATCCGCACAGTAAATGAATTTTTTCCCTTTAAACATCTTTGTGAGTTTTTTTTCCAGAGGAATGGCAGTCGTCTGCTCATTGTCTGACCCGGAGGTAATGCACATGGAAAGGGGGATACCGTCCCTGTCCATAAACAGTCCCATTTCCACGATGGGATTCGGACGATGTTCCTTGCATGGCCCATACTTTCGCAGTCCCTTGATGGTTTCCCCGGTTACTGCATCGACATAATCCTCATCATCCGTTTCAACCTCAAAATAATAGTTGGAACAGTCATAAAAGCATACCGAAGTATCTCTTTTAACAAGCTGGCAGCTGGTCTCAAAAAGGTGGGCGATATATTCATCGTAGTGTTCCTGCAGGATATCCATTGTGCGTAAAATATGGACATAATCGAATACCGGCTGTTCATAAAAACGGCAGAGATTCTGATGCGTTCCAAGTTTCGAATCCGGATACAGAATACGTGAGTAAGTGAGAAAACGGTTGATCAGGTTTGGATCAAACTCGTTTTTCCTATCAGCCGTAACGGATTCAAAGAAAGAATCAATTTTCAGATCATGATAAAACTGCTGCAGGAAAAAGTAGCCAATATTTAAGAGGGTACTGTGTGAAGCAGTGTCTCCGGTTGCCTTAATCTTTTCAGCAAAATCAACTTTGATTTCTAAAGATACGCAGTTCTTATTTTTATACTCTTATATAGTGTGTTATTAGTTCATTTTCTTTTTAAATGGTGAACTATACACT
>ENA-OURQ01000130-OURQ01000130.1-human-gut-metagenome-genome-assembly--contig:-NODE-130-length-82270-cov-10.139245_pt1 | contig 82270 bp, 67 predicted proteins | sample MGYA00242105_ERZ508999 | MGnify/ENA primary metagenome ERZ508999 (study PRJEB26280, sample SAMEA2338771) | human gut metagenome | biome: human gut; feature: human-associated habitat; material: faeces...
GGCGAAGGTGTTCCGCCAACACCAAACCGAGCTTTATTGCCGCCAGAATTCTGTCCACCACCACTACCGCCAGGCTGTCCGTTACCGCCAGTTAGTGCACCGCCGTAACCGCCATTACCGTTACAGCCGCCACCACCGCCACCAGCAGCAACAGCAATACGACTACCTAAACCGTCGGTCCAATCTCCTGAAGAAATACGGACATCAGTTGCTCCGCCACCGGATCCAGAATATCCGTGTTCTCCTCCAGAGTTTGCACCTCCATTGTATCCAGCACCTGTACCTGTAGTGCTATTAGCACCGGGTGCACCTACATAGACATATAACTTCGTACCAGCATTGACATGGACTTCACCGCCAACATAGGCACCTTTGCCGCCCTGTCCAGTTCCGGGAGAATCATAACCACCTTGAGCACCCCAAAGCTGTACTTTATACCATCCGTTGACTGGTGCGATGAAAGTCTGCACTGTGCCAGTATAGTAATACTCACTCTGGTAGTAGATCGCATAGAAAGTGACTGGACCGGTTACTTTACCATAGTCCTCAATATTGGTACCTGTCCCATCGGGCTTAGTGTTCCAAAGGACATAAGTATAGTTTTTACGGTTACCCGTAAGCCCCGTTGCAATGGTCTGGTTCACATTATACGGAATCGTGCCACTTGCTTTTCCCGCGAGGGCTTTTTCATCATCTGTCGTACCACCGGCCAATATTCCGCCGTTTGCATCAAAAGTTACATTTGTCTTCCAGTTTGCATACAGCGTAAGACTGGATATCCCCGTATCAGCTCCTATCGCATTTAATGCATCCAGATTACTGTACTGGATTCCAGATCCATCATCGCGAGTATTCCATCCTGCAAAAGTATAGTCAGTGCCCCTGCCATTCAAGCCGGCATTTTTAATATCCTTATAAATACCGCTTGTAATGAAGTTGCTATTGGTTTCTTCATCGTAACCAAACATGACACTGTTTTTCGTGCTACCATCATCAAAGGTACTTCCATTCGCGTCAAAGTTCAACTGGAATTTATGAATCGGTTTTAAATCAACAGCAACCCTGAAACTGTCAGTTACCGTCCTGCCCTTTTCGGAATAATATACCGCTACTGGAATTTTGTCTTTGTTCGGATCGCCCGAATTCATCGTACTGGTCACTGTGGATGGTGAAAACGTCAGCTGATCAAAACGTAACGTTTTTTCACTCAGGCTAATTGTTGTCCCATCATCATAAGTCACAATAATATCCCCGCCTTTACGTGGATCAAAATCATTTTCTGTAAAGGTATACTGTGTCAGCTTTTTATCGCTGATCGGGTCAGGACCTACATATTTTACTTCCAGTTTAACCGGAATGTGCATATTCAGCCAGTTCCTGACACCATTCTGATCCCCGCCGGGAGGATCTTTTATCAGCCTATTGGATACAGCTATCTCAAAGTCAAATTCTCCAGGGGTAACAGGAATCGTAATAATACTGCTGCCACTATCGTACTTCACATTGGAACTGTCAGACTCTACATCATCAACGGTGTACTGTGCATTATGCACTTCTGTCAGCTCATATGTGCCAAGAGGCAGATCCCTAAATGTTACCCACACAGAAGGTTTGCCTTCCGAACCATGGATTGTGTTTTTATCCAGAGTCATTGCTTCCGTATAAGTCCGCCCAGTGTCAGTATTCTTCATCTTAAATGTGAAACTTACCTTATAAGAGTCCCTTTCTTCCTCTGTCATCGAGCTGGGATAATAAATTTCATCGAGCATCTTCCCTACCCTGACGGATCCCCTAATACTCTTCAGTCCATAATTCTGATCAGGAACTCCTTTATCTGACACTACAACTTCTTTGATCCATGCGGAATTTGCCATTTTCTCTTCGTCCTCATCCGCAGGTGTTAAAATTTTCTGTTCCGCTTCAGAATCAATCTTTGCAGAATTAGGAGCATCTTTTCCAGCCTGTTTTTCCACCATTTCATATTCTTTCGGGATATAATCCGCAATAATATAATAGGTTCCCGCCGGAATATCATCGAACAGGAAGGTTCCGTCTTCCATTGTCAACACAGGAACAAATTTATCCCCATTCGTGTCATATGCCCTTACCAGTTTAACACCATTCACTGTCCGGTCCACAGGATCGTTATTGTTTGCGGACGATGCCCTGTATAATGTAACAACAATATCTTTTACCTTCGTCTCTGAACTATCCATCAGGTTATTTCCATTGTAATCTTCCCAGATTGTTCCTGATACATACAGGTTTGTTACCGTTGTTACAGCAACTTCAGAGTTTTTGATACCATTGCCGTTTGTCACAAATGCCTGATTATGGTATCTGTCCCCGGCCTGCTGGTCAGACAAATTTCTAAGGTTCGCCACAAGATCAAACCCTACTTTTTCCCTCCATGCCAGCGATGTATCCATTCGGATTGCCACAGCCGTATCAGGACATCCCGTAACTGTCAACGTATTTCCATCCAAAGAACCGGACATTTCCTGCCATACAATGTTCCCTTCTTTTGCATCCCCAAGTATCTGGGACTCCGATGCCGTGCGGACAGCTTTGTCTGTCGTATAATACATCTTTGCTTTTCCACTTTTATATGCTTCCAGTGCTTCCCCGTCTTCTTCAAAATTAACCGTTATGGATCGGTAATATAAATCTCCGGAAAAGTCACTTCCTTCATTATTCGTAGATGGATCGATGCGTCCATCATCTATATAAGGAAGGATATCCACCATCGTAGAATCAGAACTTCTATGCTTCGGATTTTTTTCCTCATTAGCATTACTCAGGCTAATATTCCATTTGATATCCTCGCCTTTTGTAATTCCCGGAGTGCTCGTATCTTTACTGATATCCGGCAAAGGATTGTCCAACACATGGATCAGGTAACGTACTGCGCCGCGCCCAGTTTCATCTTCCGGCGTATTGTAATCCTGCGCCTGAGCAAATTCGTTATCTGTACAACCTGTAACATAAGTACAATCATGGTTCCAGATAACAGACGATGCCCCACCATAGATGCCATCATCTTCCCGCATATATGCAAGCTTCTGTTCCACCTGCTCCTTATCAGATACCGATTTATTCAGATTACCGATATTTCTGGATAAAAGTACGGATACCGGAACCCACTGTCCGTCGTCCACATTGACAACGGTTGTTCCGTCTATATCCTTTACCTTCCCTTCCTCAACTGCAGCCTGCGGAATCTGGCATGTAACAGTCACACCACTTCCGAGCTTCAAAGAACCGTTGATTCCGGGTTCATCTTCTTTTCTGGATTCTGTAACACCATCCGTGCATACCCACTTATATTCCACAATATGCGGATTCTCTGTCTTGATCAGGTTCTCATTTCCCTGATTAAAATCGAGCGCCTGATTCTTCCGGAGCCGGCTGTCCGCTGCTGTGATCTGCAGCTGGAAGATATGTGCCGTCGGTTTCTGGCTAACTGTCACAGACGTCTGTGAACCGGATGCACTTGAACCGGTGGAAGAATATTCTGTGGATTTATAAGGGATGGACTCCTGTACTGCCTCGCTATCCGCTTCCGTTGAAACATGACCACCGGGAGCCCTCACTGTATCCACTGGAGTGATTGTACACTCAATACTGTAGGTACCGCTCTTTGTTGCGGTGGCATTTTTACCGCCAGTAAAAGTCCATTCAATATTTCCAATACCATTCTTCAAGACATAGGCCTTGCCATGGGGAATTTCCAGTGTCCCTACAACTACCCCATCCGGGTCTTTTAATTGATAGCTGATATTAACAAATGCATTATTAATACCATTCGGGATATACGACTCAACCGTTTCAAAATTTTCCTGAGCTGTTTCATATTCCGCCTTCGCTTCCTCATAAGCAACAAGCTTCACAGCAACTTCTTTCAGTTTTTCCTGATTCTCAGGATCCGCCTTCGCATCCTTCTGTGCAGCAGCATAAGCATCATATGCCCTCTCCATATCGTCGTATGCGTTATCCCGGATTGTCTTCAGGCTGGAATACTGGCCATCCACATACCACATATTATTGTACTGGTCTGTCACAAGGTTTGCCAGTTCTGCTGTCTGCGGTGCATAAATCAGCAGGTTGTCACTCGGAATCTTGTAATTCACCTTCAAATCCACCTGCGGCACCGGATACTTTTCAATGTATTTATTCCCATCCGGATTGAGTTCCGTATTTGCTTCCCACCTCGGCAGATAATTTTCACCATCCGGATCCGTATCCTGATAACCTACGGGATCCCCCGGGAAGAAAGCAGAAGTATCACTGTTGTTGGTCTGGACCGCGTTTCCGCCAAACGTAACCTTGGAACAGATCGGAACAACTACTACCAGCTTATAGCCGTAATCACCCGGCTTATACACTGCTGCATCTTTCGGGATGCGCGGTTTGTAAAGGTCCTTATCATAGTCGGTAACTGCATTCTCTTCATAATCAAATCCTGTTACTTCTATAACATTCCCTTTTACGGAAACAGAAATACGGGGATCATCTGTAATGTCAATCCATTCGGAAGTCACAGAACTGCCTTCTGTAATGTACTGCTCTCCCCAACGTAAACCTGTAACAATACCGCTTTCATCTGCATCAGTCGGGATACCTTCCTCATCAAGATTCTCCGGAATGCGTGGCACTTTATATACCCTTACTTCCGAGGCATCCATGATATCAAACGGATCCGTTACCTCATCATGCGCTGTCGCCGTTGCACCTGCATACCCACGCTTGTTGTTGGAACCTGCTGCGTCGATCTTACCGGGAATGGAACTTACGTCCTGCACCAGATCATCAATCTTTTCCGGAAGGTAAATATACTTACCAAAATGATTACGTGGATCCGGATTAAATGTATAGGAATAATCAAACGGATAAGTGATTTCCCCTTGAGCCTTGTTTGAATACTTCAAATTACCATTTTTCGGATAATCAGAAGACATTAAGGTAAGAAAAATGGATGCAATATGTTTACTGGGATGTGTAGGAGAACATGGAACTTTTTTAATATTTCCCGTTGAAAATGCATTATCCAGTTCCCTCACGTCTGCATACCCAAGGTACACTGCATAAATGTGCGCCCCATTGTCCTTCATCTTACGGGCTGTCTGTAGCGCGGCATTGGAGCTCTGTGCGGTCATCATCAGCAGGTCACTGGACTCGTATTCGTAAGTAACCTTGCCTTCCGGTCCCCAGCCATACGGCGCACCGTCCGTCAAGACAACTGTGATCGTATTTTCATAATTATCCGGATTAATCCAGCTTTCAGCTTTTTTCAGTGCAAGGTCCGTTCTTGTGCAGTCCTGAATGTCTGTATCAGTCCGCCCGTTTTCGTAATATTCCCGGTAGTCATTTTTGATGTGTGCAGCCTTCGTCAGCTGGTTCACATCTACATCTGTCAAAACCGCCTTGCCATCCGGATTGTGGTACTTGTCATAGGTACGGTTGTTGTACCCCACAACTCCGGTAATCTTCATCAGATGGTCTTCCATCTGATCCTCAACGTCCCCTTCAGGGTCAATATCCGTGTAACCACCTTCCTTGGCAATCTGCATCCTTGATTTATTGATGTTCATGACATTTTTCAAGAATGTTTCTACAGATTTGTTTACGGCATTGATCCGCGCTTCCGCCATGGATGCGGACTGATCCAGAACAAGGATGATGTCCTGTGATGCCGGTGCCAGGTTGATGATCTGGTGCGGCTTCGCTCCATCGTAATATGCATGTTCCAGATATGTGTCATAGGTATTCTGCCCATTTACCTCACCTGTTGGTGCGGACAGATACTTATCGATCTCAAAATATCTTTCGCCGGAAAAATTAACTTCTTTCTGGGAATCGTTCCCGGTAAGGACCAGGGCATATTTTGAAAAAGACCCTGTCTCAAATTTAAGAGTATCCTCTGCAGTATACTCCGGCGACAGGATATCTGTCCCTGCCGAATCCATATCCCTGTCAAGGGTATTTATCTCCAAGATATGGACCACAGAAATTTCATTTCCCTTTGCAATGTTGTTTGCAATAGCCGGTCCGGATAAGGAAACCGTCACACTGCCTTCCGGCTCCACTTCACCGCCTGCAGAATCCAACAGAGAAATGTCAAAAATCGTAAGCAGCTGTTGGTTTTCCTCTGTGACAACCAGATCCAGATACTGATCCATCTCTTCATCACTCAGCTCAAAAATGGATGCGCTTTCTGCGCCATTCATTACCTCTTTATTTCCGCTGATTGCCAGGGAGATATCCCCTGCAGCTGCCTCAAATACTACATCAGACGCTTCCGTATCAGCTTCATCTGTAAAGTCGATCTGGTTATCTGCCAAATCTTCTCCATCCTGATGCATAGTTTCAGATTCATCATCTGTCATATCAATGAAATCATCGCCAGCATTTTCATCATCGACATCTTCGTCATCCGTCATATCAATGAAGCTGTCATCTTCTGCCCCACCGATGCTTTCATCATCCGTCATGTCAATGAATCCCTGTCCATCATTGGTTCCCACATTCTCATCTTCAAAAAAGCCATCGTCCTGATTATCTGTCGTAGGCTCCTCAAAGAAGGAGCTCCCCGCCGCATTGACGGGCAGTGCGGCAGGAATACTGCCGGCAACAAATGCGCCGACAAGAACGTAAGCTAAAATACGTTTCCCGCACTTCTTGATTTTTCCTTTCATATATTTTCTCCTTTTTCTAATCTGTCAGATAGTTGTCCCATGCACCTTTGTAATCATTGCCGAAATAGAACGGGCAGGATTCACTGAATGCATTCAGGGCATATGACCTCATATCTTCCGGACTGTCGAACTCTGTTTTTACATATCGGATCAAAGGAACAGTTATCATATTTGTCGTCAGGATATCCTGTCCTGTTTTGTAAAAATACTGCCCAGACGACACATCATACTGGAGCGTTTTCTTCACAGCCTCCCAATCCCCTGTCTCAAGGATTTTGGTATAGTAATAATAGCCGTCTTCCGCATTATATACCCATCCGTTTGGTAGATGCTTCCGGTATTCCTCAATAGAGTAAAAGTTCTTCCCGTCATAGGAAAACTTTGTTTTGCTTTCGATATCACTGTCGCTAAAATCTAAGCGGAGACGGACATATTCATCAATATATCCTGTATTGATAACCTGCACCGCCTTCTCATAGCTGGCAATACTGTCTTCAGACAGATCCGGATCTGGGTCCGGGAACTTTTCAACAACCTTGGAAGTTGAGTCCAACGCGATCGTAAATTTGTTATTCATGTCCTCCGCTATATCTGTCAGATACGCCGTGGCCGGTTTTATTGTCCCGCCCAGAAGGAACAATGCGGACAAAGCAAATGCCGCAGTCCGGATGGAATGAAACCTTTTCTTTCTCATCTGCCCCCTCCTTTACTTTAAATTTTCCGAATTCTGGTTACAGAAAGTATTGTAGATATAAGCAAGATCCTGTTCCGGGATCTCTGCATTTGTATCTACATTGATCCCAGCCCGCCTGATCTCATCTGCCTGGATCGCATAAGATTCGATATGGATCGTTTCCACTTCATTAGGGCCGATTGTTTTGCTACCATACTTTTTGTTCTGTACCTTGTCAAAAAGTGTCTCCGTAGTCTCTTCCGGTTCAACTCTCGTGTGATACCCAAAGATATACACTTTCCCACGGCCTTCATCATTCACCCCCGGGAAATCAACAATCGTTCCATTCTCGGCAACCGATGTAAGCTGAATCCAGTTGGGATTGAAATTATTGGCATGTACCGTTTCCTCATCGGCTTCCTGCTCGAACCAAAAAAGATCGTTTTCTTTTTCCGGCTGCCTTATGCCATCATCAGTAATTTCCGTCAGCTGCTCTGCCGGCGAAATCACCTTGAAGAACACGACCGCGTCATTTACCCCTACATTTTTAATTCTTGGGTCTTTCGGTATCGTTGCATGCGGGATCAGCAGTTCGCAATCATCCGGCACGCCATTGTTGTTCCCATCCTCGGTCGGGAAATGCGGCTCTGATGCTGTGATCTGCACATTACCAACCTTCAGGATATTGATGCCTGCATCCGTGTCAGACATGTAGGCCAATGCACCACCTATAAGTCCAACTGACAGGACTGCACCAAGGCCAGCAATCACGATTCGCCTTTTTTTGTGCTCCTTCAACATTCTTCTCCTCCTATCCTTTACCCTTTGAGGGGCATCTCTTTTGTCATAAAAAAATATGTCATATTTTTTTCGGATGGATACCAAAAAACAAAAATTTGTCAGGAATATTATTTTTTTGGACACCAAAAACCCCGGCGCAATGCGCCGGGGTGCCACACAAATAAATTCTTCTATTTTCCAACAGATGGACTCACTACATGTCTTAGGATGCCATCATGGTAAGTAATGGCAATTCCAGCTGCATATCTTCATATGCCTCGTCAAACTTCCTGATTACAGCCGCCATTCTCTGTTCTGACCGCTCGCGGACATCTGCCTTCAGCTCAGTCTTCACATTCTTGATGTCATGCCAGAACATATCTTCCTGATTCTGCTGGCTAACAGAAAGCTTTGCCGCAACAGGCAGTGCAGTGCGTTTTCCGATATGGGATTCTCTCGAAATAAGTTCCACCAGAAAACGCTTTAGCTCAGATTCCTTTTTTATCCTGATATCTTTTCCGTCAACTTCCACTGTAGTAGCAAGAAATCCTGTATCAGACCATTTTATCCGGAATGCCTTTCCTGCCGGCGTCTGGAACATGACCGTCCTTACAAATTGGGTGATTGTATAATCAATAATCTCTGTATCCGGTTCAATCGTGCGAACAATTTTCCAAAGGTCGTCAAAGCGAAGGTAACCCATTCCATCAACATTGAAAAAACAATAAAATATTTTCTTTACCCCCTCTTTTTCCCGATAAAGGAAATTTACATTGTCCTCATCCTGTAGTTCGCTACACCGTGATGCAAAATCTGCATCGCGGAAACATCCGCGCGCTTTCTTGTGCTCAATCTTAAGATGCTTTGCCAAAGGTTTAAATACAAGGTCATCCGCAGCAAACAAATCCTCATCTTCCTGACGTACTGGTGTTTTATATGCACCTCCCAACAAGAAAAATGTTCCGTCTTCCGATTGTGCCACTTTGTTTCCTTTGATGTTGATATAAGTAGCCTCATCAAGCACAACTTCATTATTTCTTACAACAAACCTGTCATGTCCATCCAAAATAAGAGCTTCTTTTAATCCTGTTTTTTTTTCAATCACAGTAAGGACTGACATCAGGGAGATATCCGTTGAAATGGATTTTGTGCAATCCTCAATTTTACGGAATGCCTTTTGGGCAGATTCAAGCCCACTTCCCTTCATAAACATATCTTTAGATAAAACATCATTATTTAGGTAGTTACGTTCATAAATGTTGTTCGCCATACTGCCTCATCCTTTCCTTTCTTCCTCTTTGGAAGAAAATTTCCCGTTTCTTTTTATAAATATATTCTATCATTGCGCATCAAAAAAGTCAATATAAAAAGGTATTTATAAATTCCTTTTTTTATTTTTTTTCATATTTTGCAATATTTCATATAATATAATAAGTTATTTATAAATATCTTTTTTCACTTTATGGTTTTATAGTTCTTTGCCAAAATCCTATAAATTCAAGCTTTCTCCTGATTTTTCAGATAAACTTCGCGTAAAATTATGGTACAATATAATCAGAAAAATAACTGAGGTACGATTGTCAATATTCCGTAGCTAAACAAAAGAAGTTTTTAAGTGATTGCGTAAAACAGGAAGGAGGAAGGCGGCTTATTCCCACATATAAATTCCAAGGTTCTGCCGCTGTTTTTTTGTGATGATAGTGTTTAAAATAGATATCCTTAAAGAATTGAAAAAAAAAGGATACAGTCAGAAATACCTGATCAGTAATAAAATTTTCAGCAAATACACCATCCAGTCATTTAGAGAAATAGCTCGACAAGATTCCGGAGCAAACCATAACCTAGAATTAAATACCCTGAATAAGCTCTGCCTTTTGCTCCGGATGGATCCTGGCGATATCATTGGAGTTGTGCCCGCCAAGGAAGATGGCGATCTCCTGTTGTATGCTTTCGAGCCTCCGAAACCACCAGAAAAAAATACCCGAAAGACAAAGGAGAAAAAAGAGCAGAGCAACAAAACCGAAGAGCCTTCTACTGACTGAACTTTCGACAACACCTACTACCTTTCGGCTTTCCAATCCGTTGACACCTCATTTGGCTGAAATTATTGCTGAAAAAATCCCCGGCGCAACGCGCCGGGGCCTGTCAATGCCTTACCCAATTTGCCGTATAGCCCCTTGGCTACGGGAATATAAGACACCATTTTTCAATCCCCCGCCCCCAGGCATGAGGTTCGTTAATCATCCAAAAACTAGCGGCGGAAACCCCTGGATTTATCCATGGGGATGAGCCGCTTCCTCCTTCCTGTTTTACGCAGCCAGATACTGGCTGCTACGCTCCAATAGTTTTAAATGTTTACAGCTGACGCCATCTTTGACCTTTGTTCCGTCAAGCAGTTTTAACAGGAACGAACCGGTTGTCCGCCTCCCCCAGATAAAGCATTCCTGTCCCTGATAAAGAACCTTATCAAACAGCTGGAACCCTTTCACATACTTCGGGGCCTGGTTGAGTTTCCGTTTCCCGCCTTTCAGGATTGTTGCTTTATGCAGCTGGCGGTTATGGTGCCTTACCGGCTTTATCTGGTATATCCTCTCTGCAGGCTTGATAAAGGTGGCCTGTCTAATGCCGAACCCGTGCCGCCCCTGTGCGATTGCAAGGGCATCGCCGGCATGGCTCTTAGGCAGATGCAGCAGCTCCACGCTGGTATACTTCGTTATGTAACCCTTCGTGCCGGCAACAGGAACCTTAAGTTCCCTGTAGAGCCTTTCTGTTAACGTCCTGCGCATGATGCCCATAAATGCGGCATCCCTTGTGGACATACGGCTCCGTTTTTTCAGGCCCTGTTCTGCAATCAGCCCCTGATGGAGCTTCCGGTGGCACACCTCGCATAACGTGACCAGATTCTCTGGCGCATCGCCGCCCGTATTCCTGCTTTCTTTGTGGTGTATATGCAGTTTAATGCCTTTCCCGTGCTCTTTACAGCACTGGCACCGGTAGCCGTCCCGCCAGAGGACATACTGCCTGACATTATAAAAGCCGGCCTGTTCCCCTTTCTGGTAATCTTTCCCCTGCGGGACCGGCCTGCCGTCTGCTATAGCCTTCAACAGCTGCAGGTCAAACTCGGCTGTCTCCACCACGACCCGGCTGACCGGCAGGATCCGGCAGACACGTTTGATTACTGTGATATGCTCCTGAATCTTTACTTCCACGGAAGGGGCAAGCCATCCCTTCTGCTTACTGTGCACACGGTTGTGGAACCGTGGCTTGCGGTACCGGGTTTTACGGTGCCGCCTTGCCCTCCGGAACTCCCGGCGGGCAGACAGATTGTTTACCACATCATTCCGCAGCGTGACTTCCGCCGCAAACAGTTCCCTCTGCTTTGTGGAAGCAGAAAGACCGACTGTCCTGCTGCCGGAATCCACGCCCAGAATAACCGGCTGCACATAATTCTTACTCCCCGTTGCCAGCCGGATGGTGAACGGGGTACGTTTTACAACAACCGCGAAGCCATTTTTGAGCAGGAGCCGCACCTTACGGTGGTCTTCTGTCGGCATCAGTGGCTGTCCCGACCTGTTTTGTACATAAACCATTTGTATCTCCTTTTGGGTGGCAGCTACAAAAGAACAAGCTGCCCAGACCGGAAAGTCTGTTAGGTGTCCTTCCCCAATGTTATTCCAGGGTTTCCATGCGCACAGCACTGTTCCTATCCCTCAGAACTGTTTAACCATGCGCCGCAGAGCAGCAGATTAGGACCATACGTCCGCCGGTGCCTATACATTCCTGGATAACGTAGCACGCAGGGTGCTTAGGGTAGTCAATCAGGGCTTTTTCAAGCCCCCGGCTTTAGCCGTGGGGATATTGACTGTTATTTGCCAATGTAAAAATCCGGGTGTCTTTGTTGTAGTAATATACGTGATCCGGCAACTGCTCATCCGCTGAAACCTCGGTTCTATTCACAGTTTCTACCATACCCACAACGTCACGTAATTCTACAGAATCAACAGACAATGCTATGCATTCATGGATAGAGGACGGAAGGATATACAGATCTGTTCCAAGTTTCGTGGCAAGTTCATGGATATCGTTTTCATACAATATGGAGCATGCCCCGTTGAGTTTTTGGGTGTTCGTAATAACATACAACATATCGTTTTCCGGCATTGTTTCAGAAAGCATATCCGCTTCTTCCCGAGACATCCCTGAATCTATCAGTCCTTCTTTCACGAACTCATCCATTCTACCGATTGATGGCGGAAAGATCCGGCAGGTGTTCTTTGCTGCACACCCAAACAACTCCTCTTCTTTCATTCCGAGCTCTTGCGCAAGATTGTTATAAACAATCGTGCTCATAACGCCCTCATCGTCCACTGAAATTATCAAACGATAAATAATGGATAGATCCAAGAATTCCCTGTGTGGTATTTCTTGTAGCATTTCTTCGTTCCATGCAGTATTAACAACCTGAAATACAATGTTATCTTTAGCATTTTCAAGATCAATTTTCATTGTCTTTGAAATATGCTCAAAGCCTCTCACCATACGTTCGGCAGCCGTTAACATCACCTTCTCAAAGTCTCCTGTCTGAGCATATGCTTCATACATATCATTGATATAAAGTGTGGGAGATACTTTCTTTCCTTCTTGAAAATTTCCAGTCATGATCAGTCCATCTTTGATTCCATTTACCTTATTTACGGGAATCACTTCAAGTTCCATCTCCTGAAAATGCTCCGGCAAATAATCCTTAAATGTTTTTTCCACTTCGTTTTTGAAGCTCTCGTAATTCATCATAATAATTTTTTCTCCTTTTCTCTCGGCATTCTCTGAATGCCGGCTATCATTGTTACAAACCAAATATGTAAGATTGACATTCAACAAAAGAAAAATGTAGGAAAACCCCGGCGCAACGCGCCGGGGTCTGTCAACCTTCAGATATTTTTCTACTTTGAAAAAAAGTATGTCAATTCTTCTTAAGCAATTTTTGGATTTCACGAACATGCCGCCTAATATCTTCAGCTTTTCCTTTTTCCAAATCTTCGCTTCTTTCTTCCAATGACTCTGCTAAAATACTAACCACACTAGACAGCGCATCTTCCGCGTAATGCCTTTTCAGTACCACTCGTCCATTGGACACACATATCTCCATCGGAGTCCCATCCGAAATTCCAAGCAAGTTCCGAACTTCTCTCGGAAGAACGATCCGCCCCAGATCGTCCACTCGCCTTATGACTCTGGATGCCTCTTCTTTTTCTTGCTGTCTGATTGCAGTGACGACAACATCAAAAGATTCTGCCACTTTTTGAGGTAAAGTTTCTGCCTCTACATAAGCATATGTAATAATATTATGAATTGCTTCCTGTTTTGTCATTTTTTCCCTTTCTTCAAGTCAAGCCCAATCCTGTCCCTGAATCTCAATTGTTTGACCACATTTCTGACATATGAACTGCTGATAGTTCCAATCAGGTGGATTGCCATATTCATAGCAAAAATCCGTATAGTCCATCACGTTTTCATGCTCACAATAGGGGCAAACAATCATGACATCAACTGGCTTTTGCCTCACAACAACTTCCGCTTCTTTAGGTTGTTCCATTTTCTATCTCCTCTTTCATCTGAAAACGTATCGGTCGATGGCATATCGGACACTCTATTCCGATCTGATTGCCTTCTTTTTCCAAATTTTTCTTCCATTTTTCCCACATGTCTGCATCTTCGTCTGAAAGACATATGATCCGTCTTGGTTTCTTGCCACCATTCAGATTCGTTACAGCTCCAACATACAAATCAGCCAATTCGATGAGACCGAAATCACTATTGTGCACTTCACGGACTTTCTCTTCAGCGTCCTCATATGCAGCCAGTCTGTCAATACACGCTGTCGCTTCAAAGCTTCCCCGGCAATATTTATCAGTCAGTTTATCTTCCGATCGACCTTCTACTCCATGTGCAAATCCATTCACTCTTATAGTCAACCTTTTCATACAAACTTCTCCACTAATCTCTTCTCACCTTATGGCCGAGTGATGCCCAATACATCAGCTATAGAATCAGCCAACAAATCATAATCTTCGCCATATATGATTGCGGTTTCTTCACAATTATCCTCGGTATCCCGTTCTGAATTCGACATCATCTCAGGGGTTACTCCCCTTTCCTCTAAAAAATCTTCAAACGAATCGATAAGAGATCCGATTAATTCGGGGACTTTCTCCTCTGATACCTGCACCTTCCAATTTGACTTCATTCCTGTTTCCTCCTATTCTTTTCTTTTATGTTTTTTGATCTTATGACCAAAAATCCACTCTTCCATGCTTATTAACTCTCCGGACGGCAGTAGTACCCGTGTCTGATACCAGTGCTCTCCATCACTATCCTTAAAATAGTCATATACGTGCCAGCTATCCACCCCGGCGCGCTTTTGCGCGCCGGGAATCTCCGAACCAAGGTACTCTAATCCACCCTGTTTCTCCCGTCTTTCCAGACTATACGCATTTGACCGTGCTTCTTCTAAAAGCTTTTCCGGAATTTGTTTAAAACTCTGGCTGTTGACCCGGATTCCAAACGGAAAGGAATCATTTCCCTGCATAGGCCGCCTCCTTAACAAGCAACTGTCACTTTGCCGCGCTTCCTATTGAACAGATAAATATTATCGCTAAGTATCTCATCAGCAGAAGAATCTTTGTTAATAGACTTTAGAATCTTCTTTAATTCTCCTACTGATTTTGAAGACTTTTTTTTGACAACAACCAGTTCATGTACAGAAATGGGCATGATAAATAAATCATCACTAACCTTTTCTGCCATCTGTTTCAGATAACTGTCCAACAAGACGATGGATCCGCCATACAATCCGTCTTCAAACTGCAGACAGTATGACCCGGGAGCTATATAAGAAATTTCCACCTTATAACGCCCTCCCAAATTGTCCCTGGCACTCTGGAACAGACCTTCTTCATCAAGTCCAGTTTCTTCAAGAATACTGTCCGTAACATAAGCACAAGACCTTGCTCTTTCTGTTTCATCCGTGAGCAGATCATAGCAGACAACAAGATCCAGCCAGTTCCTGTAAGGACCGTTATCCATCCTTTCCTTTGTGTTATTGCTTTGAGGATTCAACAGCACTGGAATAATGTTTTGTTGGTTTACCTCATTTAAAATCTTTTCCATCTTTTCTCCTTTCTCTTCTCGGTTCTAAAAGAGCCGGCTATCAGATTTACATGGTAAATATGTAAGATTTCTGCTGAAATCAAGAGAAAAGCAGAAAAAAAGCACGGCGCTCTGCGCCGTGCCTGCTGTCCCTATTCCGTTCTTGTTTCAATTGCGACACCTTGTATCAAAAGTCTCCTGCTTGTCCCCGCAGAACCATAACAGGTTGATAATGTTACAATCGGTGCGCCTTCTTCCATTGCCTGATTTTCCGCCTCCGTAAATGGAATATATCCATCCATGGCTCCCAGCTTTAAAGCCTTATCAATATAATCCCGATAAGCTTCTATTTTAAGCGGAATTGAATACATTGAATCTGACTTATCCACCACATACATCGCAAACACGCGGTATCTGGTTACATTTCCATCCAAATCCCAGATATAAAAATACGGATTTTTCGCATCTTCCGGATTTCTATAGATGTTCTTCAACCTTCCAAACATGGAACCATCCTTCATATTATGCCCATAGAGAAAGGTATTCATATACCGGAACATAGAATCTGAGTCGAATGGCATAAAAATACAGCCTGCCGGATTCTCAGTCCCATCAAACGTGGTATGGATATATTTATTTACCTCATCACCACTTTCCTGGACAATTGGATAACTGATTTTTGCATCTTCATAGTAAATCCATGCCACATAATCTTCATTTTTTTCAAGCAACCCTTCCACGTCAATGTCAAGCCTTGGAAAGGGATCTGCTTCCACGTCTGCCACATCTGCATTTTGTTTCGGCTGAATAGCAGAAACATAGGATTCCATTGCCTGTTCATATTCAGTCCGACATATATACCTCTCCTGAAGAACAGTTATAATCTGCCACGCCGAAAATCCAATTAAGGCTACTGAGCCTATAATAAATAAAAGTGTTAAAAATTTTTTCATCGAAAATTCTCCTTTTCTCAGCTAAGTGCTGGCTCTCATATCTACTCTTCAAATATGTAAGATTTTATACACGAATGATGAGAAAAAGGAGGATTGTAGCGAAAAACTCCCCTGCTTTGCAGGGGAGCCGCTATCACATTAGTTTCTTATATTTGTCCCGTGATTCTACCGGAACATTCAGAATATCCATGGCTTTTTCCATTGTACATTTTAGGCTTTCCATTACGTTTTTAATGGAATTACACAATGCCATATCCATTCCTTCTTTGCGTCCTTCTTCGCGTCCTTCTTCGCGTCCTTCTTCGCGGAGTTCCATCTCTCTTGCTCTTAATACCATATACTCCGTCCTCCATTCCGCATTTGTTTTGATCTGGGCTATCTCTTCCCTGATCTCCGCTGCAAAACTGTTGTCGGTGTCTTTGCTGTTCATCAGATCCAGAAATCCTTTCAGATCCGGATTATCTTCCCGGTCTGCCGCCGCGCTGTTCACAAGGAGCTTGGTCACACCATCCTCATATACCTCGCCGGTTTCCAGACATACGGTTCTCATTGTATATACCGGAAGTCCCTTCTTCAGATAGTCGAACGGGCAAATAAATACAATATAACACTCCGGAAGTTTGCTGTACTCTTCCCCTGACAGCAGCCCGATATCCGAAACATCAATCGCTGAAAGGTAATATCTCCCGCGCCGCTGCAGGTTATGCTGGTCTGTCATCTGCATTTCAAGGTCAATGATCCTGCCATCACCGTCACGAACCAGTACGTCCAGACGGACTCCCTTCTGCTTGCCAGGATCGATGGTTTCCTGATAGGAAATCTGCTCGATCTTGCCCGGTTCGATACCGAGGAGCAGGCTGATCATCTTCCTGCAGATATTCTCGTTCTGCATGACCTTGCAAAACATGAAATCATCCGTGATCGTCAACTCATTCCAAGGTTTAATCTTCCTTTTCTTCTTTGTTTCGTTTACTGTATCCATTTTCTCTTACCTCCATTTTATTATACCTTTTTTTGTTTTGTTCCGCAAGATTTCCGAAAAAAATCCTGCTGGCTTTTTCATGGTCTTCTCCTTTCCTTGCTCCAGCAGATTCCGCCGGGACTATCAATTCTTGCAAATAAAATATGTAAGATTGAACTTCCAACAATATGAAAAACTGAAAAATATTCATTCTGCCATATTAATCATGGCTTCTTGCAGTTCATATTAACATGGTCATATTATTTGCCTTCGATTTTTATCATTTTTCAGGTGATTTTCCGCATATTTCCGCAATTTTTTCATTTACTTTTAATGGTTAATGTGTTATACTAAATATAATCAATAAGCAGTTCCTTATTGGTTGCTGTTGCAAGCTTCTCCTTGGCAAAAGTACCATATCTTTAGGATATGTGAAACCGCAATATGCTGCAACAGAACGTATAGCTATCATTTTACCCACCGGCGGCAGGTGGACAGATTGCCGTAGTTGCATCTGAAAAGATGCAATTCCAAGAAGACAAACTTCAAAAAAAGAGGTGCCCCTACAGCATCTCTTTTTGCATTCTACAAAAATACCAAAAAACAGGAGCCAGAAAATCCGGCTCCTATCCTGTCACAGATGTAAAACACGTTCTTTTATTTCCTGCGTCCTGCCCTGATTCCAATACTGGGAACCGATATAGCCACAGGTCCTTCGTGCCACATTCATGGTTGACTGGTCGCGGTTTCCACATGCCGGGCATTCCCATACCAGTTTCCCATCGTCTTCCACGATCCTAATTTCCCCAGAATACCCGCATTGCTGACAGTAATCACTCTTTGTGTTTAGCTCTGCATACATGATATTCTCATAAATAAAGCGGATGATTTCCAAAACTGCCGGGATATTATTCTGCATATTCGGTACCTCTACATAGCTAATCGCCCCGCCTGTAGAAAGTGCCTGGAACTGGGACTCAAATTTCAGCTTGGAAAAGGCGTCGATAGGTTCGGATACATGCACATGATAGCTATTGGTAATGTAACTTTTATCTGTTACGCCTTCGATGATGCCAAAGCGTCTCTGCAGACACTTTGCAAATTTATATGTGGTACTCTCAATCGGGGAGCCATAAATGGAAAAAGCAATATTGGTCTCCTCTTTCCACTTGCTGCAGGCATCATTCATGTGCTGCATTACCTCTAACGCGAACGGAGTCGCACTGGAATCAGTATGTGACTTTCCAGTCATATAGCGAACGCATTCACAAAGACCTGCGTAACCAAGGGAGATTGTCGAGTATCCGCCATAAAGCAGCTTATCAATTTTCTCCCCTTTTTTAAGTCTGGCGATTGCCCCGTACTGCCACAAAATCGGCGCAGCATCGGAGAGGGTTCCTTTCAACCGGTTATGCCGGCACATCAATGCCCGGTAACACAGATCAAGCCTCTCATCAAAAATCTTCCAGAATTTATCCATATCCTTTTCAGAAGAAAGCGCTACATCTACGAGGTTAATTGTGACAACACCCTGATTGAAGCGGCCATAAAATTTATAATCGCCATTTTCATCCTTCCATGGATTCAACGCACTGCGGCATCCCATAACCGGAAAGCAATTGCCCTCTTTTAATTCTTTCATCTTCTTTTCAGAGATATAATCAGGTACAAGACGTTTCGCAGTACACTTCGCAGCCAACTGGGTCAGATAAAAATACTCCGTGCCTTCATCTATGTTATCTTCTTCCAGCACATAAATCAATTTGGGGAACGCGGGTGTGATCCAGACGCCAGCTTCATTTTTAACACCCTGATAGCGCTGCCTTAAGGTTTCTTCGATGATCAACGCCAGATCCTTTTTCTCACGTTCATTCTTTGCTTCGTTCAAATACATGAACACTGTCAAAAATGGTGCCTGCCCATTTGTTGTCATCAGGGTAACAATCTGATACTGAATACACTGGATTCCTTTTTCAACTTCCTTTTTTACCCTCTCTTCAACAATCTCATCAAACTTTCCTTTCTTTTCCGGGGTCATTTCACCATCAACTCCCCAAATTTCCATTTCCCTGTACATTTGCTTTCTAATTTTTTCCCTTGATACCTCCACAAAGGGGGCTAAATGCGCAAGGCTGATACTCTGGCCGCCATACTGGTTACTTGCCACCTGCGCGATGATCTGCGTTGCAATATTGCAGGCTGTTGAAAAACTGTGAGGCTTCTCAATCATGGTGCCTGATATTACTGTCCCGTTCTGCAGCATATCTTCGAGGTTTACCAAGTCACAGTTATGCATATGCTGCAGATAGTAATCCGCATCATGGAAATGAATAAGCCCTTCCCTGTCAGCCTCCACCACATCTTCCGGAAGAAGTAGCCTTTTGGTAATGTCCTTTGAAACTTCTCCTGCAATGTAATCTCGCTGAACACTATTAACTGTGGGGTTTTTGTTGGCATTCTCCTGCTTCGCCTCTTCATTATTGCAGTCAATCAGCGTCAGGATTTTTTCATCTGTTGTGTTAGATTTCCTAACCAGCGACCTCTGATAACGGTATCTCACATACCCACGGGCAACATCAAAAGCCCCAGCTGCCATAATCTGGTTTTCAACCATATCCTGAATTTCTTCCACCGTTACAGTACGGTTGATCTTCGCACACTTAAATCCAATAAAGTCCGCAATATCCCTGATCTGTTCTTCCGTCAGTTCCTTCCTGACTGCGGCGTTATTCGCCTTCGTCACAGCCGCCTCAATTTTCTTCTGATTAAATTCAACTTCCGTCCCATTTCTTTTCAATACCTTCATAATTTTTCCTTTCTGCCTCTTTCGGCACGTTTGCATCTATCAGGTTTACGTTTTAAATATGTCGTCCTAAGGTAGCAAATGAAAAAATATAGACTTTTCAGAAGATACAATGCAGAGCAGAATCGAGTAGGGCGGATTGAATCTCCGTCATACAAAGAAAGACCCCGGCGCAACGCGCCGGGGGAGACCGAATAGCAAACAAAATATGGCTGCTATTACAAGCAAAATACGGGCAACAAATTTTGTCGAATTATCGAACATTTTTAAAATAAATTTTTTTAACATGATCATTTCCTCCATTTTCTGTATTCCAATTGACCATTTGACCGTAGTGAAAACTCTGCAATGTCGTCATACCATCCTGTCTTTGACATGTATGTCTGCAACGCATCTTCCGATGCCGCCGCTCCGCCCTGCTCGCGGCTCGTGAAAACAACCGTACACTCTACAGCGATGCCGTTTTTCTTAAAAGATTCGACCAAAGCATCCAGATTCTTATCATTAGCTTCTTGATCGTATGCCAACAGCGTAATTTTTATATCTGCATCATCTTCGGATAGATACTCTTTAACGCCTGTTGTCTCCGGATCAAGGTCAAATACAGCTGACGGTACGGGAAAATCCATCCAAAAATCACTATATACAGCGCTGATTGCGTCCTCGATTTTTTGCTGCGCTTCGTCGTGTTGACACTCCCCACAGCTAAAGCAGGGGGATTCTTGCTTCAACCACTACTGCATTGGATGATACCATGCGGTATTTCGATGTCTTACACAGTGTCCACAAGCTAGATTATACTGTTCCCGTATGCCCTACGGTGCAGTCTTGTATATATTTATTTATGCTGACTGCATTTGCAGTCCTTTTTTCAAAATATTAATCCCTGCATTGACATCTCTGTCATGCTTTGTATGGCATTCCGGACATTCCCAGCTGCGGACTGCAAGATTCTTTACAAGCGGATTTTTATACCCGCAGCAGGAACAGGTCTGGCTGCTCGGGTACATAGTGGGCACCCTGATGATGTCATTCCCGTACCATGCGGCCTTGTATTTAAGCATGTAAAAGAATTTCCCCCATGAGGCACTTGCTATGGCCCTGGCAAGCTTATGGTTGCGGACCATCCCGCAGATATTCAGGTCTTCTATGCAGATGGTTTGGTTTTCGCGCACCAGCATGGAAGAATGTTTCTGCAGGAAATCATTTCTCTGGTTTGTGATCTTTTCGTGGACGGAAGCTACCTTAACACGCTGTTTATTGCGGTTATTTGAGTCTTTTTGTTTCCGGGACAGCCGGCGCTGTTCACGGACAATCTTACGCATGGACCTTTCAAGATATTTTGGGTTTGGCACTACATTACCGCTGCTGTCAGAGTAAAATTCTTTGATCCCGACATCAATGCCGACTTTCCCACCATTGTTTTGGCGCAGTTCAGGTTCAAAATCTACGTTGAGGACCACAAAATACTTGCCCGTGGGCGTCCTTTCGACCGTAACGTGGTTGATATGCCCCACTTCCATGGATTGCCTGATCTTTACATACCCAAGCTTTGGGAGCTTGATATATTTCCCGGCAATCCGGATATTATTTCCCTGATTAACCGTCCGGTAGGCTTGACGGCGGTTATGTTTGCCCCTGAACTGCGGATAACCGGCGCGTTTCTCAAAGAAGTTTTTAAAGCTGCGGTCCAGGTCACGCAGGGACTGCTGGAGCGCTATGGAGTCCACGTCTCTGAGAAACCCAAAGTCCGCCTGCCGTTTCAGCTCTGTCAGCATGGCAGATGTCTGCACATAGCCCACCTTCTGGCTGGCTGCAAAACCATCCTTCCGCATGGCAAGCCCTTTATTGTAGATGAGCCTGCAGCAGCCAAGTGTCCGATTGATTAAGTTTTTCTATTCCTTATTGGGGTATGCCCTAAATTTGATACCTTTGTTCATTTCACCACCTGCAGAATTAGGCTATCATCCACACGGTTGAAACCGTGGGTTTTCTCGCCTGCCTTAATTATAATTTTTAAGATCATTTTTATCATCTCATCCTTTCTGTTTTGCACATCCAGCTGCTAGATTCTACTCATACTTTTTCATGATTTCATCGTATTCGGGAGCTTCAAAATCACTTCCTGCTAAGTTATACATCGCTTCCACAATACTGTTATATACATCTTCCGTAAATGATCCATCCTCAGAAACATTTAGGTCGAAACAATATGTATCCCCTCCGGGTTCCGCACTCATCATTGCAAATCGATAAGTCTCACTACTGCCGCAGGACAGCTTTCCGTCAAGAGAATAATTTGCCAGGAATGTGTATATTCCTGCGTCGCGGAATACCCAGTCTTTTATCTTAACATCCGACTCAAGTTCACCCAAATCCCCTGAATTTCCATATTCCACCCGGATACTTGCCAAAGGGACACCTGATGTATCTGTCCCTTCTGCAAACAGATATACATCATCCCCGTCAACCTCCCCAGTAGCAAGATCAGTAGCCTGAATCACTTTGATTTTATCTGCTGGATAGGAAAAAGAAGTTTTTCCAACCTCTACCTTATACTGCCCTGACAAAGTTTTCTTTCCCACTGTCTTTTCTTCTCTGTCCCCCTCTCCTTCAGATACGAGAACTGGCTTCCCTGAAGTGCTGCTGTTTTGGCAAGCTGACAGCATACAGCCTCCTGCAATCGCCATACAGAAAATCATCTTTTTTAATTTGTTTGAAACCATAATGAAACCTCCTTTTAAAGAAAATATGTAAGAGTTTTTTCTTTGAAATCATTGTAGCATTGAAAGAATATCTGTTTTTTCAAAAAACCTCGCAATACACTTTTGTGAAAACCATTTAACAAATATTTTTTCAAATTTCTGTTTTACCACTTGATTTTTTTCAAATGCAAGATACGCTGATTGAACTCTAGGAAACGGCTGAAGGGCGCACTTTCCCTGCAAAATTTTTGCTGGAGATCTTCCCATACTTCAAATATCTGCCGTTTTCTGCCGCGCCCTTCGGGCGCAGCACCACAGGCAACCAAGGAAATACGCCGTGTATCACCCTGAGGTATCCGTATGTTATCTGTCTGACCCAGTCCGCATAAAGATTATACAGACCGCACACTTTCTACATGCGCCTAACGCCTCCACATGCGCACCTTTTCAGGTATTCTGTGTGTCCCCTCCAGGCTTAATACCATACCCGGAACGTACTTAGCCTCCGCAGGATAGTTTTAACCATGCCGGAATTTGTAGCAGTCATTCTTGATTTATATAGAGTGTTGCAGCTTCCAGTTTAGGCATATGAGGTCTTTCTTCTGCCTTTAACCCCTGACGTCACCATGCAGGACAGATTGGTCTGCATGGAACCGGATCCATTTTTTGAGTGAGCTGGATCAAACTTCCAAATTTTTTATACTCGCTCGTGTCACACGAGATAGCATGCTTTGCCGTATAGTATGTACCGCTTGGCCGCCCTCCTGCCTCCCGGGCAGGCGCGGGCAATTCTTTTGTGAATTGCAAAAGCCACAGAAAAAAATGGATGATATGTACCGAATACCCTATCCATTCTTTCTGTGGCTTTAAAACTCTCATTTTTGACAAAAAAACTTGTAAAACAGATAAAATATTTATTTTTTGCAGTCAAAAACTCTTGAAATCTTTTTTACCATGTAATATAATATCAATAGGGTGTTTTATATCTCGTTGTAGTACTCGCAATACTGCAACGAATAAATTTGATTTTTATCAGTGAGTGGGTAAAAATCCCCGAGAGTTGTCATTCAATGGCAACTCTTTTTTTGTCCTCACACTCCATCTCTTGCGCTTATTTCTCCTTTTCTTCCTATTCTGGCATGAAAACTTGAGATTTTTTTCAAAAAACCGCCCACCTCAAAATCTTGGCTAAATTTCATGAATAGTGCTAATCTGTTCTATACATACACAGTAGACATTGAGGAAGCCCGCCCCGCGCTACCGCGCGGGGCATCCAGTATTTCTGACTACCAATCAACAGCAATATCAATCTGATATGGATTGGTGTAGATAAAATCCCCTGTGTCTGTTACGATACATGTCCCAAGGCTACTTTCTACTAAGCTGCCACGCGGTCTAATGTTTAAATCTGCCGCGCACATAATATAATCTCCCAGCATTTTCACGCCATCTTCTCTGACCCAGTAAGGGTATTCTTCCTCAGAAAAGCCTTTTTTTCGCATGACCTTTACAACCCCATGCATCGGAAGGTTGTAATATGTTTCTTTTCCACTTGGTCCAAGAACCGTTCCACTTCTCGGATTTAAAATCCCTTTCTCTACTGGGACATCATAATTTTTTTTCGATGTTCTCTCCCGTTTTACCTGCTGTGTAATTTCCTCTGCTTTTCGCCGGAGCGCTTTGGCCGCCTCTACCTTCACGTCCCGGTCTGATGAAATGGTAATCTCATCACATGGCTGCATGAATGGTTCGGCATCCCTCACAATCCGCTCAGGTGTCACGCTGTCTTCATGCATAAACCCCACCTCAAGTGTCCCTTCGTCATCAACTACAACCTGTACTTCAATCCATCCATCATTACGGATCCCATCACCTGTAATCGTTTCAGTTGCCCCTTTGCGGCGTTCTGCAATGATTTGAGAAGACCTGCTGGGTGAAGAATATACATAAGTATCTTCATCTGCAGCCACTCCATCATGAGATCGTATTTCCCCAAGCAGTTCATGATCATCAGTTAGGGCAAATTGTTCCACATATCCAGTGAATCCACCGCTGAAAACCCGGTAAAAACACCCCTCTTCGCCAAGAACCCGACAGACATCCCCCTCTTCAAGGGTTGCTATTTTTTCGGAATTAGGACTTTCTTCTGCATATATGTATGTATCCCGCCTTACACACGCATAGAAAAAGTCAGGTTCTGTAGCATGAACCACCGATGGAATCATTCCAATACATAATGCCATGGCACAGAAACATGATTTGACCTTTCCCTTATACATCACGTCTCCTGCAAGTCATCCAATAAATGTCATTCTCAAGCAAAACCGCACCACGGCACAGATCCTCTGTACTGTAACCTTCTAATACATCAAATCTGAATTTACGGGAACGAGAAAGTGTTCGGATAAAATCAACATTGATCTTGGCATTGGCAATCTGCTGGCTGATTTTTACATTTTTCCCTATCGAATATTCACCCATCAGCATGTCATTGATACCACCCAATGCATTTTCTTCATCATCCAACCGAACTGCATATCTGATGAGCACTAAAAATAATTCTTTTTCTGCCTCTAATGCCTCCACCTTATTACGAAAGCGCTTTACCGTTTCTGAATCGATTGGCAAAACATATCCTTCCCCGATTTTTGCGGATGCACATAAGAGATTTTCAAGCTTAATGTTTGTGTCAGATAACTGCCTGCAGTTTTTTTCTACACGTTCACGCAGGAAACTTTCCTGTTTCTTCTGCAGATACAACGCCAATGTACATGTCGCCATAATGCCGCCTGCCATGCATTTGAAAAATTTTTTCTTATTCATGTTTTATTCCTCGCATATTCCACCGTGTTACGCAGCCACGTACCGGTTTTTGCCCGGTCTGTTGCTGTTTTGCCAACCGGTACTATTAAAAATATGACTGTTTTTTTCAGCTTGGATGCGCATTTACGACAAAAAAAGAAAATTTTGCAGAAAATTCATATTTCACAAGACTTTTAAGATAGACTGGATATTTTATGTGTCTGGATCTCAAGCTCCTAAAAATATCCCCTTTATTCAAGTGATTTGGTTCTTCCGCCGCGCGACTCCGCGCGGCGCACAGTGTAAAGAATTCAGAAAGTTCCTTTCCTATATTCCTACAGGCAGCAGGATAACTCCTGTATTTTTTAACCGTATGGCATTCCAAACGGTTAACCTCTATTTCACTACACTTACAGGGCAGGGATTCTGGGCAGTCACAAACTACTGACCAGTCAAATAATATATGCCCTTGCCGCCGGCCCAGACTTTTTTTCTCAGCAGTTCCCATTTACTCCATTTTTTAATATTATTGAGTGGCACCTGCTACCACTCCTATATTGCCGCCGGCAGTAACTTTTTGCTTCTGCGGTTCCCTTTTATTCCCTCTTACTCTTATTTTGCATCGCTCCATCCAGAAAATTGTACGCATGAACGACTTCTCCGCCGCGCATCCCTGCGCGGCAGGCAGACAGCGTTGAACAGCACGCCCTACCTGCTGTTCACCTAGCAATTGCTACCATCTGGAGATATTTTGAATTACTCAGACAGGTATCAGTAACACCCCGATGTCAATATCACAACACCCAAATTCTCCGCTCCGCCGCGCCCGGCGCGGCGGTACTTAATGACATCCTTTAGGTTGTCATATAAAAGACAAGCTATATGTAGGTCATTCCGTTACTCATACTTTACATTGTATAAAATATTACCCATGCTACAAATAATGGCTAATACATTCACAATCTATTCAAAACTGATCTATCCATAGATACCTCAGTTCTCAACTGCCAGCATTCGACCGCCGCGCGATTCTGCGCGGCGGATCTCCCCATGCCTAATCACTTCCCCAACCTATAACATGTCACTCTTATTAACCATGCTATATGGTGGAATATAATTCCCAATATTATTATGGTTATTTATTACCCATGCTATATGGTGGTCATTTTTGCTTCTTTATTACTCATAGTATAACTTGTGCGTATTATTCCACATTCATTCTTAATTCTTTGAGCACGACTCCTACATGTCTATGGCTAATTCCACGTGCCGATGCGGATATCTGGTAGAACTGGAATTTTTCATTATCTCATGTACAGTTCGCCAATACTTATATTCAGCAACAGACCGCCCCGAGCTTTGTCGAGGGGCGGGGAGATGCGTCCTGCACGAACCAATCTATCCAATTCCGCATACTCCATTTTTGCTATCGCCCAATGAAATTATCCTTGATTATTCATTGTCTGGGCTTTTTACTCAATTTTTAGTGAGAATAAATCCTGTACAATATGAATAGCCAGATACAATCATAGAACCACAATGAAAATATCCCTGAACATTCATTGTCTAACCATATTTATCTTATTTGGTACTCTATTTTATTTCTTATTCACTCACATAAATTCCGTATGTAATCTACCTCTAATTCCATTTACCGTATACTCACTACGGAATCTGAAAAATCCGTATATGTTTTTTTCTGTTTTACTCTGATTGAAGATTAAAATCTTACATACTTATGCGGTAAGGAAGGAGGTATCTGCATGGGATATTGTGTAATACGTTTTGAAAAAGCAAAAGGCAAGGAAGCCTTAAAACATATGTACAACCATCACTTTAGGATGAAAGAAACTACAAACGCCGATAAATATAAAGAATCTCTAAATGAAACAAAAATCTCTCCTGGACAAGGAGATTACATCGCTGCCTTTTATAAACGGTTTGGCGAACTGGAATATTACAAAGATCATAGTCTCCGCAAAAATGCTGTCTGGGCATATGATATTGTGATGCACTACTCTCCGTCTGCAGCAGGAAGCTTTGATGAGGAAAAATGGAAGGAAGCAAATGTAGAATGGCTGAAACAAAAATTTGGCGAAAAAAATATACTTAGTGTTGTCTACCATTACGATGAAGCAGGAAAAACAAAAGGCGGCGCTATTCATGGGCATGCAGTTGTTATTCCTGTGGATGATAAAGGAAAGATAAATGCAAGCTACTATACAGACGGAAGCATTGCCATGTCTAAAATCCAAAACGAATATGCTGATGCAATGAAAGATTTCAAGTTAGATAGAGGTCTTCAAGCTTCTAAAGCAACCCACACAACGGTTCAGCAATTTTATACGACCCTAAACAATGCTGTATATGGTGTTCCCATGCCCGAACAGGATGCCAATGAAACTTCTGAGCATTTTGTGGAACGGATCAAAGACGCATGGCGGGAAGAACGTGCTGCCCATGTCCGAGAATTAAGAGATAAAGACCGGGAAATCATTGAGTTAAAAACGAAGATGCTCTCCCAAAAGGATGAAAACAAACTTATTAAAACGCTTCAATCCACTATTGATGATTACCAAACAAAAGAAAAAGAATTGGAACGTGAATTCGGCAGTTTAAAGAGGGCAAAGGATTTAGCTCATTCCATGAAATTACTTAATGAAGGACTTAATTCCTATCCAGATGAGAATGTATCCAATACAACATACCAAAACGCTGCTATGCTGATCCGTTGGGCAGAGGAAAAAGAGAAAAAAAGGACTCAGGAAAATAAATTTTTCCAAGAAGACTCTATAAGATAACCATTTTCCATCTTTTTGCTATCTCACTCCGCACTCCGACATATTTAAACCGTAATATGATAGACAACACCAAAGCAATGTTGAAAACAGGAGGAAAAAAATGAAAACAAACTATTATGATCTGAATGGCCGGTTTGAATGTGACCGCCGCAGGAAGTATGACTACGATCTAAAACAGTCTGATAATACTGTCGTTCTTCTGAACAGACTTCAAAAGCAGCTATTGCTGTCTGGCATCAATGGTGAGCTTGAAACAGAGGACATTGCTGATGCCCTCCACAAAGGAATGGAAGCTATCCCATTCAAATCAAAGAAAGGAAAACAGTTACAAGAAACAGATATTTTTAACAGGATATTACGGGCTGTAAACGATTTCAAATATCGTCAGAAAAATAATCATTGGTCAATCCTGACGGCTCTCCCATCTATCGATATTAAAGTGTCCATAGCAAAAGAAGAAGTAACTATTTCAGGTATATCACCAGATATCGTGGTTACATACACTGACCCTGAAAACATCTTACATGTAGTATCTTATATGCTAAAAACAGGTATGCCGAGACATCCTGATGGAACCACATATAAGGAAAAAGACCTTGAAAACGATAAACAGGCCTATGCCCTGTTTCTTTATTCAAAAGAATTTGCCCTTAGAAAGGCAACCAATTACGCTAAAGTAGAAATTTCTGGAGGATTTATCTTTTTACGAAAGAAAACCGATAAATGTAAAAGCATTTCAAATCCAAACTCCCATTTTGATGAATGGCTGTTTACAAATGATGATGGTGGGCCGTCTGATAATATAATGTGCTTAAGTGAAACAATCCATATTCAGCCAGCAACACCAATTCTCAGCAATATGGACATCTTGTTTAAAGAACATTTTAATCGATTTATAGATGGAATATCGGTTGATGAATGTACAGAGAACCAGTGTAAAGAATGCGAGTTAAATGAAATCTGTCATTATAATCATGCTCCCATTGCACTGGAAAAAGAAGCATCTTCAATGCCCTCTATTGATACGATTTCTTTGAGCACTGTTCAAGAAAAAATCGAATCCTATAGCCAGGGTTTTTCAGTTGTAAATGCTGTTCCTGGTGCTGGAAAAACGTTAGTTCTTGTTTTAAGAATTATTGAGCTGATGAATAACGGGGCAAAACCTGAAGAAATCGCCATTATTACATTCACAAATTCAGGAGCCGAGGTATTTCGTGAAAGGATTGCCCTCTATAATGAAGCAGTTGGCTATGGCGAAGATGTGAGCAGAATGACGGCAACTACTTTTAACGGTCTCGGACAACAGATCCTTGAAAAAGAATTTACTACTTTTGGATTTTCCAGACCTCCGAAAGTTATAGATCCCATTGAGCGCTACAGTATCATTGCTGATCTCTTGAACAAACATGACATACCCGGACTTGACTACAGAAATTTTACAATGGATATGCCCAATGCCAAAGGTGCCCTTGCAGTAGGCAGCTTATGTTTTCAGGCAATGAAGCAAAATGGCTGGACACGATTTGACACAGACAAACTTATTCAAAAATACGGCCGTTACTGCAGTCTTGAAAGTGCCGAAGCACTGGCAGAACTGTACGACGAATACTGCTTCTATCTAAAAGAAAAAAATCTTGTAGAATATGCCGACCAAGAAGTTCTTGTCCTTGAAATGCTCCAAAAAAACCCCTACTATTTTGATTCATTCGGCTGGAAACATATCCTTGTGGATGAAGGGCAGGATACTTCCGAAAATCAATTCCGGCTACTGAAATACATGACTCAAACTTCATCTTTTGAATCTTGTATGGTTGTAGGTGATGATTCCCAGTCAATCTATGGATTCAGGGATACTTCCCCAAAATTCTTTATGAATTTTGAAAATGTCATGGGTCTGCCTGTCGGTACAGTTGACGAATTTTTTATGGTTGAAAATTTCAGATCAACGCCTGAAATCATCAATTATGCCAACTGCATTATCGATTATAACGAACAGAAGGTTGATAAAAAAATTGAAGCTAAAAATATGTCCGGTCGCTCAGTTTCTGTAAAAGGATTTTTTGAGACATCTGAGGAATATGAATGGATTGTGGAATCTATCAAACAGAAGCTTGACGAAGGTGTCACTCCAGAAAGTATTGCCTACATTGCTGCAACAAGAACAGAACTTTTGAAAATGGCCGATCTTTTAGCAAATGAAAACATTCCGTCAGTCATTCTGATTCCGGAAAAATATCTTGAAAATTCAAGAGTCCGCGCGGGTCTATCATTGGCTAAATTTCTCCTAGATCCAACTGCATCAAGAGATCTGCTTATTTTTCTCAATGCGAGTCTTGGTGGTGATCTCTTCAGTTTAACTGATAGTCAGGTAAAAGATGCTCTTTGTCAAAAAGGTGAGGCTGTTCAAAAAATTCGTTCACTTCCGGAAGATAGTTTCAGAAATAATTTTTTTGAACTTCTTTCTTCTATTGATGAAGACGATGAAATTTTTGAATCATTTATTGATTCTCTTAAGTACAAGAGTTCGATGTCAGAAATTCTTGATTACTGTACTGATTTTGAGTTATATGGTGAAAGTGCTGAAAAACGACGAGATCATAGTTATCCCGGCATTGTACTTACAACAGCCCATAGCTCTAAAGGCATGGAGTGGCCCATTGTTTTTAATTCTATTTCAAAATATGATACAGCAGATTTACACAAAGGCAGAACTCAAAAACAAAAAAGTGAACTTGAGGAAAAAAGACGGCTTCTGTTCGTATCTGCCACTCGTGCTAAAAAAGAGCTTTATATTACTGGTAAGTATATTGCGTTCGGTGGACAAAAAGATCCACACTTTAATTTGTATTTACTTCAATCTGCCAATGCAATCGACTCTAAAATCGACGAAATGGCTGTTCTTGCGGAAATGAAACTCCGTGCAGCTGAAAAAAAGAAACAGCGCGAAAAAGAAAAACTGGAAAAACTTATTAAAGATGCAACTAAAGTATGAATTTTCAAGAAATGAAACCCTAAATTGAAAGAGCCGCCCCGAATGGGGCGGCTTTCTTTTTATAAAACACACAATTGAATTGAAGTAAAAACTGCTTGTTTTGATTAGTATCCTAGCACTTTACTGATGTAAATGTTGCTACCATCGCTTATTAGAAAAAAATTTCAGAAAAACTGAAAAAACGCGCCAATTTAAAAATTTCAGACATATTTTATGTAGAAACAGGAAGGAGGCATTTATTTGAAAAAAGAAGAAGCTTTTAAACTAGGTGTTGCCCAAACAAATTTTAGGAAAAATTTCAAGAGAAAAAAGAGGATTAAGAAAGCACGATCTTTTATTTTATGTTTTCTCTCCTTTTGTGTTTTATCTGTAATATTGTTTACAACATGTTTTCATACCTCAATATGTGTAGATAGAGGTATGGAAGGAACAAGTACCAACAGTATAAAACAAGGAGAAACTGTAATCTCGAACAAACTCGCTTTCCTTGTAAAAAGGCCTCAACGTGGAGAAGTTATTACCTGCAGACTGGAGAATGCAGGCAATAAATTACTGCAGCGCCGGATAATTGCTTTTCCCGGAGAAACAATTGAATTTATGAATGGCAACATCTTTATAAATGGTCAAAAATGTACTGAAAATTATGTTTCCGGAACCACTATATCAACTTTTGGGACAATTACCGTCCCGGGCGGATGCTATTACGTTCTCAGTGATAATCGTGATTTGGGTCCGGACAGTAGAGATGGTGTATATGTCTCACAATCTGACATTATCGGATCCGTTATCCTGCATACTGATTTTCCATCCTCAATAAATGAACTTGCAGAATCCATTACAAAATATTTGAAACCAAATTGAAATATATTTTTGCCTAACTTAAGAAAGGAGTTTCCCTTAAATGACTGCTCAATATAATGACTACACTGAAATTATCAAAGAAACCATCAAAATGATATCCCTTGTAAAAACAAAAGGAGATCCAAAAGACAAACACAAAATCGCAGAGTTATATGGAATTTACTATAATGCTTTTGCTGGTGCATTAAGAGCAGGCATTTTATACAGTAAAGAAATGGATGTTGATGGATATCCAAAGTATGTTATCTCCATCGGTAATAACATGTATCCTTGTAAGGATATTGCACTTAGAGATATCCTTGGGGACGATTATGAAAAAATAACGCAGGCACCTTATGATGATACATCAGCATCTTATGTGATACATTACTCTCCTCTCCGTCCATCTTTACCTGATGAATACGCAGAAACAATTATTGCACCTACTTTATCCCAAAAAGAAGATGGTACCTTCAAAGCAGAACAGCGTAAAGAGGAAGCACTTATTCGTGCTAAAAACAAAGAACTTCTGCGGGATGCACGAGGTTTTCAATACGATCCTGACTATGACCACTTTTACTCAGACAGGCTTCCTGATTTATTGAAAGAGTTAGATTCTACACTCCCTGTTATTGGAGCAAGGATTGCCAGTATCTGCCTATGTTTTATAGGCATCATATTATCTTTATCATTCCTTTAATAAGACACTGCCCTTAGCGGCAGTGCCTTTTTTCATAATACTAAAAATCTTTTTGAAAAATTTTAGCATATTTCGATGTTGTTAATATTTTTTCTTACATATTTAACATAAATAGAAAATTTGCTTTTCTAAAAAATCGTTTATTTTTGTAATGCTAAAATGGAAATTATCAAATCAGTTCAAAAAGGAACCTGCAACGGTTCCAATGAGCTGGGAAAGGAGTCAAAAATCCAAAATTATTGGTTGGCTCAAACATATCCAGGGGGATTATACGGATAAAATGTTTGAAAATCTACCAATAAAAAGCACTTTGAAAACTGAATAACGAAAATTCATGTGTTAAAAAGGAGACAAAAGATGAGAAAAACGAATGATAGTAACATCGATCCCTTTGATATTATGGAAAATGATTCCTATTCATTACCTAGAAATGAAGAATCATTTGACAATTTTACCCCTTCTGATTCAAACACAGAATATCTATCACAGGATGAAATTGAGGATGACATCAATGCTCCTGGAGATCCATTTATGGTGCACAATTCGCTTAAATTGATACCCAATCCAAAGCAGGAAGATATCATTAAACAAATGGAATTATTTAGATCTGGAAATGAACAGCAAAAGAAGGAAGCTTACGAATATATGATGGGTGTTTTAAGCGCCTATATGGTAAAGCTCATCAAGGAAAAGTATGGAAATTATATGCGAAAACACATGGATGAAATGATGCAACAAGGTTACTTGGGTATAATGAAAGGAATGCGAAATTATGATCCTAAAAAAGGAAAACCAACAACTTGGTTTATTATGTATATCAACCATGAAATCCAATCCTATTTGAATGAACAGGTGCACTATACTACCCAGCATTACAACACTTGTGCAAAAAAAGTAAAAGATTGTATTAGACGAAAACAAGAAAAAGGAATTTCATATAATATTGGAGACATCTATCGGGAAACAGACGTTCCCATAAGAACAATCAATAAAATTTTGAAAATAGAACAATTAAAGTTCATTTCCATTGACGACGAAGAAAATAAATTTGACATTCCATCTGAATATGCGGATCCGTTAGCATATATAGAGGAAAAAGAAGAAAAAGAGCGATTATATAAGGCTGTCTATTCGGACTACCTTACAGACGAAGAAAGAAAATGTTTCCTTGAGCGGGTACTGACCGGTAGGAAAACTATGAACACAAGCTTTCCACAGGTTGCACGTCGCTTGGGACTTTCAAAACATGATGTTCAAAAAAACTATTGGTCCGCTTGTAAAAAACTAAAGGAATTATTAACAAATAACCAACTATCGGAAACTAAATCTGAACGAAAAATGAAAGATTTTAATACATATATTTCTGGAGAACAACTATCCTTTGAAGATATTATTCTCGATCAGGATGAGATTAACGAATTATTTACAAATGAAGAATAAAAAAATAGCGCATATCAGTTTTGGTATGCGCTATTTTTTTTATTCTGTTTTGAATCCTTACATATTTATGATGTAAAACTGATAGCTAAAGAATTTCATTCTTTAAAAAGGAGGTATTTATGGAAATAAACTTTCATGCAAGTAAAAAAAGTGTCCTTGAGTCCATATCATGTTTGGATGCTGCATATGCATTGGGACTTAGAACAAAAATAAAAGGACGATACACATATGTCGAATGCCCATTCCATACATCAAGAATAGGAAAACCTGATAAATGTATTGGAAATTGTAAAATCAGTGATAATGGAAAAAATTGCTACTGCTTTTCATGTAACGGAAGTGGAAATGCAATAGAAATGGTAATGGCTTACGAAGGTTTAAATTTTTGCGAAGCAACTGATTGGTTGGCACAAACTTGTGCTCCCGAGTTATTATCTGACGAATGGAAAATATTCACACCAAAGAAGATATGTCCCTATACAAAAGAACAATTTGATGTGATTGGTATTCATACTGAATCAACTCCTCTTCCAGTCAACATGGTTTCTTCAAAAAAAACTGGTCGTGCAAATGCCAATTATGGAGAATTATTATATGAAGAATCTCTTCATCATCAGATGACTGGTTCTGAAAAACAGAATGGAAATCTTCTCCTATGTACAAGAAGTCAACTAAAGATTCAAGAGATTTATCAGGAAGATCAAAAAATTTTTTATGAAATTGTAATTCCAAAAGCAAAGGCTGCACATAAAAAATATATGAAAATGTTCAAAAAAACTAAAATGCTTCCACAAAATGATTTGACAATCCTCATACTGGAAGAATTGTCAAAAAAAATAAAAACAACAGAGCTCTTTATTAAAGATGGGATATTATTAAAAGTATATTGAGAGAGGAGTAAAAAGGCTGCCAACTGCAGCCTTTTTATACTCTCCCTTGTATAAGAAATTCATTCTGAAGACTTCTTCAAACCATTTCAAGGCACAAATTGTTTCCTGCCCAATATATAGAAATCTGTTTCTGCGAACCATCAAACCAAACAGACAGATTTGTAGTTGCATCACCAGAATAAAGTTTTCTGGAGTAGCCATCTTCGTGTATTACAGCAACTGGCGCAAGTCCTGAGTTAGGATTATTTTTTAAAAGAGTCAATGGTAAAACATTCAAATAAGTACCATCATTTCCTTTACAGCGCAGATAAAACGTAGACGTCCTCTTCGTAGGCTTTATATATGTCACCTTTTCCTTACATGAAGCCCTTATACCATCTACTGTTGAGAAAATTCCACATTTTGAAAAAAACTGTCCTTCCTTCCATTCTCCACGAATAATCAGCGAGCACTCATCAAATGTAGAAACAACCCCTTTCTGACCTTCATTCCCCATATCCGACATTCCACAACGGATTTTTCCTGATTCGTCAAACATAACAACCAAAATATCTGCCGTCAGGGCATCTGCTGTATCCATATACAGAGGATACACAATTGCTGTATAGTGTTTCCTTTCCCCATTTTCAAAAGCGATAAAAATATCATGACTATTGAAAAGGAAAGAACAGTAATCTTTTAATCCATACGGATCATCCGGATATTCTGCATCTGATTTAATATATGGAATTTTCTTTTTTGTTTCAGGCATTGTTTCTTTTGAAATTTTCTTTTCCGAATCTTCCGGCTGTTCTTCCTCTTCAAAACGTACAAATGGCATTACAAAGTCATCCTCTTGCAAAGAAATATCCTTCTCTTTATATAGTGTTTCAAGATTCTCAAATTCTTTTCCAAAACGATCTTCAAGCAACGATTCTTCACAAGAATATCCCGTACTTCCTACTACAATGTTAATCATCCGGGTCATCGACCTCTCATCTGTCTTATCTTCCTCGGATGCAGGTAAAGCAGATTTTTTCCCAGCTTTACAATCCTTTTGAATTTCTTTTTCTTTTGGAACTTCGGTAATTGTAAAAGGAACGCCAGAACGAATCATCCCAAAAAATGCAAGAATATAAATATTGTCATCCTCTGGACTCCTACCTCTATATGGGGAAATTTTTTTCAATAAATTTATATAAAAAGTATTTGATGACGTTCCAATTTCATTTTTCATATCCATAAGTTTCTCCTCTTTAATCAAATAAATTTATATTTTCGTTATCTATACTCAATCTAAGATTTTGCCGGAATAGATTCTGTTGCTCAAACTTCTTATGTTTTGATCTTTTTAAACTTTCTATTTTTAGTTTGACTGTTGGATCTGTGATATTTGGTAGTTTAATGTCGTAATACAGATCTATAGCAGCGTCAAAAACCTCCTCTTTTTGATACAAGTTATCAAACATTTCCTCGATAGATAATGGATTTCTCTTTCTCTTAGTTTTATTTTTAGACAAGACGTTTTCAGCGCTATTCATATTAAAGTCTTTTACACTATTTTCTCGTTTTTTCTTTGCATTTTTCTTCACTTGTTTCGTTTTCTGATCGGATATCTGCTTTTTAAGCTTATTCTTATTCTTTTGAATTTGGTTCGCTATCATGTTGTTATCCAGCACTTCACCTTCAATGATAATATCTTTTTTTCCAACAGATAACTTTTCATGTCCCTCAAGAATCAATTTGATTGTATTTTTTAACTTTTTTCTTTTGAGACACTTATATATCAATTGAAAGATATTGTAAATAAAAACAGCTGAAAGAATGCTTACAAATAACATAGAAAACAATAATCTATGATCAATGTTTTTGATTAAAAGTTCGTTGTTCATAATTCCTCCTACCAAAAGAAACCATCAAAATAATGATGTTTTCTTACCTTCTTCAATTTCTTTTTCCGTCTTATATTTATCAAGATATTGAACTGTATACGGAACAATTTCCAAAACTTTATCTACCCACTTTTTTGTTGAATTACACTTCTCACAAGTATTTTCCCTATTAAATTTTCTCATTCTAACAAATCCATCAACAAGAACAAGGGAACCTTTCTTTAGTGCTTCAATATCTTTATCTGCCTGCATGCCCATTGAACGGATAAAAGGAAAATCACTGTGAACAGCTGGATCATCATCTTTGATAAAAAAATTTCGATTTACACCTAACTGATATGATGTTACCCTTCCGTTTTCCCACTGTACTGGATCAGCGCAAAGATTTCCTATTACCTGAATCTCATTTGACATCTCTCTATGACGCAGCAATTCCTGCTTTGCCTCATTCATAATAGCATTCATTTTAGCCTTTGCTTCTTCCTGTTCAGGTCCATACGTTGTTGTATACTTTGCTGCATATGGAGAAATCTTATCACCATATGTAGTGTCAATTACTTTAAAATCAATCGGTGTAATAAAGGTAATCATTCCCAAGGCATATTCTGAACTATCTGTTGCATCAGGCTCTGAAATTGATAAAATACTTTTTTTCTTACTTGACGGTGCAGCAACATTGATCAAAGCGCCACAATTAGGACATTTAATGCCCTTCGGGACATTTTTTGTATTGATGCTCCCTTTCATGGCAATAATATCTCCCATGCGAAGATTTGCCATTTCTCCTACTATTTCCGAAATTCCTGTTCTAACTCGAATTTGATTAAGTTCCGCATTATAAACTTCATTTCCGCTATCATACTGTCGTGCAGATGTTACGGTATAAATATAAAGAGTTACCTGTTTTTTTTCTCCAGTTTCTTTATTTACCGACACGCTCGGAGGTGCGGAAACAACACCATAGAAATGAGCCATGTTATACTGTGCCATTAATTTATGCAAAGAGAACCCCGTGGAGACACTCTTTGCTTCCTCCTTCCTATCCTTCTTCTTTCTTAAATATGTCAGAAAAAAAGAGTTCGGATAGGTCAAATAAACACAATTTATTTTTTTTCTTCTAAAATTTCCTCCTCGGGAACCAAGGTCCAGGTCTGATAATAGATATTTACACCTGTATCATCTGCACAGGCATATGTCATAAAGTCAATACCTTCTGCATTATAAATCTCTTTCCCATTTTCATTGACCAGCTTTTTTCGAGTATTTGTACCACATCCACTGGATGTACAAACATAGGTCTTAATATTCTCTTCCACCTGAATATATGCCATTGTTTCATTAGAAACAGACTTATGAATATTCTTAAATGTTTGATCTCCGTGATCTGCAACTACTCCAATACCATTCTTGTCCTTCCATGCGCTACTATCTTCAGCGTCAACGTAAGACTGACCAATATCGTATTTCATGCCAGTAGTATCAAATAAAGCCACATTTACTCCTACATCCGGAATATATAACCTTCCAATCATCGCTGGTCTTTCTTCCATTTCTTTTTTGTTATTCTCGGAATTTAATAGTAACGGAGTAATATTTGCCTTGACAGGAATGTAGTTTACAGCTAACGCTACAGCTATAGCCGTCATAATACCAAAAATCTCAAATTTCTTTAATAATCCCTTTTTTATCATAATTGATCTCTCCTTTTTTCTTATTTATCTTTAGTATACTAGCATTTTAGATGTTTTTTTTTAGAAAACCATTATTACATCCTTTACCTATAAGACAAGCAAAAAAAAGAAAAGTCTTATATTCCGAAAAAAAGCGCATCCCCTTGGGATGCGCTTCCTATCACCGTCCATTTTTTTCAACGTAATACTGATCATTGTATAATCAGATATTATCACGTTTCTTCATAATCTTTTTCAAGCAACAGCCACATACAATCATTACAAGAATGTTAATCATTATCTGTGATTCATCTCCAGTTTGCGGACTGCTACCATGGCGCGGAGCGAGATAAAATTCATCTTCTTCCAACTGCTCGGACTCCATCTGCTCCATCTGCTCCAGCTGCTCCATCTGTTCAAGCTGTTCAAGCTGTTCAGACTGTTCAGGCTGCTCGGGCTGCTCGGGAGGAATAAGATATTCTTCTACGTCAAGAAGAATACACTTTAACTCCACTCCATTTTCATCATAAAGAACCGAATATATCTCGGTCCTTACTATTATGCTACCGTCTTCATTCAAAATCTTCTTGGTTACATAGCGGTAACCATCTTCCTCAATAATATCTTCTGGCTGCTCTGTCTCCGGTGCTTCTGACTGCTCCATCTCTGGTACTTCCGGCTGTTCTGTCTCCGGTACTTCTGGCTGCTCCGTCTCCAGTGTTTCCGGCTGCTCCGTCTCCAGTGTTTCCGGATGCTCTGTCTCCGGTGCTTCCGGCTGCTCTGTCTCCGGTGCTTCCGGATGCTCTGTCTCCGGCACTTCCAGATGTTCTGTCTCCGGTGCTTCCAGATGTTCTTTGAAAACATAAGTTGGCTCCATATATCCCATGTTTCCTGTTTCTTCTGCATGTACAGAAATTCCCGTAGTAAGACTTAGTAAAAAAACAAGCATCGCAAAGAATGTTTTTTTCATGGTTTTCCTCCACAACGGGACGACTTTCCCGTCTTTCCTCTGATGTATTCTGCTTAACACATTATGCTGCTGTTCCCTCACTCCATCTGATCCAGAGTAAGCAGTATTCTGTTTTTCTAAAGGACGGTGATATCCTCATTTTGCAATCTCTACCTTGTAAAGATATAAATCAGAAATCACCGATTCTTTGATAACACCATTGTTACAAGGGGCAGCATTAAGACATCCCATGTTAAACCATCTCAAAAAATCGGTCCGGAACATTATTCCAGGAAATGGTTTATATGGTTTTCCATATTCCATTTTTCTTCATTTATATTTTTTACAGCTATCAGATTACAGAGTAAATATGTAAGATTAAATGTAATAACAAAAAATTTTCAAAGAAAAAAGCCCATTATGGGCTTTTTTCGCAATCACTTATTTAATAAGTTTTTTTATCTTTGCATTTCGGATTTCATCTGCTGTTTCAATTACCTCAGATGAAAATACGCTTACCTCATACGCTGTATGATTTGTCGTTTTTCCAAATTTATCGCATTTCGTATAAATACGGCTCTGCGCACGTCCTGACACTCTAATATGCGCACCTTTTTCCTGAAAAGCAACATTCTTTGCATTGCTCCCCCAAAAAACTACAGGGATATAATCTGATCTGCTTCTGTCAACACTATTAACTGCCAAAACAGCGTCTGTAATGATTTTCCCCTTAGGTGTTTCTCTATAAACTGGATCCGAACAAAGATAACCATCAAGATAAATATCGTTCCTCCCTGTTTCACCTTCCACAAAGTCAATGCTATCTGCAAAAACAGATAATGTTAAATGTCTTTTACCACTATCGAAATCTTCTATCCGGCAAGATCTGAAAAAGCCGGATATCTGCACTTTTTTCCCAATATAATCTTTATCCGGGTTCAGCTGCAGTTCAGATACCATTACTGGTATCGTATCAACAGTATTACTGAGACGTTTAATATCTATTTTTATGGTATAAAATCTGACCTCTTTTAATGAAACATGGTCAAATTCCATGTTACTGCTAATATATCCAGATAACACAGCCACATTGCATTTTTCTCTTTTTTTGATATAACTTGTCAATTTTCTCACCTCATATTTTGCAAATAAATATAGTTCCCATATCTTACAACATCGCCACCATTAGGCCAAAATCCGAGTTTAACCATTCCTCTCACGCTTTCAGTTCTATGTATACTGAGATTTTGACTGGAAAAGCTTCTTCCTGTTTTACTCTCGTATTCCTTTGGGCTACTATAATATGCCACTGCCTTTCACTCCTACTTCATAGATTAAATACAAAAAATATCTCCATGGTTCTTCGTTTCCAATACACGTCCTATGGCATCTATAATGCTCTGGATGAAGCCAGAACAGACATGTACATCAAATACATCCATTTCACTATCTTTTACATAATTATAAAGATGTGTTCCCGTACCCTTTATGTCGAAAATTGATAAGCCAAGAGCATTTTCTCCCTTAGAAAGTTTCAAAACAACTCCGTTTGCTAAACGAAGAATACATATTTCCCTGTGGGACTCCATAAAAGATCGGACCTGCTTTGAAATAGGAACTATAAAACAATGCCTCAACAAATTTTGTTGTGATACATTTTCTGAGTTGTCTCTTTCTTTACAACCTGCTTTTTCATTTGGGAATCTTAAATGCAAAGACTGCAAATGCTTAGAAAATATCCCTTTTTCCTGTCTGCCATATTCCTTCTGTAGTCTTATCTTACAGAGAATTTCTTGATCTTCATACCCCATAACATCTCGGTATATTTTAAGCTGATTACAATACCACCGATAATCCAACTGATATAAATTCCCCATGATCCTTTCTTCTTCGCATCCTATAACTTCTACTGCGTAAAGTAAAATTTCCGAATCATCTTCATAATAATCCAACGCTGCAGCTGCAAATGTATGTTGACAGACAACATCCTTTTCCTTGAAGCAATATGTTCCACAACGGCGAGACAACCAGATAAAGCGTTTATCTTCGTATTCCTCACTTTCACAGCTTTTACAAATTTTCTCCACATCATACCGAAAATCTGTCCTGTAAAATTTTGTATTTTGCTGTAAAATAGAATACAAAGCATCCATTACATCCACATTCTCAAACTTCATCGTTTTTGATAAATACACCGGCTAAAAAAAGCCGGTGTATTCTCTCCTTTCTCGTTCCCGTCAATTTTTTTAGTAACACATCCAAATATGAATTCCTTTAAACTCATATTCAAAGTTCTCAGTTTCCAAGTTAACATCATCCAAAACTGAAGCAATATAGTTGTGCAGGCCGGATGCTTCATAATCATAATCCAGCATTTCTGCTGCATCGACAGAGATGAAACCCATTGCACTGCATTCAGAACAATATGCCTCCAAGTCAATTGGAAAAACCTGGACTCCTGCCAGCATATCGTATAAATCCATTATTTCGCTTCTGTTTAATCCCTCTGTACTAACCTTCTGCTTCAGAGCAATTCCAAAATCTAACATATCTTATTTTTTCCTTTATCAATCAAAAACTCTCAATGTGCCACACACATACTCATACTCAAATCCCCGACAATCAAACCGGATATAATTCCAATCCGAGGATGCATATAAAGGATTTCTAATATAAGTTCCAACCTTCCGGATTTTACCATTATTACTCTTCTCCAACTTAGAAACTGTTCTGATTATTCGTATACTTTGAGCATCAAAGCCGCAAATTGTTGAAACCATGTCAACTGCTTCTGAATCGGTCATCTGCCTGGCGACACCGCTTTCAGCAAGCTCTTCATACGCTTTTTGAGTATAATTTTCAGGAATTTCATAAGGGAGCCAGTTTTCCAACCTTTCTATTTCCTGAAGTGATTTATCCAAGCGTTTCTTCATATCAGAAATACGCTTTTCCATTATTTTGATCTGGCTCAACTGCTCTGAAATCTTATAATCTTTTTTTTGCAGTCGATCTGGAAAGCTAAATGCCGCATTTTCCTCAATGTTTTTTTCCGCCAGCTCCACGCACCCTTTAAAGGCATTCGCGCAGTGACTTCCCTCGCCAAGGGATTTCAAAATATGCTTAATTTTTTCGAGCGCTTCTCTTTCTTCTTCCTCTGTCGAAGGCATATCGATAGCGAGGACATCCTTTAATGTGCAGAAAAAAGCCTGAGTCCTATCCAATTCATACTCTACAATATTTTTTTGATAAGAAATCCAGAGTTGGTACACTATGTCCTGATCATCCAAGATAGAATATTTGTCATATCCATATTGGGTTAAAATTTTATCCGACAAATGATATACCCACTCCAAAACATCTTCCTTATAACTTTCTTCTAAAACCATATTTCCTCCTTTTTTTCTCGGCATTATCAAATACCGGCTACCAGTTTTACACAGTAAATATGTCAGATTGAATTTCCTGTAGACAAAGAATTTTAAAAAGCTCTCAAATTTTCTTACATTTTTTCTCAAGTACCATTTTTCTGACATATTTTGTAAAAGAGGAATTATCATTTCCTAATATTCTGAGGAGGTAAACCCTGATGAAAAACTACATAACTGTAAAAGAAGTTGCAAAAAAACTGGGCGTAAATCTAAACGCAGTTTATAAACTAAGGGACAATGGAGTTGTTCCATTTCTTAAATTAGGAACTTGGAAAGTTGCCGAGGAAGACCTTCAAACCTTTCTCGATTCTCATGCAGGGGAAGATATATTCAAGTTAAAAAAAGAATCTTAAAAAGAGGGCATTACCAAAAATTTTCACTTGGTAATGCCCTGTTCTCACTTTTTATACAGATTATTAAGTTTGCTCCTCTCCTGATTTCTGAGTCTATCTGTTGAATGAACATAAATATTCATGGTTGTTTCAATATTCTTATGGCCCATTCGCTCCATTATATATTTATAATCTGCACCAGCCTCGACTAATGCCGTCCCATGAGTATGCCTTAATGCATGATAACAGAAATCTGGAATAGCGATCCCCATTTTATCATCAACTCCTTTTCCATTTGCCTTCCCATGTATGACACGGCTCACATTCTGCAAAATTCTTGGTGTTGCATATGTTCCATTTTCTGGACGGATATTGATAAAATCCAATACCTTCCAAGTTTCCGGAACAATATCTTTTGCATAAACCTCCCGAACTGTTTTTTCTTCATCCATATAATAACGCGGATAGTCATAACCAACTTCCTGCATCCATTTTTTACTCTTTTCCCACTTTAATTTCATCCTCAGGAGAAGTTCATATGTTGCATCATCCAATTCTATTTCCCTCATGGATTCATACTTTGGAAGCGCAATATACCAATGACATCCATTTTCATCGGTATGTACCTTATCTACTACTTGTCTATTAACAGAAATTGAGCGTCGGCTCCAATTTACATCATCCCATGTATAACCAAAAGCTTCGCCCAAGCGATTTCCTAAACGATACCCACAAATCAAAGGGAAGTGTGCAGAAACCCCTTCCGGATATCGGCCAATAATAACCTCCCATTCCCATTCTGCTATGGGACGCCGTTCCTTTGGAATACTCTCAGGAGAAGATTCCATCACTTTCCTCACGTTTGGCATCCGAATGGATTTTGCAGGATTAACGGCAATGAGTTGCATCCTGACGGCAAAATCCAATCCTCCAGTAAACATTCCTTTCACTGCACGAATTCTATTCAAAGCATATCCCTTCTCAAGCAGAATGTCTAAAAGATTTTGTAAAGTTGCCGCATTAAGTTCCCTTAACGGAATTTCCTTGATATAAGGATATATCAGATTCTTAAGATTTTTTACATATCCTCTTCTGGTCGATTCTTTTACATTGCTACTGCAATAACTCTCCAGCCAAAATTCATAAAATTCCTTTGTTGAGGGGTTATCTTTCACAACTTCCGGAATGATCTTGTTTGAGGAAAGTTCTGATGCAACTTTATCGCCCGCTTCCTTTGCCTCCTTTCTAGTTGCATATCCTGACCTTGAAACACTTTCCCTTTTTCCCTCCTCTGTAAAATATTGGATACGATACTGCCATGATTTCCCACGTTTTTGAACCTGTGCATTTTTTCCTTGTGACATATTAAACCAGACCTCCTTCTCGTTCTAAATATGTCTGATTTTTTTCAGAATAAACGAAAAAAAGAAGGTAATCCATAATAAGCTTGGATTACCTCCTTTTTTCTGCACACAAATCCTGTTTTTTCTGATAAAGTGTGCACACAAACTGCACACAAATTGCACACACCAATACCAGTATGGTAGGATTTCAGGCTCTATTTTCTGACATTAAAGTGCTAAAGGATTCAGAATTTACCAGCCTTAGCAGCCTCTTCGATCGCAACTGCAACGGAAACCGTCATGCCAACCATCGGGTTGTTGCCCATACCGATCAGACCCATCATCTCAACGTGTGCGGGTACAGAGGAAGAACCTGCGAACTGCGCATCGGAGTGCATACGGCCAAGTGTATCTGTGAAGCCATAAGAAGCAGGACCTGCAGCCATGTTATCGGGATGCAGGGTACGGCCGGTACCGCCGCCGGAAGCTACGGAGAAGTACTTCTTGCCCTTCTCTACACATTCCTTCTTGTAGGTACCTGCAACAGGATGCTGGAATCTGGTCGGGTTGGTGGAGTTACCGGTAATGGAAACGTCTACGCCCTCTTTCCACATGATTGCAACACCTTCTGTTACGTCGTTTGCGCCGTAGCAGTTAACCTTGGAACGAAGGCCTTCGGAATAAGATTTCCGGAATACTTCCTTCAGCTCGCCGGTGTGATAGTTCATCTCAGTCTCTACATAAGTAAAGCCGTTGATTCTGGAAATGATCTGTGCAGCATCCTTGCCAAGACCGTTCAGGATAACGCGCAGAGGTTTCTTACGAACCTTGTTTGCCTTCTCAGCAATACCGATAGCGCCCTCTGCTGCTGCAAAGGACTCATGACCTGCCAGGAAGCAGAAGCAGTCTGTTTCTTCTTCCAGCAGCATCTTGCCCAGATTACCATGGCCAAGACCCACTTTACGCTGATCAGCAACGGAACCGGGGATACAGAAAGCCTGCAGTCCTTCGCCGATTGCTGCTGCTGCGTCAGCTGCTCTTCTGCAGCCTTTCTTGATTGCGATCGCTGCACCTACAGTGTAAGCCCAGCAAGCGTTCTCGAAACAGATGGGCTGGATTTTCTTTACCTGATTGTAAACATCCAGGCCGGCATCTTTGGTGATTTTTTCAGCTTCTTCGATGGAAGCAATTCCGTAGCTATTTAAAACAGCGTTAATCTTGTCAATTCTTCTTTCATAAGACTCAAATAATGCCATGCTTCGTTACCTCCTCCTTTTATTCCTGTCTGGGATCGATGATTCTTACAGCATCATCCACACGACCATACTGACCGGATGCTTTCTCATATGCTGTCTGAGCGTCATCGCCCTTCTTCATAAAGTCTGTCATCTTGCCGAAGTTTACAAACTTGTAGCCGATGATCTGATCGTCTGCATCCAAAGCGATACCGGTTACATAACCTTCAGCCATTTCAAGGTAACGAGGGCCTTTCTTCAGGGTACCATACATAGTACCAACCTGGCTTCTTAAGCCCTTGCCCAGATCCTCCAGACCTGCGCCGATCGGCAGACCTTCTTCAGAGAATGCAGACTGTGTACGACCATAAACGATCTGTAAGAACAGCTCTCTCATAGCTGTATTGATCGCATCACATACAAGGTCAGTGTTCAGAGCCTCCAGAATAGTTCTGCCAGGAAGAATTTCTGCAGCCATAGCAGCAGAATGAGTCATACCGGAACATCCGATGGTCTCTACCAGTGCTTCCTGAATAATACCTTCCTTAACGTTCAGTGTCAGTTTGCAGGCACCCTGCTGAGGTGCACACCAGCCAACACCATGAGTCAGACCGGATATGTCCTTGATCTCTTTGGCTTTTACCCATTTTGCTTCTTCCGGGATGGGAGCACAGCCATGGTTAACGCCCTGTGCTACCGGACACATCTGTTCTACTTCGTGTGAATAAATCATGTGTTATCTCCTTTCGTCTAATGGATGAAATTTTCGTCAGCAGGCACACCAAAAAGGCGCAAAGCTTTCTTCCATATAAGAGATCCGAAGCAGATCTCCATGAAAAAAGCACCAGCTGTACGCTGATGCTATTTTCTCATACTTTTCGTCAAAAATCCAGTATTTTTTACAAAACACAGAGGTAAAACCTTTGGATTCAAAAATAATCAGGATAAAATCATTCTGTCATTTGCAAAACTGCCGCCGCTGGCCTGTTCAAACTTCTCCAGAAGATCTGATACATGCAGCTTTTTCTTTTCTTCCCCTGCCACGTCATAGATAATATGTCCTTCATACATCATAACCAGGCGATTGCCGTGTGCAATTGCATCCTTCATGTTGTGGGTGATCATCAGAGTCGTCAGGTTGTCCTGTCCAACAATCCGGTCTGTTGCCTCCAGTACCTTTGCAGCTGTTTTGGGATCCAGTGCCGCTGTATGCTCATCCAAAAGCAGAAGCTGCGGCTTTTTCAAGGTAGCCATCAGAAGTGTCAGCGCCTGTCTCTGACCACCAGAAAGCAGACCAACTTTGGAGGTCATACGATCCTCCAGCCCCAGTCCCAGCTCTGCCAGGCGCTCCCTGTAAAATTCCCGTTCTTTGCTGCTGATTCCTTTTTTCAAGGTACGGCTCAGCCCTCTTCTCGCCGCAAGCGCCATATTCTCTTCAATCTGCATACTGGCTGCTGTTCCGGTCATCGGATCCTGAAACACGCGCCCCAAATACTTTGCACGCTTATATTCCGGAAGCTTTGTGACATTGACGCCGCCGATCTCAATCGTGCCCTCATCAACCGGCCACGCACCTGCAACCGCATTCAGCATGGTAGATTTTCCGGCGCCGTTTCCACCGATCACCGTTACGAAATCTCCATCATTTAAATGGAGACAAAGGTTATTCAGTGCGGTTTTCTCATTTACTGTCCCCGCATTAAAAGTTTTACTAATGGATTTTAAGTCAAGCACGTCTGGCACCTCCTTTTTTTACAGGTCTGGAAAAGTATTTGCGCTTCATATAAGGAATTGCCAGAAATACTGCTACAACGATCGCTGACAAAAGCTTCAAATCATTAGAATTTAAGCCAAACCACAAAACAACCTGCAGAACTAAGTAATAAATAATGGATCCAAGCGCTACTGTCAGCAGACTGAATGCAAAGTTGCGGCTGATTTTGCCGAATACGACTTCGCCGATGATGACCGCAGCCAGACCGATTACGATCGCACCGCGTCCCATGTTGATGTCCGCAAAGCCCTGATACTGCGCCAGAAGACCGCTGGAAAGCGCTACGATGCCGTTAGACAGCATCAGACCGATGATCTTTGTCATGTCTGTATTGATGCCCTGTGCACGGGACATGTTCTGATTGGAGCCTGTGGAGCGGATGGAACAGCCCAATTCCGTACCGAAAAACCAGTATAAAACCCCGATCAGTACAACGATCACAATTGCTACAATAAACAGCGTATTTTTGTAAAAAACAACGTTTTTAAGGTAACGCATAGAAACCAGCACGTCATATTTATCAGTAACGAGCGCTACATTGGCCTTGTTGCCCATAATTCTCAGGTTGACGGAATACAAACCGAGCTGTGTCAGAATGCCTGCCAGGATTGCCGGGATTCCCATTGCTGTATGGAAAATGCCCGTTACCAGACCAGCCAGCATACCTGCAACAAATGCGCAGAACAGGGAAAATCCAACGGAATGCCCATTCATCATCATCACGACACAGACCGCACCCCCGGTACACATCGTGCCGTCTACGGTCAGATCTGCCAGATCCAGAATCTTATAGGTAATAAATACGCCGATCGCCATGATTCCCCAGATCAGCCCCTGTGCACAGCCCCCCGGCAGCGCGTTAAACAATGCTACAATATTCACTGTTTCCTCCTCCAGTACACTTTTTTATTTTTCAAATATCGGCAGTCCTAGTTTCGTCACCGATACTTTTTAGTCGTTCCATAAAAAATCGACAAAAAGCGCTGAAGAGGAATTTCTCCCTCCTCAACGCTCTGCAAACCCTCACAGTGACTTGCGATTACTCAATTGCCACATAATCATCCGGCACGGTAATACCGAGTGCCTCACAGTTTGCTGCATTATATTTCTTGGTTACATTCGGAGCAAACTCAACTGCTGTCTGAGATACATCTGCACCGTTTACCAGAATTTCATATGCCATTTCGCCGGTTTTATAGCCAAGGTCATAATAGCTGATGGACAGGGTTGCTACGCCGCAGCCGGAGCAGATACCTTCCTCGCCTGCGATGATCGGAATTCCTGCAGGCTGGCAGATGTTCTGAATAATCGTGGTGTTCGATGCTGCTGTATTGTCGGTAGGAATATAAAGGACATCAGATGTTGCAATCGCATTGTTTACAACCGACGCGATATCGTTGGAGTCTGCGAAGGTGTACTCTGTGCATTCATAGCCGTAATCCTTTAAATATCCCTGAATAGTCTGGGACTGATATGCGGAATTAGGTTCTGCGGAGCAGTACAGGATGCCGACATTTTTTGCATCCGGAAACAGCTCATGCAGCATGTCCGCCTGCTGATCCAGCGGTGCCAGATCGGAAGTACCGGAAATGTTTGTGCCGGTTACGCCTGTCCAGTCATCGATGGAAAGAGCTGTCGCATAGTCTGTAATGCTGGTTCCCAGGATCGGGATCTCATTGGTAGCTGCCGCCGCTGCCTGCAGGGGAGCTGTTGCATTTGCCAAAATCAGGTCAACATCAGAAGATACAAACTGGTTGACAATCGTTGCACAGGTTGCGGAATCACCGGAAGCATTCTGCAGGTCAAACTTCACATTTGCCTCACCCAGCAGTTCTGTCAGTGCATCCTGAAAGCCCTGGGTTGCTGCATCCAGCGCTTCGTGCTGTACCAGCTGACAGATACCAATGTTATACACCTTGCCATCTGCTGCTACCGTATCCGCTGCTGTATCTGTTGTCTCCTCTGTTGTTGCTGCAGGGGTTTCTGCCGCTTCACTTTCTGCCGGTGCTGCAGTGTTTGCTGTCGAGCCGCAGCCAGCCAAAGATGCCGCGGTCATTGCCAGCACAAGGGAAATTGCCGCTAACTTTTTCATTTTTCGTTCCTCCTCATAATTGCTTTTTACGCTTTAACGCGTGCAAGCGTTAATCCATTGAGTAAACTATACACCGCAGGCACTGCTTCGTCAAGTATTTTTTCTATTCTGCTATCACAATCGTTCCCATGCGCCCTTCCTGCTTGCCTGAAAGCCGATTTTCATGCGGGCATGAAATCAACTTTCAGAAAAGCACAATTAAATTTAAAAAAGAAAAGGCAGGGGTCAGCCCCTGTCTTCCTTTAATACGATATGTTCCTGATCTTTGAAAATACTGTTTTCCGGAATAAATCCGCGCACCCGCGAAAGCGGATAAACGTTCGTATGTCTTCCGATTACCGTTCCCGGATTTAACACGCTGTTGCAGCCTACCTCCACGCAGTCGCCCAGCATCGCGCCGAATTTTTTCAGACCGGTTTCGATGTTTTCTTCTGCAGATTTGACAACAACCAGAGTCTTGTCGCTTTTTACATTCGAAGTGATGGAACCTGCACCCATATGTGCCTTATAACCTAAAATGCTGTCCCCGACGTAATTATAATGCGGAACCTGCACTTTATTGGACAAAATGACGTTCTTTAACTCAGTAGAATTACCGACAACTGCGCCTTTTCCGATGATTGCGCTGCCTCTGACAAACGCGCAATGTCTGATTTCCGCTTCCTCATCCACGATACAGGGACCGTTTAAGCAGGCAGTCGGCGCAACAGTCGCGCTTTTTGCCACCCAGATATCCTCTCCTCTTTTTTCGAAGCGATCCTCCGGCAGAGCGTTCCCGAGCGCTTTGATGAATTCCTTGATATGGGGCAGAACCTCCCACGGATACTCATACTGCTCCAAAAGCGGTGCAGCGATTGTTTCTTCCAGATTGTACAGGTTTCTGATCTTCATTGCTTCCATCTTCTTTTTCCTCCTGTTTCTGCCGCCTGAATGCAGCGAACGTTTTGCAGAAAAGCCCTAGCCTTCCGCATTTTCTTTCTTTTCTGTCCTTTTTTTTGCTGTTCCTGCTTTTTTGACAACCGGTGCGGTTTCTTTTTTCTGGTAAAAACCGGCTATCGCATCGAACTGCTGATATAAGATGGACTGATTGTGCAGCTGTTTAACGATATTCGTCCTCCTGCGTACAAAATCATCCAGTTTATCCATATATTCTCCGGATGTAATCGTCCCCTCCGCAACACCGGTCAGCCCTTTTTCCCAGCTGGCAGTCAGCGCGGGATTTAACAGTGGTCGGATTGAATCTGAAACCACATCGTAAATCATTTCGCCCATCAGCGTCGGCGTGATCGTCTGCGTCTTTTTATTCAACGCCAGATACTCGATCGTGACAAGCTTTTTTAAGATTTCCGCACGCGTCGCAGAGGTTCCGATGCCGCTGCCCTTGATTTGTGCCCGCAGCTCTTCGTCCTCAATAAACTGTCCCGCATTTTCCATTGTCAGGATCAGCGAGCCGGAATTATAGCGCTTCGGCGGCGAGGTTTCGCCTTCTTTGATAGAAAGAGAATGCAGCGGAAGCTGTTCTCCTTTTTTCATAGTCTGTAACACCTTTAAAAATGCCTCGTCGCAGGAAAATTCCTCTTCCTCTCCGTTTTTCTCCTCTTTTTCTTCTTTTTTGGAGCTGAAAAAGGATGGGCGGCTGACACCCAGATACCCTTCCTGCGCCAGCACCTTAAATGAAGCAAAAAAGCGTTCACCCTGCGGCAGCTGCTGCGATTTTACAAGCACCGTCAGCGATACCTTCTGGGAAATCGCCGGCGGATAAAAGATGCTCAGGAAACGTCTTGCAATCACTTCATAGACCTTTGCCGACGCGGGAGAAAGACTCCGCAGCGCCGAAAAGCCCTGTCCGGTCGGGATAATCGCATAGTGATCCGTGATCTGTTTGTCGTTGACATAACGGGTTTTTGTAATTTTCTGATAACTATTTTCTTCCAGAATCTGCACTGCGTATGCGCTGACCGGAGCGAAATTGCGAAGTCCGCCGATATTTTTATGGATTTCCTTTGCAACTGCGCTGGATAAAACACGAGCATCCGTTCTCGGATAGGTCGTCAGTTTTTTTTCATAAAGCTCCTGCGCGATTTTGAGCGTTTCATCCGGACTGATCTTAAACATCCGGGAGCAATCATTTTGTAGCTCCGCCAGATTATATAACAGCGGCGGATTTTTCTGTTCTTTCTTTTTTTCACATTTTTCCAGAAAAGCGCCTGAAAATCCGGAGGACATCGCGCCTCTCGGCAAAATTGCACCCAGCTTTTCCATCAGTGCCTCGGCATCTTTTTTTTCCGAAAATCCGTTTTCTTTATATAAAAGCGGCGAAAGGTTCCAGGCACTTCCCTCTACTGCGCGCCATTCTCCCTCGAACGGCTTTTCCTTTCCGTCGCCCATCGGAATTCCAAAGGCTCCCGTCACACGGTAAAAAGGCGTTTTTACAAACGAACGGATTTCGCGTTCCCGGTTGACGACCATGCCCAATACACAGGTCATTACACGGCCAACTGAAATCACCGCACGGTCGCGGCGCAGGTAGTTTTTGACATGGTTGCCGTATTTTAAAGTCAACGCACGGGAAAAATTGATGCCCATCAGATAATCTTCCTTGGCGCGCAGGTAAGCTGCGTTCGCCAGATTATCATATTCCGACAAATCCTTTGCCTCCCGCACCCCGCGCAGAATCTCTTCCTCCGTCTGAGAATCAATCCAGACCCTGCGGCGCTTTTTTCCGTGAATGTTCGCTTCCTGCTCCACAAGTCGGTAAATATACTCTCCCTCTCTCCCGGAGTCTGTACAGACGTAAATTGTATCGACGTCTGGACGGTTCAACAGCGAGCTGACGATATCGAACTGTTTTTTGACGCCCGAAATCACTTCATATTTAAAAGTTTCCGGGATAAACGGCAGCGTATCGACCGACCACTTTTTATATTTGATATCGTACACTTCCGGATAGCTCATCGTAACCAGATGACCAACGCACCAGGTCACAATCGCCTCTTCCGATTCCAGATAACCATCCCTGCGGCTCATCTGATATTTCAGCGCTTTTGCAAACTCCTGGGCCACACTCGGTTTCTCTGCTATAAATAACTTTTTTGCCATACACCTCTGTCCTGCAAAGCAGCGAAAGGGAGGTAGCTTCTACCTCCCGTCGTTTTCTGCTGTATGTCTCTCTTTTATTTCTTTGTGATATATCCCTGTGCTTTGAGCAGCTCTGCGCAAAGCACTGCGCCGCCCGCTGCTCCGCGGACTGTATTGTGGGATAAGCCGACGAACTTCCAGTCGTAAACCGTATCCTCTCTCAGACGACCGACCGAAATTCCCATGCCGTTTTCATAGTTGACATCCAGCGCAACCTGAGGGCGGTTATCCTCCTCCAGATACTGAATAAACTGTTTGGGCGCGCTGGGAAGCTCCAGTCTCTGCGGCTCGCCGGAAAAATGAACCAGACGGTCGATTAACTCTTCCTTGGTAGGTTTTTTCTTAAACTTCACAAACACAGCTGCGGTATGTCCGTTTAAAACAGGCACACGAATACACTGGCAGGTGATAACCGGGCTCTGTGCCGGAACGATCACGCCGTCCTCCACTTTACCCCAAAGACGCAGCGGCTCCTTTTCGCTTTTCTCTTCCTCGCCGCCGATATAAGGGATGATATTTCCCACCATCTCCGGCCAGTCTGCAAAGGTCTTACCCGCACCAGAAATCGCCTGATAGGTCGTAGCAACCACTTCATAGGGCTCGAACTCTTTCCACGCAGTCAGGACAGGCGCATAGCTCTGAATCGAGCAGTTCGGTTTTACTGCAACGAAGCCTCTCTTGGTACCGAGTCTTTTTTTCTGAGATTCGATAACTGCCATATGCTCCGGATTGATCTCCGGAACCATCATCGGGACATCCGGTGTCCAGCGGTGTGCGGAGTTATTGGAAACAACAGGTGTTTCTGTCTTTGCATAGGCTTCCTCGATCTTTTTGATCTCGTCCTTTGTCATATCGACAGCGCTGAATACAAAATCAACCTGGGATGCTACATGCTCCACATCGTTAACGTTTAATACGATCAGGTTCTTTACCGCTTCCGGCATGGGTGTGTCCATTTTCCATCTGCCGCCGACTGCTTCTTCGTAGGTCTTGCCTGCGGAACGGGGGCTTGCTGCAATGGCAGCCACTTCGAACCAGGGATGGTTTTCCAGCAGTGAAATAAACCGCTGACCTACCATGCCAGTTCCACCCAGAATGCCAACTTTCAGCTTCTCACTCATTTTTTCAATTCTCCTCTCCTGTTTTCATCCAGATTGTTCCGGTTGATGGCTGTTGCCTTTCATCCGATTGGAAATTGTGTTTCCATTTCAGATTTATATCAGATAGTATCATATTTTTTACTTTATTGCAATAAAGTAAAAATATTTTGTCGAATCCATGGGCAGATATGTCATTGCTATGCAACATCGATGCGCAATTGCAGCAGCTTCCGCATATGATAAAGCAGATCATGTCAGGATTTGCCTGCAAAAGAACCCAGTTTCAGGGCAATCCTGCCAGAAAGAAGGGAAAAGCTTATGGACTCTGTCCTTTTAAAAGCACAGGAACTGTCCTATTCCTACCACACCCTAAACGGCGAAACGCCCGCCCTGAATCGGGTTTCCTTCTGCCTTTACCGCAAAGAATTTCTGGCGATTGTCGGTCCCAGCGGCTGCGGCAAATCCACGATTTTGTCCCTGATCGCCGGCTTGCTCACCCCGGGCAGCGGCGGCATCACGTTTTATGGGGAAAATGGTCATCAGCCCGGTATCGGCTACATGCTGCAGCACGATCTTTTATTTGAATGGCGAAACGTCTGGCAAAATGTTACGCTCGGACTGGAAATCGCCCACAAAGATACCGTCAAGAACCTGGAACGCGTTCGCAGGATGCTCTCCGACTACGGGCTTCTGGAATTTCAGCATAAAAAGCCGTCTCAGCTTTCCGGCGGCATGCGCCAACGGGCTGCCCTCATCCGCACGATGGCGCTCGAGCCCGATATCCTGTTGCTCGATGAGCCGTTTTCCGCGCTGGATTACCAGACCCGGCTGACCGTTTCCGCCGATATTGCTGCCATGATCCGTAAGGCAGAAAAATCCGTCATCCTCATCACCCACGATCTTGCAGAAGCTATCAGCCTCGCCGATCGCGTTCTCATCCTGTCTGCCCGCCCCGCCCGTGTCAAAGCAGAATTTCCCATTCACCTGACTGCCGCAGACCATTCGCCGCTTGCCGCACGGCGCGCGCCGGAATACGGACAGCTTTTTAATCAGATCTGGGAGGAACTGTCCAATGAAAACAACTGACCAAACACTGTCCGACCAGCAGCTTTTCCTGCTTGCCCACAGACGCCATCATCATTTCGTCCACTTTGCCCGGATTTTTATGCTGCTTCTTTTCCTGACAGTCTGGGAGTTGTTCGCAGATTTCCATATCATCGACAGCTTCTTTTTCTCCAGTCCTTCCCGTGTCGTCGCCTGCTTTGTCCACATGGTCTTAGAGCGTTCCCTGTTTACCCATATCGGTATCACGTTGACTGAAACGGTCATCAGTTTTTTTCTTGTCGCCCTCGTTAGCCTTTCCGCCGCCACGCTTTTATGGTACAGCCGCCGGTTGTCTGAAATTTTGGAGCCGTTTCTCGTCGTTTTAAACAGTCTCCCGAAATCCGCGCTCGCCCCTCTTTTGATCGTCTGGCTCGGTACCGGCATGGATACGATCATCGCCGCCGGCATTTCCGTCGCCATCTTCGGTGCAATCATCAACCTTTATACCGGATTTTTGCAGGCAGATCCTGAAAAGCTTCTCCTGATCCGAACGCTCGGCGGCACCAGACGGGACTGCTTTTTCAAGGTTGTCCTGCCCGCTTCCATTCCGGTCATTTTAAGCAATATGAAAGTCAATATCGGGCTTTCGTTAGTCGGCGTCGTGATCGGCGAATTTCTCGCTGCCAGACGCGGGCTCGGCTATCTGATCATCTACGGAAGCCAGGTACTGCAGCTGGATATGCTCATTACATCCATCCTGCTTTTGTGTATCATTGCGATGGGGCTTTATCAGCTGCTGCAGTTTGCAGAGCACTGTTATAAGAAAAAAGTGTAGGACTGCACAAAGTGTTTTTCTATAAGTTAAAACAGGCATCCGGAAGTTCGCTGCTTCAAACAGCGTTCCGGATGCCTGTTGCCTTCTTTTTGCCGCGCACAGCGCTCCCTGTCAGAAAATCTCCTTCAGGAAGTCTCTTTTTGTGGGAAGCGCGTGTTTACTCCGTTTTCTCCTCTTCCGGCAGGATGACGTGCACGGATAATACTCGCTTTTCTTCCATCTCAGTTACTTCCACATGGGTACCTTTATAGTCGAAGTTGTCCCCAACCGCAGGGATTTTCTTTAACTGTTCCATAACCCAGCCGCCTACGGTCGCCGCCTCGGATTCATCCTCCTCATCCATCAGGTCGAAAAGCTTCTTCACGCTCGCCCGTCCGCTGAACTTATATTCGCGCTCAGAAATCTGCACGATCTCCTGAACGACCTCGTCGTGTTCGTCCCAGATTTCGCCCACCAGCTCTTCGAGGATATCCTCCAGCGTGATCAGGCCAACCGTCCCGCCGAATTCATCCAATACGATCGCGATATGCAGTTTCTTTTTCTGAAGCTCCTGCATCAGCTCATCGATCTTCTGGTTTGCTGTCGTAAACAGTGCCGGACGCATCACTTCCCGGATGCTCGTATCCGTCCCGTAAACCCGATTATAAAAATCCTTATGGTACAAAATGCCGACGATATGATCCAATGTTTCTTCATAAACCGGAAGTCTGGAATAGCCGGTATTTGCAAATACTTCTGCAGCTTCCTCCTGGGTACTTTCCACAGGGATTCCTTCCATATCGATCCGTGGGGTCAGAATATCTCCCGCCTCCAGATCGTCAAAGCTCAATGCGCTGCGCAGAAGACTTCCTTCTTCTTTATCAATGCTTCCCTCTTCCTGCGCTTCCTCTACGATCGTAAACAGTTCTTCCGATGTAATACCCTGACTGCCGGACGTTTTAAACAGACAGGACAACAGCTTCTTCCACTGCCCGAACATCCAGTTGATCGGTGTCAGAACGATCCGAAGCCCATTGATCATCGGTGCGGAAAACATAGCGAATTTTTCCGGGGATTCTTTTGCGATGCTCTTTGGCGAAATTTCACCGAAAATCAATACCACAACGGTGATCACCAGTGTGGAAATTCCCGCGCCCATCTCTTCTCCAAGAAGCTTTACAAATAAAATTGTCGCCAGAGAAGAACATCCGATATTGACAATATTGTTACCGATCAGAATCGTCGACAACAGGCTGTCGTAGTTGTCAGAGAGCTGCAGCACCAGTGCTGCCCTCTTGTTTCCCTTTTCTGCCTGATTGCGGATTCTGACTCTGTTGATTGCTGAAAAAGCCGTCTCTGTTGCTGAAAAATATCCGGACAGGATGACACAGATAATAATAATCAGCAGCATGACTCCATTACTTCCCATGATATTCTGATCTCCCTTTACTTTGGTTTAAACTTTACTTTGGTTTGAACTTTACTTTAGCAGAAAGAGAGTCATTATGCAATTCTTTTATCAATTTTCGGATGCCTCAGATATTTTCTGACTGTCTGTAGCGGACGTGGCGGTTGTATTCACATTTTCTGTGCTGCCGTCTGACTTCGGTGTGTCTGCACTCTCCTCCCGCCGGTCTACGTCTGCCCCTTTGGATGTGCCCACATTGTCTGTGCTGCTGTCTGACTTCGATGCACCTCCAGCTTCCTGGCGCCGGTCTGCATCTGCTGCAGCTTCGCCCTCGCTTTCCTGCCGCCGGTCTGCTTCTGTCTTTGCTTCGCCTACACTTTCCTGGCGCCGCTCTGCTTCTGCCGCAGCTTCCTCCTGACGTTTCCGCTCCGCCTCGGCTGCGATCTGCTCCGGTGCTGGCGGAATGTTGTCTGCGTCCGTTCCGATCTGTTCTGTTTCAGATGTATTGCTTCCAAGGGCAGGCTGCATCGAAAGCGCAAGTCTCACAAGCTCATCTCTGCACTGCTGTTCCTCCTGTGCTTTTACCTGCGCATGCGCCTGATCGTACACAATTTCTGCTCCGATGATCTGTCCATCTGCCAAACCGCAGGACGGTACATAGTAATCGGTTGAACCCGCCTGCTTGCTGCAGATCAGCACCCTTCTGGTCGCATTTGCAGGCTCCCCGCAGGTATAAATAAACCCCCAGTAAGGTTCCACGCCAGGAGCCCAGTCCACCCAGACCGGATAGCCAGAGCAGTCATCCCGGTGAACATGGTAGGATTCTTCTTTGTAACAGCCATCCTCCACGCTATGCACATGGCCATGTGTCCCGGTATAGCAGCCCCCTGCCGTATCGCTCTTTTCCGTGTGCGGCTGGTTGCCGGAAGCATCCACATGATAATGATACTGATAACGGATCGTACCCGGAATCTCTTCCACGCCAATGACGAGCTTCTGATCAATGTTTAAAATTGCTTCCGTCAGCTGGGCAAATGTTGCGTCCTCGTTTGTGGAAACTCCTTTTGTGAGCAATGCGGACGCCAGCTTTTTCTTACCATTACTCACAGATGTAAAAACCTGATTCATATCCTGTTTCAGGCCGTTGTTTAACTCCTCCAGATAGGATTTCAACTCTTCCGTATTCTGTCCGGCAGATACATTCAGATCTCCGAACTGCTTGGCAAATGTCTGCTGCAGCGTCGTCAGGTTCGTCTGCATCCCGTTGTCCAGCTCACCGATTCTCGTAAACAAGCTTTCCACATTTTTGCCAACGCCGTCAACGTTCTCATTCAGGCCGTTCACATTCTCGCTTAAACCGGAAATATTGTTGCCGAGGCCGTTCACATTCTCGTTTAAACCGAAAATATTGTTGCCGAGCCCGGTCACGTTTTTGTCCAGTCCGCTTAAATTCTGGTCAACCCGGTTCATTCTGTTTTCCAGAAGGGCGGAAAGCTCCTGCACTCTCGTCTGCAGCTCTGCTGTCAGTGAACCAAAGGCGGCTGTAATCTGCACCATATCGGATTCCAGCATATTTTTTAAATTGCTCTCAACTAAAGCCAGACTTCTGATTGTTTCCTGTCTGCTTTCCTCAACCTCTTTTAACAGCTGCTTTTGCTGCTCGGTCAGCTGGGTCTGTTCCTGCGTCCAGAGTTCCCGGTTCTTCTCCTCTGTTGTGCGGACTTCCTGCACCAGATTTTTCAGGTTCTCATAAGAAGTGTTCAGGCGGTCCTCCAGCTTGGACACGGTCTGATTGACAGACTGCACCGACTCGTTGATTCTGTTGATCTCCGTTATGGATTCTTTGTGATCGGTATTGTCCTGTTTTTTCTGGGCATCCATTTCCTGCATGATTCTGGAAATTTCTTCCAACGTCTTTGTGACATCTGTATGGATACTCTCCATATCCGTCCGGATTTCATTTACCTTCGTATGGGTCGTTTTTTCCAGATCGGTCACTTTTCCGGTCATCCCGGACGCATTTTCTTCCAGCCTGTGCTGAATCGTTTCTACCTGCAGCAGACTTTCCTCGCGCTGCGCAAGCTGTGCATTGACCTCGTCAAGCTTTTTCTGATTGTCGGCAATATTCTGGTTTAACTGTTCCAGACTCGTTGCCGCCGATTCCATCTCTCCTTTCAGCGCGCTGCTCACACTGTTCTGCATTTCCTCCAGGGAAATGCTCTCGGTCTTTCCCGCCCTCTGCACGGAATAGCCGATTCCTGCACCGAGTAAAATCACGGCAATCGCCGTCATCGCAACGCCCGCTGCAGCTGCCTGTTTTTTCTGGGAATTTCTTTTTCTGCCTTTTTCCTCTGTTTCAGGGCGAAAGGTCTTTTTAGAATTGTTTGATTGCATGGGATTTTTCTCCTCCCACAAGACGACGTCCGACGGATGTATCGGAAGGATACGTCGAAAACAGCCGGACGAAATGACATGAACCAACAGGGTAGAATTCAGGCTTGTCCCTCACCCGGTTTGCGCGTCCAAGGAGTGTCTGCTTTTGCATAAACCTCCTGTCTGACAGCAAAATCTGACTGTCTGCTTGATTTTTTAACTCTGGAAACTGTCGTTGAAAAACGAAAATCAATTTCTGAAAACAATAGCATCCCGTCCGGGGATCTTCTATTGTTTGAAAAAGACTGCAGACCCAATCGGCTATCTGCAAAAGAAATGGAACGTTTTCGTTCCGAAAGGATATTGCCTCCTGCTATTTCTGCATGGGGCAAACTTTCCGAGCTCCTGCTCTGTATGTGTCTGGATGATAGCACGAAAAAAGAGAACCCGTCAAGCGGATTCTCCAATTTTATAAATTGATTATAATTGGGATATAAAAATTTAATGAAAGCGAGTGACGTCCAGATTTAAAAAACGATTCGTGCTGGCACGATAGAGCTTTTTCCCATGCGCCGTCACATCTGGTGCCGCACAACGCTGTATTCATCCCCGGAACGGTAATAGGGACAGGCATCAAACGTGCTGCTCAAAAATTTCAGCATCTCATCCTCGTCCAGATCCATTTCGCAGATATAACATTCATAATCCTCATCATAGCTGTAATAAGCGCACGCTTCACAGTTTGTCATTTTTTCTGACCGCCTTTCCCTTGAAGAAACGCTGCGGAATTTCAAATACGAACACAATTCCAAGCACAATCGCAACCGCCGCCTTGAGGGCAGAAAATCCGCGGGTAGAAGCTTCGTCCAGCTGTCCCGTCACCAGGTAATAGCACGTCCAGTATATTCCGGCTCCCGGCACGAGCGGTAAAATGCCGCAGATTAAAAAAATCGTCACCGGGCAACGTTCCCGCACGGCAAAAAAACGGGACATCAGAATAACCAGCACTGTCGCCAAAAAGACAACGACCGCTTCCGACCAAAAGCCCGTCCGCATCCACAAAAAAACATAGACCGCCCAGCCGGACGCTCCGATCAGACCGCAGTAGGGATAATATTTGGAAGGCACGCCAAATAACGCGCCGAACGCGACCGTGCCGATTCCAGCCGCAAGAATCTGAAGCAAATCCGTCACAGCATGACACCTCCAGTCAGATGATGATAAATGCTCAGAACACAGCCGACGCCTGCCGCCACAGACAAAAAAACAAGCACCGCGTCGATCATGCGGACGGTCCCGGAAATGTAATCGCCGTCCGCGATGTCCCGGATTCCGTTCGTAAATGCGAGTCCCGGCACGAGAGGCATGATGGAACCGCTGATCATATGGCTCATATCCATTCCGAACGGCATATGGATAAACAAAAGACTGCACACCGTAATAATAATTCCGCCGCCGATATTTTCCACAATTTTAGAGCATCTGCCGTTTAACCAAAGCAAATACAGATACAGCAGACACCCGATCACAAAGGCTGCGACACAGTCCTGCCACATTCCGCCGAACATCAGACAAAAACAGCCGCTGCCAAGACCAGACATCAGCACCAGTGCCCTTTTAGAAGCGCCCGGCGCATTTCGGATCTGTTCCAGCTTTTCCCGGATTTCCGGCAGTGTGTATTTTCCCTCTTCTATTTCCCGTGAGAGCTGATTGACCGCCGCAACCCGATGAAGCTGTGCACCGCGAACTGGAATATGCTCCACCCGGGCAAAGCGTTTTTCATGCTCATCTCCGGACGTCAGAAAAATGCCGTTACTGAGTACAAAGGCGTTTTCTGACTGTACGCCGAAATGATGACAGATCCGGTCGATCGTCTCTTCCACACGGAATATTTCTGCGCCGTTTTCCAGCAAAATATGCCCTGCTGTCATCGCTGCGTCCAGCACATCCCGCTGATCCAGCTTTATTGTCTGTTCCTCCTGTGACATCCTGATCCCCCTACAAAAAGAATATGCCTTGGCATATTCTCTGGTTCATGACAATAGAATGCTCGCAGAGCGTGCATTCTATTGTTGCTTTTGCAGCCATCTACCCTTGCGTCGAGTGCACATCCTCACGAAGCGTTTTAATCGTATAGAAACAAAGTTTCCTATATGATAAAAATGCGCGCCCAGCTGCTACAATCTCAGGCGCGCATCATTATTCATGGCAATAGAAGCCTCATGCACCGTGCATTCTATTGTGTTATTTTACATGTTTTCCAGAAGCTTGTCTACACTTACCAGCTTTACGCACAGAACAAACAGCTCCGTTGCCTGAACCAGCTCGTCGATCGGAGGGAAGGAAGGGGCGATACGGATGTTGGAGTCATGAGGATCCTTCTTATAAGGGTAGGTTGCCCCAGCACCGGTCATGACAACTCCGGCTTCCTTTGCTTTTGCAACGATCGCCTTTGCACAGCCGTCCAGAGATTCAAAGGAAATAAAGTAGCCGCCGTGGGGCTTTGTCCAGGTACCGATCTCCAGATCCCCCAGCTCTCTGTCGAGGATTTCCAGCACTGCTTCAAATTTGGGACGCAGAATCTCAGCATGCTTTTTCATCTGCGTCTCGATGCCGTGGATATCTTTAAAGTAACGCACATGACGCAGCTGATTTAACTTATCGTGACCGATCGTCTGAATCGTCAGATGTGTTCTTAAATCATCCAGGTTTGCCTTGGAAGCAGAAATTGCAGCGACGCCGGAACCGGGGAAGCTGATTTTGCTGGTGGAACTGAATTTATAAACCATATCCGGGTTACCAGCCTTTTCACACTCGGAAAGCAGCTCCAGGATAACATCCTGAGGCTCATCATACAGATGATGTACGTTGTAAGCATTGTCCCAGAAAATACGGAAATCCTTTGCCGCAGGCTTTAAGGCAGCGAATCTGCGGACAGTTTCGTCGGAGTAGGTGTAGCCCTGCGGGTTGGAATACTTCGGTACGCACCAGATACCCTTAATGGCTTCATCCTCGCTGACCAGCTTTTCCACCAGATCCATATCCGGGCCCTGGGGAGTCATCGGAACATTGATCATCTCTACGCCAAAATATTCTGTAATCGCAAAATGACGGTCATAGCCTGGAACCGGGCAAAGGAATTTTACCTTGTCTAACTTATGCCAGGGAGTCATCCCCATAATACCGTGGGTGAAGGCATGGCTCACTACATCGAACATTACATTCAGGCTGGAGTTGCCGTAGATAATGATATTATCTGCAGGCACTTCGATCAGTTCTCCCAACAGACGCTTTGCTTCCGGGATGCCATCCATAACACCATAGTTACGGCAATCAATTCCTGCCTCACACTTCAGATCTGTAAAGCTGTCCAGTACATCCATCATACCCATGGAAAGATCCAGCTGCGCTGCGCTCGGTTTACCGCGGGACATATCCAGTTTCAGTCCTTTACCCTGGAACTCCTTATACTGAGCCTCCAGCTGACTCTTTTCCTGCAGTAACTCTTCTTTGCTTCTGTCTTTATAAGCTGTCATGCTTCCTCCCATTCTGCCGCGTAACCGGCCTTTCATTTGCGAGTTTATTTACTTTTTTACTCTTCCTTACATTATCCACAAATCAGAAATGCTGTCAAGACGAAACTTTTTTCAAAAAAAGACTTGCCAAACCGATGAAATATCAGTATAATATCTATTGTTGGAGTTCTGCCGGAATAGCGCAGTTGGTAGCGCAACTGATTCGTAATCAGTAGGTCGAGGGTTCGAGTCCCTTTTCCGGCTTTTCTTTATAGGAATTTTAATTCATGACAATAGAATGCACGCTCTGCGAGCATTCTATTGTTTAAGGCACTGGAATACCAGTGCCTTTTTGTTTTCCCAATTCACTTGTAGCTGTCTGCGAACAGATTTTATGCTCGCATAAAAATCTGTTTACAGACAGCTACAAAGGGAGCGCTATTTCATGCGCAAAAGAAGCTGCGCAGTCTCATACTACGCTTTATTCCAGCTCGAATGCGCCGGTATAAAGCTGATAATACTTTCCTTTCTGCGCGATCAGCTCATCATGGCTGCCGCGCTCGATAATCCGTCCTTGCTCGAGAACCATGATCACATCGGAATTCCGAACTGTGGACAGTCTGTGTGCGATAACGAATACGGTTCGTCCGTGCATCAGCGCATCCATACCTTTCTGCACAATCGCCTCTGTTCTGGTATCGATCGAAGATGTCGCCTCGTCCATAATCATAACCGGCGGATCTGCAACTGCAGCACGCGCAATCGAAATCAGCTGTCTCTGTCCCTGGGACAGATTCGATCCGTTACCGTCGATTACCGTCTGGTAGCCTTCGGGCAGACGTGTGATGAAATCATGCGCACCCGCAAGCCTTGCAGCCCCGATACACTCTTCATCTGTCGCATCCAGCTTGCCATAGCGGATATTTTCCATGACAGTGCCGGTAAAGAGCACCGTATCCTGCAGAATAATGCCAAGAGAACGGCGCAGATCCGCTTTTTTTATCTTGTTGATATTAATTCCGTCATAACGGATTTTGCCGTCCGCGATATCATAAAACCGGTTGATCAGGTTTGTGATCGTCGTCTTTCCGGCGCCGGTCGCGCCTACAAACGCCACCTTCTGTCCGGGCTCTGCGTACAGACTGACATCATGCAGGACGATTTTATCCGGATTGTAACCAAAATCCACATCCTTCAGGCGCACGTCGCCCGTCAGACGCGTATAGGTCACGCTGCCGTCCGCGCTGTGCGGATGCTTCCATGCCCAGATATCTGTACGCTCGCTGCATTCGACCAGTTCACCATTTTCTTCTTTTGCATTGACCAAGGTTACATAGCCATCGTCTGTCTCCGGCTCTTCATCCAGCAGGCTGAAAATACGATCTGCCCCCGCAAGACCCATGACAACTGAGTTGACCTGATTGGACACCTGTCCGATATTGCCGCAGAACTGTCTTGTCATATTCAAAAAAGGTACGGTAATACTGATGGAAAGTGCCATGCCTGACAAACTCAAGTTCGGCGCGCCGGACAATAACAGCATGCCTCCAGCAAGCGCTACGACAACATAAAGGATATTGCCCATATTCATCAGAATCGGCATCAGCATGTTCGCATAACGGTTTGCCTGACAGGACATTTCAAACAGCTCGTCGTTGACCCGGTCAAAATCCTTTTTTGTCTCGGTCTCATGACTGAACACCTTGACAACCTTCTGTCCGTTCATGATCTCTTCCACAAAGCCCTCTGTCTTGCCGACTGCGATCTGCTGCTTTAAGAAAAAATGTGCCGAGCTGCTGCCGACCTTTTTGGTAACGACAAACATCAATGCAACGCCACAGAGCACGACCAAAAGCAGCCACATGCTGTAATACAGCATGATGGAAAAAATCGTAACCACGGTGATACAGGAAATCAACAGCTGCGGAATACTCTGGGAAATCAACTGGCGCAGCGTATCGATATCGTTAGTATAATAGCTCATGATATCGCCGTGGTTATGTGTATCAAAATACTTAATCGGCAAATCCTGCATGCGATTGAACATCTTTTCCCGCATCTTCTTCAGAGATCCCTGTGTGATAATCGCCATTCCATAGGAATACGCATAGCCTGCTGCCAGAGACAGCGCATACAGTACAACCAGGATGAGGACCAGTCTGGTCACCGTCGGCGCTGCCGCCGCCCAGTCCTTCGTCTGCCAGTACTGCTCGACCACTGCGATGATATTCTGCTGAAAAATAGCGGGAATCGAGCTGATCAGCGCATTCAGTATGATGCAGACCAAAACTAACGGCAGAAGTACCGGATAAAACTCGAACAGCATCCTGATCAGACGCTTCATCGTTCCTTTTTTCGCCTGTCCCTTATTTTTCATCAGAATCACCTCCCTTGTTCTGGGAAGTATATACTTCCCGGTAAATCTCGCTCGTCTTGAGAAGCTCTTCATGGGTGCCGATATTGCAGATCGTACCGCCGTCCATGACCAGAATCCGATCCGCATCCTGCGCGGAGGAAATTCTCTGTGCGATGATGATCTTGGTCGTTTCCGGAATGTACTCACGCAGCGCCTTGCGGATCTGTGCGTCCGTCTTGGTATCCACCGCACTGGTCGAATCGTCGAGAATCAGGATCTTCGGCTTCTTTAACAGCGCTCTTGCGATACAAAGTCTCTGCTTCTGACCGCCGGACACATTGCTGCCTCCCTGTTCGATATGCGTATCGTATTGATCCGGGAACTGCATGATAAATTCATCCGCCTGCGCCAGACGGCATGCTTCCTTTAATTCCTCATCCGTCGCGTTCTGGTTGCCCCAGCGCAGGTTTTCCTTGATCGTTCCGGAAAACAGAATATTTTTCTGTAATACAACTGCTACCTGGTTGCGCAGCGCTTCCAGATCATATTCTCTGACGTCTTTTCCGCCAACCTTTACAACGCCCTCTGTCGCGTCATAAAGTCTGGAAATCAGTTGGATCAGGGAAGACTTCGAAGAACCGGTGCCACCGATAATTCCAATCGTCTCCCCGGAACGGATATGCAGATCGATATCGGCAAGCGCCATCTTCTCCGCCTGCAGAGAATATTTGAAGCTGACATGGTCGAAATCGATCGAACCATCTGCCACTTCCTCCACCGGGTCTGCAGGACTTGTCAGCGTACTGTCCTCTTTTAACACTTCCACGATTCGCTGTGCGGATTCCGCAGCCATCGTCACCATGACAAATACCATTGAGAACATCATCAGGCTATTTAATATCTGGAAGCTGTATACTAAAAGGGCAGAAAACTGTCCGACGTCCAGATCCAGGCCGCCGCTCGTGATGATCGTATAAGAACCAAAGGACAGGACAAAAATCATAACCACATACAGGCAGAACTGCATCAGAGGGCTGTTGATCGCCAGAATCTTCTCCGCGCGGGTGAAATCCTGACAAACCTCTTCTGCCGCATGATGGAATTTTTCTTTTTCGTACGCCTCGCGCACAAAGGATTTTACCACGCGCATGCCCTTGACATTTTCCTGAATCGAATTGTTCAGAGCGTCGTACTTACGGAATACCCGTTTAAACAGCGGGCCTACCTTATGGATCACGGCAAACAGTCCGATCCCCAGAATCGGGATGACCACCAGGAAGATCAGCGCCATCTTTCCGCCCATAATAAACGCCATCGTAAAGGAAAAGATCAACATCAGCGGGCTGCGGATCGCAAGTCGGATCAGCATCATAAATGCCAGCTGGACGTTCATAACGTCCGTCGTCATTCTCGTCACTAAAGACGAGGTAGAAAATTTGTCGATGTTTTCAAAGGAAAAATCCTGAATCCGGTAAAACATATCCTTGCGCAGGTTTTTGGCGAATCCGCAGGACGCGGACGCGCAGACCGAACCGGCTCCGGCTCCGAATACGAGGGACATAAGCGCCATCACCACCAGAATCAGACCATACCGTGAAATGACGCCCATACCGCTTCCGGCTTTGATTTCATTGACCAGCTGAGCGACTACAAACGGGATGATACATTCCATGACCACTTCCAGAGATACCAGAATCGGTGTCAGGATCGAATCGCGCTTGTATTCCCTGATCGACTTCATCAGTTCTTTTATCATACTTTTTACGTTTGTCTCCTTTCATCTGTGAAATTGCCCGTTCAAACGAGCTTTGTATCCACCTTTTGCCCCGGCAGGCTATGTATACGCTCAAGCCGGTGCGTAAAGAGGAAAAAAAGCGGCGGGCGATAAGGCTCGCACGCCGACTTTTTCTGCTCTATGCAGATATGGAATAATTATACATGGATTTTCTTGTAAGTCAAGTCCCGGACTCCAGATGTACATCCATCTGCGGATACGGAATGCGGATGCCCGCTTCATCGAAGCCGTATTTGATATCCTCCAGCATCGTATAGCGCGCCTGCCAGTAGTTTTCCTTCTTCGCCCAGAATTTCACAACAAGGACAACACTGCTGTCTGCCAGTTCGTCTACGTTGACTGTGATCTCCCGCTCCGGAAGCACATACGGGTTTTTCTTCGCAATTTCCTGCACTGCTTTCCGTGCGCTGCGGATATCAGAATCATACGAAATTCCGACTTTCAAATCCACACGCCGTTCCGCCTCATCCGTCACGTTCGTCAGGCTGCTATTTGCGAGGTTTCCGTTCGGGATCAGAATAATCTGATTGTCATAGGTTGCAAGCTTCGTATAAAAGACAGATATCTGCTGAACAATCCCTTCGTTACCGCCCCCTTCGATGATATAATCTCCGACATGGAACGGCTTCAGCATCATAATCAGGATTCCGCCAATGCAGTTACTTAAGCTTCCCTGGATCGCCAGACCGATCGTTACGCCGACCGAACCGATCACCGTCGCAATGCTTGCTGCCTCCACACCAAACAGCTGCAGAATCATGAACACCAGAATCGTATACGAAACAAACTTAATCGAGGAGTCCAGAAACTGCGCCGCTTCCTCCGACGCGCTGGAACGCTCCATAGCCCGTCTGAAAAAATGCCGGATCATCGCAATCAGTCTGCTGCCGATCGCAAACAGGATGAGCGCCAGCACCGTGCGGACGCCCAGCCCCAGAAGCTTGTCCGGCAGCTCGTTTAAGCAGCGTTCCAGCAGGCTCAGCTGTTTTTCCATATTCTTTAAGGATTCGTCCGGCGCGAGGCTTTCTATCTCCTCGCCTGTCAGCGTCACAGAGGATGTCAAAAATGCTGCGCCGGACATCAGCACCTTCCTCATGCTTTGGTTCCTTTCGTCACTTTCGCGGAAGAGGCAGACTTCTTAGCTGCAGACGCAGGCTTCTTAGCCGTCGGCTCTTTCGGTGCGACAGCCTTCGCGGTCGCTGTCTTTTTGCGGGTCGTGCGGCGTGCAGGCTTTTCTTTTTCTTTTCCCTCAAGAATCGCGCTGTCCGCCTGCTCTGCCTTTTCGGTCAGCTCTTCCTTCAGGGTTTTCTTTTTCATAGCATCTGCTTTCTTCGCAGCCTCTTCCACCGCTTTTTTGGCAGCAGCCGTTTTTCTTACGACCTCTTCTGCTGCCTGCCTTGCCACCGCTTCCTTTTCAGCTGCCTCTTCGGCAGCTTTTCTCGCAGCTTCTTCCTTCTTTGCAGCCTCCTCCGCTGCTTTTTTAGCGATTGCTTCTTTTTTCGCAGCTTCCTCTGCGGCTTTTCTCACAGCCTCTTCCGCCGCTTTTTGGGCAGCCTCGGCGATCTTTCTGCGCTCTTCTTTTTCTTCGTCCGTGTAAGGCGTATAAGCAAAAATGCTCACAGACAGCGGCGCCTGATGCATCAGGATCGAATTTTCCCTGCCGTCGGATGCGATTTCTTCCGCTTCCAGTACATAGGAGTTAATTCTTCCTTTTCCGCCAAAGGCGATATCGTCAGAGTTTAAAACTTCCGTATATTTTCCTTCAAAAGGTACACCCACCCGATACTCCGGTCTGTCCACGTTTGCAAAATTCAGGCATACCAAAAGCGTCTCTTCCTCTTTGTCGCTCTTTCTCAGATAGGAAAGCGTGCATTCGTTCGCATCAATGCAGTCAATCCATTCGAAGCCGTCCCAGCTGTCGTCTTCCGCATACAGCGCAGGGTTTTTACGATACAGCTCGTTTAACCGCTTCACAAACCGGCGTATCTGCTCATGATGATCATATTTTAGTAGTTCCCATTCCACGCCCCGCTCTTCGTTCCACTCGTCGTACTCTGCGATATCCTGTCCCATAAACAAAAGCTTCTTGCCCGGATGCGTCATCATATAACCGTAGCCTGCGCGCAGGTTCGCGAATTTGTCCGCTTCCTCTCCCGGCATCTTGCTAAGCATCGACGCTTTGCCGTGAACGACCTCGTCATGGGATAACACGAGCATAAACTTTTCGGAATACGCATAAACCATCGAAAACGTCAGATCGTTGTGATGATACGCACGGAAATATGGGTCATACTGCATGTAGTCGAGGAAATCGTTCATCCAGCCCATATTCCATTTCATCGTAAAGCCAAGACCACCATCGTTTAAATCGCCCGTCACCTTCGGCCATGCTGTGGATTCCTCCGCGATCGTAACCGCGCCCCTGCCGCGTTTTTGAATCATGCTGTTTGTATGCTTTAAAAATTCGACCGCTTCCAGATTTTCATTGCCGCCGTACATGTTGGCAATCCATTCGCCATCCTGCTTTCCGTAATCGAGATACAGCATTGAAGCGACCGCGTCCATCCGGATTCCGTCTGCATGGAACTGCTCCACCCAGTAAAGCGCATTGGCAATCAGGTAGTTGCTTACCTGCGGTCTGCCGTAATTATAGATCAGCGTTCCCCAATGCGGATGCGCCCCCTGTCTCGGGTCCTTGTGCTCATACAGGCATGTCCCGTCGAACCCGGACAGTCCGTAAGCATCTCTCGGAAAATGGGCCGGAACCCAGTCCAGAATCACGCCGATTCCTGCTTTGTGCAGCTCGTTGACAAAATACATAAAATCCTGCGGTGTGCCATAACGTGCAGTCGGCGCATAATAGCCGATGACCTGATAGCCCCAGGATCCATCCAGCGGGTGCTCCATAACCGGCATCAGCTCCACATGGGTATAGCCCATTTCCTTCACATAGGAAATGACCTTCGGTGCAAACTCCCGATAGTTATAATATCTGCGGCCATCCTCGGGCTTTGCAAAGGAGCCCAGATACATTTCGTAAACGCTCATTGGCTCTTTTTCGGGACAGCTTTTTTCTCGTGCCAAGATCCATGCTTCATCTTCCCAGGCAAAGCCATCGATGTTGCGAACAACAGATGCCGTGTCCGGGCGGAGCTGTTGTCCAAACGCATAGGGATCTGCCTTCAGGTAAGTCAGACCGCCCTTTAATTTCAGCTCAAACTTATAATTCTCGCCCTCTCTAACTCCGGGGATAAAAATTTCAAAAATACCGGAATCCCACAGACGGCGCATCTGATGTCTGCGTCCATCCCAATGGTTAAAATCTCCCACAACACTGACCCGCAGCGCATTCGGTGCCCAGACTGCAAAATGCACGCCCTGGGTTTTGTCGATGGTCATCATATGCGCACCAAGGATACGGTAAGCTTCATAATGGATTCCTGCCGCAAACCGCGCCGTATCCTCTTTGGTAATGACCGGAGCAAACCGATAGGGATCTTCAAATTCTTCTGTTGTGCCATCTTCCAAAGAAGCCTTTAATGTATAGCTTCCGATTTCTTTACCGCCAACCAGTGCGGCATAATAGCCAGCCTCGTCCGCCTGCTCCATTTCCACGGTCGTTTGACCGGGCAGCTTCAGTTCCATCGAAACAGCGCCCGGATAAAATGCCTGCACCACCGTCGCATTGCCTTCCCGGTGCGGTCCCAAAAGCCGGTGCGGATCGTCCTCCTCAGAATAAATAATTGCCTCTATTTCAGGCCAGTTCATCAGCCTATACAGTTTTTCGTTCATTCGATACCCTCCTGCCTGACGCTTTTTCCGCGCCCCTCTTATTTTTATTTTACCCTTCCCGGGCACAATAGGCAAGGGAAAATGTCTAAGCAGTGTACTTCAGCAGTCCCACGCGATTTCCCTGATGATCATCTGCATCATGTGCCCGATCATGAGTCTCGTCGCTACCCTGCTGTTCAAGGAGCCCAGCTTCGGCACATGGGCGCACACCTTTGGCTGCAACCTGCCGATGGCATTTTTCTGGCAGATGTTCTACTGCGGACCGCTCTCCCGCCTGATTTTCCGCACCCTGTTTAAAAAACAGCTGGCAGCGCAGAACACACCGGCACAGGGACAGAAATAAATATCTTGTGCAAACGCAGCACGGATCGCACGCTCAAACACAGAATATACCCACAGTACCATACAGAAAAGACCCCGAAGACTGGCACCATACTGCCTTTCTCCGGGGTCTGTGACTCTCCGTTACAGAACGCCTGCGTTTTACTTCACCACCCGCACGCGGAACACGCCATCGATCGTCTTTAACTGATTGACAATACTACCGCTTACGGGGGACTCCAGGTCGATCATCGTATATGCAACATCGCCTTTGGATTTGTTCATCATATTTGCGATGTTTAAGTTGTTCCAGCCGAGGACGGAGGAGAACTTCGCGATCATGTTTGCGATATTCTTATGGAAAATCACGACTCTACTTTCTGCCGTGCACACACCCATATCGCAGTCCGGGAAGTTGACGCTGTGGAGAATATTTCCGTTTTCGAGATATTCCTGCAGCTGTCTGACTGCCATAACCGCACAGTTTTCTTCCGACTCCTCGGTCGAAGCGCCCAGATGCGGGATGACGATGCAGCCCGGCTTTCCTGCCGTGACCGGATTCGGGAAATCCGAAACGTAGCGGCGGATTTTTCCGGCGGTAATTCCGTCTAACACAGCTTCTTCATCCACCAGCAGATCTCTTGCAAAGTTTAACAAAATCACGCCGTCCTTCATCCGGGAGATAGCTTCTGCGCTGATCATATTTTTTGTGCTGTCCATCAGCGGCACATGGATTGTGATATAATCGCACTGCTCATAGATTTCATTGACATCCAGCACATGTCTGACGTCGCGGCTTAACTTCCACGCCGCATCGACCGATACATACGGATCATAGCCGAGCACTTCCATTCCGAGATGACGCGCCACATTAGCAACCTTAACGCCGATCGCGCCCAGTCCGATGATACCAAGGCGTTTGCCCATCACCTCTGTACCGGCAAACTTCTTCTTCTCTTTCTCCGCATCCTTCGCAATATTTTCATCTTCCTGATTTTCTTTCACCCAGTTGATGCCCGATACGACGTCACGGCTTGCTAAAAGCATTCCGGCAATGACCAGCTCTTTTACGCCGTTTGCGTTTGCACCCGGTGTATTGAACACGACGATACCTTTTTCCGCGCATTTCTCCAGCGGGATATTGTTGACGCCGGCTCCTGCTCTTGCAACCGCTAAAAGTCCATCCGGCAGCTCCATATCATGCATCGATGCGCTTCGAACCAGGATGCCTTCTGCTTCTGTAATTTCGTCTGTTTTGATATAATTTTTCGAAAAATTATCGAGTCCGACCTGTGCGATCGGATTCATGCAATAATAATTTCTCATTGAAACCTCCCACTCTGCTTACTGATTCTGCGCTTCAAACTCTTTCATAAAGGCAACCAGCTTTTCCACGCCCTCCATCGGCATTGCATTGTAAATGCTTGCGCGCATGCCGCCGACGCTTCTGTGTCCCTTTAAGTTCTCCAGACCGTTTTTCTTTGCCTCTGCAACAAATTTTGCATCCAGATCGTCATTGCCTGTGATAAACGGAACGTTCATCAACGAACGGTCTTCCTTGCGGACGGTGCCTTTGAACAGCTTGCTTTCATCCAGGAAATCATACAGAATTTTCGCTTTTTTCTCGTTGTATTCCTTCATTGCTTCCAGACCGCCGCGCTTTTGCAGCCACTTAAACACTTTGCCACAGATGTAAATTCCGTATGCCGGAGGCGTGTTGTAAAGGGATTTCGCATCCGCATGAATTTTATATTTTAACATGGTGGGCGTGCCGGGCAGCACATCTTCTGTAATCAGGTCTTCCCGTATAATTGCGATAACTACGCCGGCAGGTCCAATATTCTTCTGAACGCCACCGTAAATCATGCCATATTTGGTCACATCAACCGGCTCGGATAAGAAGCAGGAGGAAACATCCGCAACAAGGGGTTTTCCCTTTGTATTCGGAAGCGTTTTGAATTTGGTTCCGTAAATGGTGTTATTTTCACAAATATATACATAATCCGCATCCGGGTCGATCGGCAGATCGGAGCAGTCCGGAATATAGGAAAAGGTCTGATCCTCGGAGGATGCAACCGCATTTGCCTTTCCGTAAATGGAAGCCTCTTTCCATGCCTTTTTCGCCCACTGTCCGGTTATGATGTAATCCGCTACGCGGTTTTTCATCAGGTTCATCGGAATCATCGCAAACTGCTGGCTTGCGCCACCCTGTAAAAACAGCACTTTATAGTTATCGGGGATTCCCATCAGCTGACGTAAATCAGCCTCCGCCTCATCGATGATTTTCTGATAGGTACCGGAACGATGGCTCATCTCCATAACTGACATTCCACAGCCTCTGTAATCAAGCATTTCGTCTGCTGCTTCCTGCAGCACTTCTTCCGGCAGGACAGCCGGGCCTGCACTGAAATTGTACACTCTGGACATTTTTACCTCTCATTCCGCCGCCTGTGCGGCACTTGAATTTTCTAAAAAGCCGATCTGCCCGTTCTTATCAAACATATGTTTTCGTGATACGGACATTTGGGTTAAAAAAATGATATCGAATACCGCTCATGCCTGAATAAAAATACGGATACCGACCTTTCGGTCTATTGTACCCGTATTTTTTGCTTTAGTCAACTACTACGTTAATTTATTTGCTTGCAAGGTCATCCCCATCGAAAACCTCGCTGATCGCTGCACCCGCCGGAACCATCGGGAATACCTTATCGTCTTCAGGAATTCTGCAGTCGATGACAACCGGCTTCTGAAGTGCGATTGCCTTTTCAATTGCCGGAGCAACCTCCTCCTTCGCGGTGACGCGGATTGCCGCGCATCCCAATCCTTCTGCTACCTTGCAGTAATCCACTGCATCCTCCAGAACCGTCTGGGAATAGCGTTTTCCATAAAAGAGCGTCTGCCACTGGCGCACCATGCCCAGAACATGATTGTTGATGATGATCTGGATGATCGGAATCTGATATCTGCTGGCTGTCGCAAGCTCGATCAGGTTCATACGGAAGCATCCGTCTCCGCCGATATTAACGCAGATTTTATCCGGGCAGCCTGTTTTCGCGCCGATGCATGCCCCGATACCGTAGCCCATCGTGCCAAGACCGCCGGAGGACAAAAACGTGCGGGGCTTCGTATAATGATAATACTGCGCCGCCCACATCTGATGCTGTCCGACGTCGGTTGTGATAATCGCATTGCCTTTCGTAATGCGGTCTAATTCTTCTATAATATAAGGGCAGCTCAACTGGCTGTCGTCATATTTGAGCGGATACTTTTCTTTTAATTCCAGAATATGCGCCGTCCACTCCGGATGATGCATCTGTTCCATCCGTGCAATCAGCTTTGTCAAAACATCCTTCAGATCTCCGACAATGGACACGTCCGCATGGATATTTTTATTGATCTCAGCAGCATCAATATCGATATGCAGGATCTTTGCATTCTTTGCAAATAAGGATGCGTTGCCGATGACACGGTCAGAAAATCTCGCGCCCAGTGCAACCAAAAGGTCACACTCGCTCACTCCGAGGTTGGAGGTCTTTGTGCCGTGCATACCGATCATACCGGTATAGAGCGGATCGTAACCGTCATATGCCCCCTTTCCCATCAGGGTATCACAGACCGGAGAATCCAGTTTTTTGGCAAAGGCACGCACCTCTTCTGAAGCGCCAGAAAGAATTGCTCCGCCGCCCAGATAAATATAGGGTTTTTTCGCCTTGGAAATCACTTCCAGCGCGGCATCCAGATCTTCCTGCGTGTAATGTCCGGCACGTTCAACTGATTCCGGCTCTTTGGGTGTATATTCACAGCTTGCTGCCGTTACATCTTTGGTAATATCTACCAGTACCGGTCCGGGTCTTCCGGATTTTGCAATGTGAAATGCCTTGCGCAGCGTGTCTGCCAGAATATTGACATCTTTTACAATGTAACCGTGTTTGGTGATCGGCATCGTCACGCCTGCGATATCGACCTCCTGGAAGGAATCTTTTCCCAGAAGCGGAAGCGTCACATTACAGGTAATCGCTACCATCGGAACGGAATCCATGTACGCGGTCGCAATGCCGGTAACCAGATTCGTCGCGCCGGGACCGCTGGTTGCCATACACACACCGACTTTTCCGGTTGCACGCGCATAGCCATCTGCTGCATGTGCGGCACCCTGTTCATGAGATGTCAGCACATGGAAAATCTCATCGCTATGCTTGTATAACGCATCATATACATTCAAAATGGAGCCGCCCGGATATCCGAATACAACATCCACGCCCTGTTCTTTTAAACACTCTATGACGATTTCAGCACCTGTACGAACCATATCGTCCTCCCCTTTTTATCCTTATTTCTTAATTTCGAGTACAGCGCCTCTGTTTCCGCTGGTTACCATTTCCCGGTAACGTGCCAGATATCCGGTGGTTACCTTCGGCTCTCTGGGCTGCCATTTTGCCCTTCTCTCTGCCAGCACTTCATCAGAAACCTTCATATCCAGACGATTTTCCGGAATATTGATGCTGATAATATCGCCCTCTTCTACCAGCGCGATGGGACCGCCGACAGCAGCCTCCGGGGAAACATGACCAATCGACGCACCTCTGGATGCGCCGGAGAAACGACCGTCCGTAATCAGCGCAACGCTGGAACCAAGACCCATGCCTGCGATTGCAGAAGTCGGATTCAGCATTTCTCTCATGCCGGGGCCGCCTTTGGGTCCCTCGTAACGAATCACAACGACATCGCCGGGAACAATCTTGCCGCCCTTGATCGCAGCAATCGCGTCCTCTTCGCAGTCAAATACCCTTGCAGGGCCTTCATGAACCATCATTTCCGGTACAACAGCGCTTCTCTTTACAACACCGGTATCCGGAGCCAGGTTGCCTTTGAGCACAGCGATACCGCCTGTCTCAGAATAGGGATTTTCAATCGGACGAATCACTTCGGGATTGCGGTTTACACAGGCTTCGATATTTTCGCCGACGGTCTTTCCGGTTACCGTCATCAGGTCTGTCTTTAACAGTCCCTTCTTATTTAATTCATTCATAACTGCGTATACGCCGCCAGCCTCATTTAAGTCTTCAATGTAGGTCGGACCTGCAGGTGCCAGATGACACAGGTTCGGTGTATGGGAAGAAATTTCATTTGCGATTTCCATGTTCAGCTCTACGCCTGCCTCATGTGCGATTGCAGGCAGATGCAGCATGGAGTTTGTAGAACAGCCGAGCGCCATATCGACGGTCAGGGCGTTTAAGAACGCATCCTTTGTCATGATGTCGCGGGGCTTGATATCCTTGCGAACCAGCTCCATAATCTGCATACCGGCATGCTTTGCCAGCTGGATACGTGCAGAATATACTGCCGGAATTGTGCCGTTGCCCTTTAATCCCATGCCCAGCGCCTCTGTCAGACAGTTCATGGAGTTTGCGGTGTACATACCGGAACAGGAACCGCAGGTCGGACATACTTTTTCTTCGTATTCCTGCAGCTCTTCCAGCGACATGGTGCCTGCTGCCACGGAGCCTACTGCTTCAAACATAGAAGATAAGCTTCTCTTTCTGCCGTGCAGATGTCCTGCCAGCATTGGACCGCCGGAAACAAAAATCGTCGGGATATTCAGTCTTGCCGCTGCCATCAAAAGACCGGGCACATTTTTATCACAGTTAGGGATACATACCAGACCATCGAACTGATGTGCCATCGCCATACACTCGGTGCTGTCGCAGATCAGGTCTCTGGTTACGAGGGAATATTTCATGCCGACATGTCCCATCGCGATACCATCGCAGACTGCGATTGCCGGGAATACAACCGGGGTGCCTCCAGCCATCGCAACGCCGAGCTTGACCGCTTCTGTAATTTTATCCAGGTTCATATGTCCGGGCACGATTTCGTTATAGGAGTTTACGATACCGATCAGCGGTCTGTTCTTTTCCTCCTCTGTCATTCCCAGTGCATTCATCAGACTTCTGTGCGGTGCCTGCTGGACGCCTTTTGTTACATTATCACTTCTCATTTGTTCGTTCCTCGCATTCTGTTGTCAAAAATCAAATCCGCTCTGCAAGCAGATCGCCCATCTTGCTGCATCCAACTAATGTACACCCTACGGCCATAATATCTCCGGTGCGATAGCCCTCTGCCAGAACCTTGCGAACCGCTTCTTCCACTGCTTCTGCCTCTTTATCCAGATCAAAGGTGTAACGCAGCATCATGGCAGCGCTCAGCACAGTTGCAATGGGATTTGCGAGATCTTTGCCCGCGATATCCGGCGCACTGCCGTGACTGGGCTCATATAAGCCGAACTTTGTATCGTTTAAGCTTGCGGAAGACAGCATACCGATCGAGCCGGTCACCATGCTCGCTTCATCCGAAAGAATATCGCCAAACATATTTTCGGTCAGGATCACATCGAACTGCGCCGGATCTTTGACCAGCTGCATCGCACAGTTGTCCACAAGCATATGAGACAACTCCACGTCAGGATAATCCTTTGCCACCTCTTCCACCACGCTTCTCCACAGTCTCGAGGAATCCAGCACGTTTGCCTTGTCCACGCTCGTCACTTTGCCTTTTCTCTTGCGCGCTACATCAAACGCCTTGATCGCGATTCGGCGGATTTCCTCTTCGGTGTAGGTCAGGGTATCGACTGCCTTGCGCACGCCGTTTTCTGTCGTCGTATAGCGCTCGCCAAAATACAGACCGCCGGTCAGCTCTCTCATAATCAGCATGTCAAAGCCTGCCTTGCTAATTTCTTCTTTTAACGGGCACGCGCCTGCAAGCTGCGGATACAAATAAGCCGGTCTTAAATTTGCAAATAAGTTGAGTGCTTTGCGGATCTTCAACAGACCTGCTTCCGGACGCTTTTCCGGAGGGAGCTTGTACCAGGGGGAGGTGTTGGTATCTCCGCCGATCGAACCCATCAGAACCGCATCTGCCGCCTTCGCTGTCGCAATCGCCTCATCTGTCAGCGGTACGCCGTGCACATCAATCGATGCACCACCCATCAAAATCTCCTTGCGTTCTATTTCATGGCCGAATTTCTTCGCCACCTGATCCAGTACTTTATTCGCCTGTGCTACAATTTCCGGTCCGATTCCATCGCCCGGAATGCATGCAATCTGTAATTTCATCGAGCTGTTCCTCCAATACTGCGCCCAATTGTAATTGAGCTGTTCTTTTTAAGTTTAACGTAACACTGTATATTTTTCAATAAAAACAGGAAAAAAGCCATATCGGTTTGATATAGCTTTTATAACTTAAGGGAATGAATTTCGTGTTTTCCATTCTTTTCTGATATAGGCTTACTGCTTTCGTGCGGCGGTTTTCTCGCCAGGCGTTTTCTCATCATGATACAGCACCCATGAAATCACGAAGCTGACCACAAACGCCACCGCAATCACAAGGGTATATTGCAGCGTATCATCCGTCGTAATCAGATATCCGAACAGTCCGGTTACGCCATAAGCTGTCGCTCCGATGCCTGTCCATCCGGCAATCAGTGCACCGCAGGCCCCTCCGATCATTCCTGCCACAAACGGTTTCATGTAACGGATATTGACACCGAAAATCGCAGGCTCGGTGATGCCTAAAAATGCGGACAGCGAAGACGGCAGCGCAAGGGCCTTTACCTTGCTGTTTTTGGTTTTTAATGCCAGAGCAAGCGCCGCCGCACCCTGACCGACATTGGCTGCCGTCGCAATTGGCATCCACGTATTTAATCCGCTTTTTGAAATCAGTCCCGCTTCCAGCGCGCTATACATATGATGTACACCCGCTACAACCGTCGGCGCATAGACCGCGCCGCACAGTGCCGCACCGATTCCAAAGGGAAGCGTAATCAGCCACTGAGCGCCTTCCAGTACGCCGTTTTCCACCCAGGAAAAAACAGGTCCAAAAATTGTCAGGGTCAAATACCCAGTTACAAGAACCGTCACAAGCGGTGTCACAAACAGGTCGATAATTTCCGGAACGATCTTGTGCAGTTTCTTTTCCAGCATGCTCATAAACCATACTGCGATCACAACCGGAATGACATGTCCCTGATAGCCGACAAGCTCGATCTGATATAACCCAAACCATGCATTCAATTTGGGAATACTTTCTGCATCTACAACACTCCATGCATTCATCAGATCCGGATGAATCATGATCATACCGATAACTGCACCAAGATACAGATTTCCGCCAAATACCTTTGCCGCGCTGATCGCGATCAGGATCGGCAGAAAAACAAATGCCGCATTCGAAAACAGGTGAAGGATCGTATATGTACCGGACTGCTCCATTGCAGGATAAACCTCACAAAGTCCTTCCAGAATCCCCACCAGCAGACCGCTCGCTACGATCGCCGGAATGATCGGAATAAATACATCTCCCAGTGTCTTTACTGCACGCCTCCAAAAGCTCGTCTTTATACTTGCTGCCTGTCGGACTTCTTCCCTGGAAGATGCGCTGATGCCCGCAATCTGGATAAATTCGTCGTAAACCTTGTTGACCGTTCCCGTCCCGAAAATAATCTGCAGCTGTCCGGATGCGAAAAAGACACCCTTCACACCGTCGATTGCTTCGATTGCTTCCTTGCTGCACTTGTCATTGTCTCCGATGACCAGACGCAGTCGCGTCGCACAGTGCTCAGCGCTGATGATATTTTTCCTGCCTCCTATGTTGTCACAGATCTGTTGTGCTGTTTTCCTGTAATCCATGGTAACCCCCGCCCTCTGTTTTCACGACATTTTGTAAATTCACGTTTTCGCCAAAAAGAGTATACATCTTTTCAGGCAACTTATACAAGCAGCTCCGACAATCCTTTTTTTAGATTGCCGGAGCTGTCTCTACGTCTTTATGAAATTGAAATCACTCCTCTTCGTCTACAGATTTTGTTTCTGCAACTGTTTCTTCCAAAGTGCTTTGCGCAACATTCTCCCGGATTTTGATATCGCCGTTTTCTGCGGATACCCGGATGACAGCACTGCCGGGTGCCTGTTTTCTGTACTCTGCTGCGTCTCCGTTCTCATTTTCCATCATCTCATATCCCGAAAAATAAATTTTACCATATTCTGTGCGGAGATCATATCCATATGCATCCGCCTTCTGCATTCCGTATATGTTCGTATCCCCGTAACTGTTTTTTACATCCAGCGTGCCCTGCGTTCCTGCAAAAACAGTTACCGAACCATTCTCCGCTTCCAAAGATGCCTGTGCGCTTTCGATACAGCCAATGTTCAGCTCTCCATACAAACCGGTGATTTCTACCTTATTACCGGTCAGATTTCCAGTCTTGATGTCACCGTCTTCGTCGTAAATACTCAGGTCAATTCCGTTCCAGTCCTCCATTTTAATCTCACCATAGCTCGTCTTTACAGAAAGCTTCTCTGCAGAAAGATTCGCTGCAAGATCGATATCCCACGGTGCATCGACCGAAACCTCTTTCAACCTGGCACCCTTCGGCACTGTGATTTTCACATAAGGATCATCCTGCCGCCGTTCTCCTTCTTCTCCCCAGAGTCGGAAATACCACCGATTTCCTTCCTGCGTTTTCCAGGAATCCCTTTCTTTCACTATGAGTTTTCCATTCTCCACCTGGCACACCGGTTCTTCCCGATCGCCTGCCAGAAGATATTCAACACTATAAGAATCGCCTTCCTCCAAAGAAAACTCTCCGGATTTCAGATCCACCTCAATTTTTTCAAACGCTGCCAGCTGCTTCTGTCCGGCATAATCCTGTACCGTCTCCGGGCAGGCTGTTGTCTCTTTCAAATGAATTCCTTCGTTATCCAGATAAAACACCGGGCTTCCTCCCATCGCAATCCCAATGCCAATACAGATGCCGCCTGCTGCCAACAGACCTGTCGAAATCAGAAGCGTCTTTTTCAATGTTTTATTTTTCATCGCTGTCCGCCTCCTTTTTCTCCAGCAGGTGAAATCCGTTGCTGTCCGTTTCAGCAGCAGATGTGCCCGTCATCTGTTCGCCGGGCGCTGCCTCAGGTTCCGGCTCTGCGCTGCCGGCTTTTTTCTTTCCGCCAGCCTTGCTGCGGATCCATAAAATTCCTTTCCAGATCAGCCACACCAGTCCGATCAGCAATGCTGTGCCCAGGATTGCTGAGCCTGTCATCATAAAGCCGCTGCCCAGAATCGCAAAGCCGCTGCCAACCGCATGAAACATCGAAACAATTCCTGTCCCGATGAAAAACAGTCCGCCCAGAAGCAGTGCTGCCAGCACAAGGATCATTCCGATGCCGCAGGCTGCGCTGCAGGCCAACAGACCGAGCACGCAGGCACCCAGTGCTACTGCAATGCCGACTACAGCGGCAAGCAGTCCGAGCCCTACCGGGACCACCACCGGCAGGGCACATAATCCGAGGAGGATCACCAGCACGATCTGCCAGGGCTTCCAGTTTGATTTTTGCTGTGTTACAGATTGTTTTGTTTTTGTTTCGTTCATTGCTATTCCTCGCTTTCTCTTTCTGAGTACAAGCATACCGACACAACAAAAAAAGCTCCCGCAAAAACTGTGGAAGCTTTTCCAAAACAATTCTTAAATTTTTCTAAATCGCAGTTTAGCGCGTCGTCCCTCTCTCCTCTGTACGAAAACCCATTTTAATTTCTTTTCCCGCAGGATTTCCATTCATCAGCTCCAGCAAAAGCCGCGCCGCCTCCTGTCCGCTGGTCTGGTAAAAAAAGTGCACGCTGGAAAGCTTCGGCGCAACGATCCGCCCGGAAACCGTGTCGCCCACGCCGGAAATCGCAACCTGCTG
>ENA-OURQ01000140-OURQ01000140.1-human-gut-metagenome-genome-assembly--contig:-NODE-140-length-79960-cov-8.155948_pt1 | contig 79960 bp, 66 predicted proteins | sample MGYA00242105_ERZ508999 | MGnify/ENA primary metagenome ERZ508999 (study PRJEB26280, sample SAMEA2338771) | human gut metagenome | biome: human gut; feature: human-associated habitat; material: faeces...
CCGCAGGCTCATGGACTTGCTCATGCGGTGCGGTAAACACAGGCAAGTTCTGCTCGGAGTGCGGTTCAAAGAAGCCCGAGGCTCCCAAAAAGCGTTTCTGCACAAACTGCGGATATGAGCTTTCTGCAAATGCAAAGTTCTGTCCCGAGTGCGGTACAAAGACAGAATAATCTGAATTTTAAGTACAAACAATCCCTCTTCTCAAACGGAGGGGGATGTTTCAGAATTTAATTATAAGGGGTAAGTTATGGCAACTGTAAACTACACCTGTCCGAACTGCGCCGCTCCGCTGAAATTCAATCCCGATAAGCAGATGTTCAGTTGTGAATACTGTATGTCCGATTTTACGGAAAAGTATGTTCAGGATTTTTTTGCCAAGAAGGAGCAAAAAGAGAACAGCGCAGAAAAGCAGGAGAAAAAGGAACAGGAAAAGGCTAAAGAGAATGCCGCCAAGCAGGCGCAGAGCAATGACAGCGCACAGGCAGAAAACAAAACTGAAGAAGAGGCTGTTATCTACAACTGCCCAAGCTGCGGTGCTCAGGTTGTTACAACAGCGTCAACTGCGGCAACAACCTGCTTCTATTGTCAGAATCCTGTTGTTCTCGGCGGCAGACTTTCGGGTGAATTTAAACCCGACCGTGTGATTCCGTTCAAGCTTTCAAAGCAGAAGGCAATTGACAAGTTTCTTGAAATGTGCAAAAGGAAATGGTTTTTGCCGAAGAATTTTGTCAGCGAAAAGCATTTTGACAAACTCACGGGTGTGTATTTTCCGTATTGGTATGTTGACGAACAGCGTAGCGCACAGATGGTTGCAAAGGGCGAAAAGGTTCGTTCGTGGACTGTCGGAGATGACCGTTACACGGAAACAAAGGTTTTTGAGCTCCACAGAGCAGGCAATCTGATTGTAAATAATGTTTTTGAAAGAGCGTTAAAAGGTCAGGACAGAGATATGCTCCAATGCGTACACCCTTACGATTTGGGCGAGGCTCACCCGTTTGCAATGTCCTATCTTTCGGGTTTTCAGGCAGAAAAGCGTGACATTGAGCAAAATGAGGTTGCACAGGCAGTTCAAACAAGAATCAACGGATATTGTCAACAGCTTATGAAAGACACGGCAAGCGGATACAGTGCCGTTCAGATTCAGAACTACAACGACAAAATCGACCTTGAAAATTGGAACTATACCCTCTTGCCCGTTTGGATTGTAACCTATAAATACAGGGGTAAAATTCTGCCGTTTGCAATTAACGGTCAGACGGGCAAAACCTACGGTGAGCTTCCTACCTCCGCAGGAAAGCTTCTTGCTTTCGCTGCAATTATTGCCGCAGCGCTTATGGCACTCGGCTTGTTGGGAGGTCTGTTGTTCTTATGATGAATGTTACAAAAAGACTTTCCGCAATGCTTGCAGCTATGATTATGGTTTTCTGTACTCCGCTCTTTGTTTTTGCGGCGGGACAAACAGAACTCCGTGATGATGCCGAACTGTTTACCTCGGAGGAAGAAACACAGCTTCAGGCGGAACTTGACGCTTTTGCTCAAAAAACCGGCTGGGTTGCGGTTATATATACTAACAACGAGGGCAAAACCGAGGACAATATCAAACCGTTTGCAAACCGCTATTATGCCGACAAATACGGCAAAACTACGGCGGGCGTTATACTCACGATTGATATGAAGGGCAGAGCAATCGACTTCAGAACAAAAGGCGATGCGATGTATTATTTCGGCGATGGCCGTGTTAATACTCTTCTTGATGATGTTCAGCGTGATATGAAGCAAGGCAACTATTACAGTGCTGCCGAACAATTTCTCTATTATGTTGACCACTACTATGACGAGGGTATTGACGATGACGAGTCAAACGAAAATATTGATTTGCAGGAAAAAGAGGATAACAAATTCCTCTATGTCGTAAAGCATTACGGCATTGTCATTGCAGGCGGTTCAATTATTGTTGCCGTTATTGTTGTTATTGTAGTGAAAAACCGTTACAAGCACAACGGCAAAGCAGGAACTTATGACCTCAAGAAAAACAGCAAGACTATGCTTACCGACAAGAAGGATATCTTCCTGACAAAGCATGTTTCCGTCACAAGAATCCATCGAGATTCCGACAGCTCGGGTGGTTCTTCAAGCAGCTCATCCGGTGGCGGCGGTTCATCGGGCGGCGGAAGCAGAAGCTTTTAATGCTGAAAACTATTTGAATTTTACGGAGAATGCTGTATTCTCTGTTTGGGGGCGGCAGAAATGCCGTCCTCTTTTAATGTGAAAAAATTATGAGAAATATTGAAATTATTCAAAAACTGAATACCATGCACACAGCCTGTGAAAGCGAACTTTTACAGCTGATTACAACTTACGACGAAAAAGATTTTGAATATCTTCGCAAATGTGCAAGAGATACTGCCGACAGAATTTTCGGCAACAAAATCTATATCCGTGGTTTGATTGAATTTTCGAGTATATGCAAAAATGATTGCTTTTACTGCGGACTTCGCCGTTCAAACAGCAATGCCGTGCGTTATAGGCTTACCAAAGATGAAATCCTCTCCTGTTGCCAAAACGGACGCAAACTCGGGTTTCGCACATTTGTGTTGCAGGGCGGTGAGGACGGATTTTTCACAGATGATGTAATGTGCGGCATTGTGTCGGAAATAAAAAATAGATTTCCCGATTGTGCCGTAACGCTCTCGATTGGCGAAAGGTCGTATGAAAGCTATCAAAGACTTTTTGACAGCGGTGCGGACAGATATCTTCTCCGTCACGAAACAGCCGACAAAAAACACTATTCCATGTTGCATCCGCCCGAAATGTCACTTGAAAACCGAATGCAATGCCTGTATAATTTAAAGAGAATAGGTTATCAGACAGGCGCAGGATTTATGGTCGGCTCACCGTTCCAAACTCCCGAAATGCTTGTCAAGGATTTAAAATTTATTGAAAAATTAAGTCCCGAAATGTGCGGAATAGGTCCGTTTGTACCGCACAAAGACACAAAATTTAAAAACGAAAATCACGGCGATGTAAGCCTTGTGCTTATGTTGCTTTCAATAATAAGGCTTTTAAAACCGAACATTCTTTTGCCGGCAACAACCGCCTTGGGTACGGTCGATCCGCTTGGTCGGGAAAGGGGCATTCTTCACGGTGCAAATGTTGTAATGCCCAACCTTTCCCCTGTTAAGCACAGAAAAGATTACTCGCTCTACGATAACAAAATCTGTACGGGTGATGAGGCGGCACAATGTATCGGCTGTCTTGCAGACAGAATGAAAAAAATCGGCTGTGAAATCGTGACCGACCGAGGAGATTACAAAGCGGATATTTAATCCGAAAGGAAATATTATGAATAAATACGATAAAAATTCGCTGAAAGCGGAGGGGTTTATCAATGACGGGGAGATTCTTGATTCCCTGAAATTTGCCGATGAAAATAAAAATAACCTTGAACTTGTCGATAAAATAATCGAAAAGGCAAGGCTCAAAAAGGGTATCAATCACCGTGAGGCAAGCGTTCTTTTAGCTTGTGAAGATAAGGAGAGAATCAAAGAAATCTACAACCTTGCCCGTCAAATTAAGAAGGATTTTTACGGTGACAGAATTGTTATGTTCGCCCCTCTCTATCTTTCAAACTACTGCGTAAACGGCTGTGTCTATTGTCCGTATCATGCAAAGAACAAGCACATCTGCCGTAAAAAGCTCACACAGGATGAGGTTAGAAAAGAAGTTATCGCACTTCAGGATATGGGACACAAGCGTCTTGCAATTGAGGCAGGCGAAGATCCCGTAAACAACCCGATTGAGTACATTCTCGACTGCATAAAAACCATTTATTCGGTCAATCACAAGAACGGTGCAATCAGACGGGTTAATGTGAACATTGCCGCAACAACCGTTGAAAATTATAAAAAGCTCAAGGAAGCCGGAATCGGCACATACATTCTTTTTCAGGAAACCTACAATAAAGAGAGTTATGAACAGCTCCATCCCACAGGTCCCAAGCACAACTACAATTACCACACAGAGGCAATGGACAGAGCCATGCAGGGCGGTATTGATGATGTGGGGATCGGTGTGCTTTTCGGGCTTGAACTCTACCGCTATGAACTTGCAGGACTTCTTATGCACGCAGAACATCTTGAGGCTGTTCACGGTGTCGGTCCGCACACAATCAGCGTTCCCCGAATCAAGGCGGCAGACGATATAAATCCCGATGATTTTGACAACGGAATTGACGATGAAACCTTTGCCAAAATAGTCGCAATTATCAGAATTGCAGTTCCCTATACGGGTATGATTATTTCAACCCGAGAGAGCGAAAGCGTTCGCAAAAAGGTGCTTGAACTCGGCATTTCTCAGATCAGCGGAGGCTCACGCACAAGCGTAGGAGGATATGACGAACCAGAATCGGAAGAAGAAAATTCGGCTCAGTTTGATGTTTCCGACAACCGCAGTCTTGATGAGGTTGTAAGGTGGCTTATGAATCTCGGCTATATTCCGTCATTCTGCACCGCCTGTTACCGTGAGGGCAGAACGGGCGACCGCTTTATGTCGCTTTGCAAGAGCGGTCAGATTCAGAACTGTTGCCACCCCAACGCCCTTATGACGCTTGAAGAATATCTTGTTGATTATGCAAGCGATGATACAAGGAATGTCGGTCAAAAACTCATTGAACAGGAACTCGAAAAAATCCCCAACGAAAAAGTCCGCACCATTGCAAAAGAACATATTTTTGACATAAGAAACAACAATAAAAGAGATTTCAGATTTTGACGGAGGGCGTAATGGGAATGAATGATACACCGTCGTCGGAACGACTACACATCGGATTTTTCGGCAGACGAAATGCAGGAAAATCAAGCGTTGTGAATGCGGTAACAAATCAAAATATGTCGCTTGTATCGGACAAAAAAGGCACAACAACCGATCCTGTGGAAAAGACAATGGAGCTTCTTCCGCTCGGTCCTGTTGTGATAATCGACACGGCAGGCTTTGATGACGGAGGAACTCTCGGCACAATGCGTGTTGAACGCACAAAAGCCGTGCTGAACCGTGTTGACATTGCCGTGCTTGTGGTTGACGGAACAATCGGAATGACCTCGGTTGAAAACGAACTTGTATCGCTTTTTGAGGAAAAGAAAATTCCGTATCTTATTGTGTTCAACAAATGCGATTTGCTTGACAATACAACTGACGGTAAAATCTTTGTAAGTGCAAAAAACAACACGAATATCGAACTTTTAAAGGATAGAATCGCAAAAGAGATGATCGAGCAGGCAGAGAGAGACGGAAAACTCAAGCCGGGCTCAACAATTATCGAGCCAACATCAGGAAATACAGGAATCGGCTTAGCAGCTATTTCAGCAGCGAAAGGATACAGACTCATAATTGTTCTTCCGGAGACAATGAGTGTTGAGAGAAGAAATATTATTAAAGCATATGGTGCTGAATTAGTTCTTACAGAGGGTTCAAAAGGTATGAAAGGTGCAATTGCTAAGGCTGAAGAGCTGGCTAAGGAGATTCCTAATAGCTTCATACCAGGCCAGTTTGTTAATCCTGCCAATCCAACAGCACATAAGAAGACAACAGGTCCTGAAATATGGAATGATACAGATGGCGAAATCGATGCATTTATAGCTGGTGTAGGTACTGGTGGTACAGTAAGTGGTGTCGGTGAATATTTAAAATCTAAGAAATCAGATGTTGAAGTTATTGCAGTAGAGCCTGCAACTTCACCTGTATTATCACAGGGTGTATCAGGAGCACATAAGATTCAGGGTATTGGAGCAGGTTTCGTACCTGATACATTGAATACAAAAATATATGACAAAGTTGTTACAGTTGAGAATGAAGATGCATTTGCATTCGGTAAAGAAATAGCTAAAACAGAGGGTATTCTTGTAGGTATTTCATCAGGAGCAGCATTAAAGGCAGCAGTTGACTGGGCTTCACAGCCTGAGAATAAAGGCAAAACAGTTGTTGCTTTATTACCTGACAGCGGTGACAGATATTACTCAACAGCATTATTTGAATAAAAATCAGTTTAATTTCTATATTAAATTAAGTAAAACACTAATTTGGTTATAATGTGGTAATTCTTTTATCATATTAACGTAAATGCCCTAATATAATTTAAGTAATCGAAAGCTTTTAAAACGGTGAAAGATGTTAAATTATATATGGGCATTTATGATTTTAATCGGAATATTATATGGGGCATTTACAGGAAATATTTCTGAGGTCTCAAATGGTTTTCTGACATCATCTAAGGAAGCGGTCACATTATGTATAACTATGCTTGGAGTATTAGGTTTCTGGTCCGGCATAATGGAGATAGGTAAAAGAGCAGGTATTATAAGACAAATGACGAAATTAATAATGCCATTTGTTAATTTTCTGTTTCCTGATATTCCTAAAAATCATGAATCCAGAGAATACATAACTACAAATATAATTGCTAATATCTTAGGACTGGGCTGGGCCGCAACCCCTCCGGGACTTAAGGCAATGGAAAGTCTATCAAAGTTAAATGAAGAGAAAAATGGAAGAGAAAAAGTACACATCTCAAGTGATGAAATGTGTACTTTTCTTGTTATAAATATTTCCTCTTTACAAATAATTCCGATGAATATAATTGCATACCGAAGCCAATATGGAAGTATTAATCCTGCATCTATTGTTGTGCCGGCTATTATTGCGACATCTGCAAGTACAATGGCAGCTATTATTTTCTGTAAGTTAATGACCCGCCACTAATTCATTCCAGAAGCTTTGGACTTGTGATTGTGAGTTGTATTGTGTACTGTTTATAGAAACACTTGTAATGCTGTATGAATCAAGGGATTTAGATAGTGTAAAGCCAATTTTTACTTTATAAATGACCTCTTCGCCATTTACTTTATCATGAGCATCTCCCTGTACTGAAATACTATAAGAGCCATCATCATTAGTTTTAGCATCCCATGAGGTATTACGAAAATAATCCTTGATAACATCATTGACAGTTTTCTTTGATGTGCTGCTTGCTTTCATAGCATTTAATTTCTTTACCGGTTTATCATATTTTGAGTCATAATGATCGGCTGATGATTTCGTATATTCAGGATTAGTAGTCAAAATATGATACTGATTACTTATAAATTTACCTGTAAAGGAAATGCTTAATATAATCCATAGTAATGGAATAGCCTTAGATAATCCACGTTTTGAAAAAGAGATAAGTGGATAAAAGATATAAAGAAAAACAGCAACTATTATAGGAGATGTTTTTCCGGTTTTGGCCTTCAATACAATTGCATCAGATATAAATGCAACTTCTGTAATCAAATTGATTGCCCATAAATAATATTGGGAAGCAGTAAATGGATTTTTACTAAATGCTAAATATGCCAAGTGTGCAATAATTGCAATCATTGCTACGATTACTAATTTAAAGGTAATATTAAGATCATTTTTGTAGGTATTGTTAATAACTTTTTCAGCATTATTGCTAAGTGATAAATCCCGATTAGGGTTGTAAGCACCATAGGGATCATAATTGCCAGAAAAGTTGTCATATCCGGAACTATAATCGGAATTGAAATCGGAATTATAGTTGTTAGTATTGTAACTATTAGAATTGTAATTAGAATTATAATTATTCGAATTATAAGACCCGGAATTGTAGCTATCAGAATTGTAGCTATTAGAAATGTTACTGTTATAGGAATTTGTATTTTTACGATTTGAATCTGTTAAATCTACTACGTCATCATCGAAATCGAGTACAAATTCTTCGTTGGAATTATTATTGGTATTTGTGTTATCGTTATTCATAACTCGTGCCTCCTTTTAACATATTATCATAACGGATAAATTTTATCATAACGGAATAAATACTTCAAGAAAAATGTGAAATAATGTAAATAAATGTTATCAGAAATGAGGGGTAGTATGAAAGTTATTCTATATCTGTCTGATATGATGATTCCATTTGTCGTATTCTACATTGTAGGAATTGGAATTATTCAGAAAAATAAAGTGTATGATGATTTTATTGAGGGAGCAAAAGATGGTTTAAAAACAGTCGCAGGTGTGATGCCTACAATGGTAGGGCTGATGATTGGTGTTGGTGTGTTAAGCTCATCTGGTTTTTTGAATTTTTTTACCAAACAGATAGCTAAGATGACATTGAAAATTGGTCTGCCACCGGCGGTCGTGCCAGCAATGATTGTAAGGATGTTTTCATCATCAGCGGCCACCGGACTTGTATTAGATGTTTTCAAACAATTTGGAACAGATTCATATGAGGGACTGCTTTCATCTATAATGATGAGCAGCACCGAAACAATATTTTATACAATGTCGGTATATTTTATGACAGCCAAAGTCACCAAGACAAGGTGGACTTTGGCAGGAGCATTAATATCTACTTTAGCCGGAATTATTGCAAGTGTAATAATGACTAAAATGATGATTTGATTAACTTGCTTAATAACATAAAATTATAGTATCAAAATCTATACCTTATTATGGTTTTCAAAAGACCTATAGAGAGTTATACGATATATTGAGTGTAATGATGAAACTTAACTTTTACATCTATACAAGCAAAACATTTTCGGAATCTTTATAGATATCAGGTGCAGCTGTAGTTGTAATAATAGTTGCATCTGAATATCCGGCAAAAGATACATTAGATACTTTATTGAATTTAGATGAATCACATAGAATATAGCGTTCTGTACATTGGTATAGGGCGCATTTTTTTATCATAGCTTCCGATGGGTCAGGTGTTGAAAAACCATTTGCTTTATTGATAGCATTTGTTCCGAAAAAACCTTTGGTAAAATGATATTTAGTAAGATTAATAACTGCTTCTTCGCCAACCATAGCCTCAGTAGTTGCCTTATATAATCCACCAGGCAGATATACATTAAAGCCCTTTGTGGCAAGCCTTTTGGCATGCATAATGCCGTTTGTTACAATAATTATATTTGAATCAGGTGAAATATTATCAATAATAAATCCAGTTGAGGTACCGGCATCTAAATAAATCATTTCTTTATTATTAATAAGTGAGGCAGCGTATTGTGCAATTAATACTTTCTCATTACGATTAATATTTTCGCGTTCTAAAACAGCAGAGTCATATGAAATTGTATAGGGGTTCTGGTTCGGAGTTAAGGCTATTGCACCACCATGAACCTTGGTTAAAAGCTTCTTTGCAGCCATATCGTTTAAATCTCTTCGGATAGTTGATTCAGAAGCATCAAATAATTGCATTAACTCATGTACACTTATTGAGCCTTTTTCATTTACTGCCTTTTCGATTTCATTTTTTCGTTCCTCGTTTAACATAATAATCTCCATTTCTTATTCAGCTTATTCACAAACGGTCAAAATCATTCAATACAGATAGTATAATGAAATGTGGGAAAATTGTCAAAATAATTATTATATTTTTGAAAGAAAACGAATGAAAATGCTTGACTATGAATGGAAATGGTGGTATATATAATATACAAAGATATAAAACGTTTAAAAACATTCAAAAATACGAAAGATAATGAAAAAATTAATAAAATTATGAAGAAAGGCTCATATTAGTAAAATAAGGAAATGGAGGTTTGGAAGATATGATTTATACAGTTACATTTAACCCGTCACTGGATTACATCGTAAGTGTCAGAAATTTTGAAGAAGGCAGTGTCAATAGAGTGTCTGATGAAATGATATTGCCAGGTGGAAAAGGCATAAATGTTTCGATAGTACTTAATAATCTGGGAATGGAAAGTCATCTTTTGGGCTTCATCGCCGGCTTCACAGGTAAAGAAATTGAGAGAATGGTAAGTGATGATGGTTGCATATCAGAATTTATCAAGGTTGACAATGGATTCTCAAGAATCAACGTTAAGATGAGATCAGAAAAAGAGAGTGAAATTAACGGAATCGGACCTGCAATATCTAATAGTGAAATGACTCAGTTATTAGACAAGCTTGATAAGCTTAAAGAAGGCGATGTTCTGGTACTGGCAGGAAGTATTCCGGCATCTATACCGGACACAATCTATTACGATATTATGAAGATGTTGTCTGACAGAAAGATAATGATAGTAGTAGATGCAACCAAAGATTTATTATTAAATGTATTGCCTTTACACCCATTTTTAATCAAACCGAACAAGCAGGAGCTTGCTGAAATGATGAATCTTGAGAATTTATCGAAAGAGGATATTGTAAAAAATGCATTTGAATTACAGAAGCGTGGGGCTAGAAATGTTTTAGTATCGATGGCGGGAGAAGGAGCCATTCTTGTTACTGAAGACGGAAATGTATATTCGAGTGCGGCACATAAAGGCAATGTTGTTAATTCTGTCGGGGCAGGTGATTCGATGGTAGCAGGCTTTATATATGGATATCTTAAGAATAAAGATTATAAAGAAGCATTTGAAACAGGTCTGTGTGCAGGAAGTGCAAGTGCATTTTCGGAAAATCTTGCAACAAAGGAGCAGGTCGAAGAATTACTTATTAAACAAAGAGAAATGACTGTAGAATAACAATATATGTAGAAAGGAATGGTGGTTTTTATGAAGATTACAGATTTATTAGGAAATTCAGTGAGTCTTAATCAGAAAGCAGCATCGAAAGATGAAGTGCTTGAAAAAGTAGTAGATTTAATGTATGAAAAAGGGAATATCACAGATAAGGCAGAGTATCTGCAGGCAGTAAGAGCAAGAGAAGAAGAGGGAACCACAGGAGTTGGTGAAGGAATAGCAATTCCTCATGGTCGTTGTATGGCAGTAAATGCTCCGGGACTTGCAGCAATGGTGCTTCCAGAGGGTGTAGATTACGAGGCACTTGATGATGAGCCAGTACATTTGATATTTCTTATAGCCGCACCTGCTAATGGTGGAGATGCTCATATCGAAATGCTAAGTAAATTATCAACAATGTTAATGGATGAAGAATTCACAGCTAATTTAAGAAATGCAAAGAGCAAAGAAGAATTTATAAGCATTATTGATAAAGCCGAAAATGAGAGAGATAAGTCAGATAGTAAAAAAGCTTCCGAAGAAAATGCAGTTAATGCCGGAACAGAAAATGTTGTAAGTGAATCAGAAAAATCTGATAAGAATGCCAAATTCATAGTTGCAGTTACAGCATGCCCTACAGGAATTGCACATACCTATATGGCAGCAGAATCATTAGAGAAGAAAGCTAAGGAAATTGGCTGTAAGATTAAGGTTGAGACAAGAGGCTCAGGTGGTGCTAAAAATGTACTTACTGAATCAGAAATAGATAGAGCTGAGGCAGTAATCGTAGCAGCAGATACCAAAGTTCCAATGTCACGTTTTAATGGTAAGAAGGTAATTGAAGTTCAGGTATCTGATGGTATCAGTAAGGCTGATAAATTGATTAATCGTGCATTAAATGGTGATGCACCTATATACAAGAGTAATGGTGGAAGTGAAGAGGGCGGTTCTTCTAAAAGTTCAGGTTCAGACAGTATAGGTCACCGGATATATAAACATCTTATGAATGGTGTTTCACATATGCTTCCATTTGTAGTCGGTGGTGGTTTACTTATAGCCATAGCCTTTTTAATAGATGGTTTATCAGTCGATATTAATTCATTAAGTGCGGCTGAAAGAGGAAATTTTGGTACAATTACCCCTATCGCAGCTATGTTTAAATCTATCGGTGGAACAGCATTCAACTTTATGTTACCAATACTTGCGGGCTTTATAGCTATGAGTATAGCAGACAGACCGGGACTTGCGGTTGGTTTCGTCGGAGGTTCAATAGCAGCAACAGGCTCATCGGGTTTCTTAGGTGCGTTAGCAGCAGGTTTTATAGCAGGGTATCTTGTTAAATTACTTATTAAATTAACAGAGAAGTTACCAAAGAGTCTAGACGGTATAAGACCTATTCTTATCTATCCTTTTGTTGGAATACTTACGTGTGGATTAATAATGAATTATATAATTGAGCCGGTTGTAGGTATGATTAATACAGGGCTCAATAACGGACTTGGACATCTTAATGGTGTAAGCAGTGTATTACTTGGAATTATCGTAGCTGGTATGATGGCCATAGATATGGGTGGTCCATTTAATAAGGCAGCATATGTATTTGGTACAGCATCAATAGCAGCAGGAAATTATAACATTATGGCAGCAGTTATGATAGGCGGAATGGTTCCACCTTGCGCAATAGCATTAGCCACCTTATTATTCAAGAACAGATTTACAGAAGATGAGCGTAAAGCAGGACCAACTAACTTCATTATGGGCTTATCATTTATTACAGAGGGAGCGATTCCGTTTGCAGCAGCAGATCCACTTCATGTTATACCGGCATGCGTAATTGGCTCAGGAATAGCAGGTGCATTATCAATGGCATTCAAATGTACACTTATGGCACCACATGGTGGAATCTTCGTATTCCCAGTAGTCGGTAATGGATTATTCTATTTCCTTGCATTAGTTATAGGAACAGTCGTAAGCACATTTATGTTAGGTTTACTAAAGAAACCAATTACAAAATAAATTTAATAACTCAAACTACGCACATATATAATAGAATCAAATCATTTGTATTAAGTGAATTTGCATATATAAATATCGAAACTTTTGTAAGAATTGCTAATTTGTAGATATCTTTTTCGGCTCTTTTGATTATTTGAGTTCATTCAATGCCATACACTTAAAACGTTGTGTTCGTCTATGCTACACACTTGATTTATGACGTATCGTGTGCAAGTTAATGCCGTCAGATGCAAAAGGGCGGTGCAGTAAATCACCATTCAAGCGAAGCGCGTTTGATTAGCTGCACCGTAATAAACTTTGCAGATGACGGCATTTACTTGCACTAGATAAAGGAATTATGAAAGTGTGTAGCATAGACGGACATCTCGCCTTAAGTGTATGTCTGTTGAATGTACACAAAATTTGAGCCGAAAAAGATATCTTGCAAATTTACGCAATTCTTACAAGGTATTTCGATATTTATATCTGTCAAATTTACTTTAACAGATGGATAATGCTACATATATATGTGCTAAGTTTGAGTTTGAAATCTAAAAAACCTATAAAATCTAAAGTGGCAACTTGCAATAGATTAAGAAATAAGATATACTATCAACTGTGTGTTCAGAAAATGAACAAAGTATAATGTGCTATGAAAATAGAACGGAGAAATTATGAGTAAGAATTACAAATTAATAAATATGGATGGAAAGGCTAAACGTGGAGAGTTTACTACCGTTCATGGCGTGATACAGACACCTGTATTTATGAATGTAGGAACAGCGGCAGCTATTAAAGGCGCTGTATCTACAATGGATTTACAACAGATAAAGACTCAGGTAGAATTGTCTAATACATATCATCTTCATGTGAGACCGGGAGATGATGTGGTTAAGAAGATGGGTGGTCTGCATAAATTTATGGTATGGGATAAACCTATTCTTACTGATTCGGGTGGTTTTCAAGTATTCTCACTTGCAGGTTTAAGAAAGATTAAGGAAGAGGGTGTATATTTTAACTCTCATGTAGATGGCCGTAAGATTTTTATGGGACCTGAACAGAGTATGCAGATACAGTCTAATTTAGCTTCTACAATTGCTATGGCATTTGATGAATGTGCACCAAGTACCGCTGATGAGAAATATATAAGAAATTCAGTAGAGAGAACTACAAGATGGCTTAAGCGTTGCAAAGAAGAGATGAAAAGACTTAACAGCCTTGATGATACCATTAATAAACATCAAATGCTATTCGGAATAAATCAGGGTGGTGTCTTTGAAAATATTCGAAAAGAACATGCAGATATTATTTCAGAACTTGATTTGGACGGATATGCAGTAGGTGGTCTCGCAGTAGGTGAAACGCATGAAGAGATGTATAGAATATTAGATGAAGTAGTACCACATCTTCCTACAGATAAGCCAACATATCTGATGGGTGTTGGCACTCCTGCTAATATATTAGAGGCAGTTGACAGAGGTATTGACTTCTTTGATTGTGTATACCCAAGCAGAAACGGAAGACATGGACATGTATATACTAACAGAGGTAAGATTAATCTGTTTAATGCTAAATATGAATTAGACTCAAAACCTATTGAAGAGGGCTGCGATTGTCCGGCCTGCAGAACTTATAGCAGAGCATATATAAGACATTTACTTAAAGCTAAGGAAATGCTTGGAATGAGATTATGCGTACTTCATAATCTGTATTTCTATAATACAATGATGGAAGAGATAAGAGATGCTATCGAGAATAACCGATATAAAGAATATAAGAAGCAGAAATTAGAAGGCTTTTTAGAAAATGATAATAACAAATAGAAAGTATTTTAGGAGGAATTATTTATGAACACAGCATTAGCAATGTTAGCAGCAGAAGGACAAGCTTCGGCAGGACAGGGAATCGTTATGATTCTTGGATATGTAATCGTATTTGGTGCATTTATCTATTTCTTAATGATAAGACCACAGAAGAAACAGCAGGCACAGATGAATACATTATTATCATCATTAGAGATTGGTGACAGTGTATTAACAACAAGTGGTTTCTATGGTGTTGTAATAGATATTAATGATGATGTGGTTATCGTAGAATTCGGTAATAACAAGAACTGCAGAATACCAATGCAGAAAGCTGCAATCGTTGATGTAGAAAAAGCAGCAGATGGTATTGAAAAATAAAAACAAATGTATTATAATCCTAAATGGTTGATAAATGACTTATTGTAGTTGTTATTTATAGCAGGCATTTAGAAATTACAGAAAATATAATAGATTTATATTTATGTAGAAATATTTATATTAAAGTTTATATGAGATATGAAGTCTTCAGGGCATGGTGAGATTCCATACCGGCGGTAAAGCCCGCGAGCTGATACATTTACGTAGAAGCATGATTCGGTGAGACAATTGTTAATTCCGAAGCCGACAGTAAAGTCTGGATGAGAGAAGAACTTAATATATGCAGGTAATGTGATACTAAGTACCCCTGATGACTAGGCAGTTTATAGCTATTAGTTGTCAGGGGTTTTGTTTTATGCACACATTTTTCTATAAGGAAATGTCATGTAAAGTGATGTAATGACGTACAGTCATATAAAAGTAGTGCAGAAAAAGTGGCATAGAAAATTTAAAATGTAGTGTAGAATATCGCAATCGATATTTACTTAGATATGTATTTAAACGGATAAGGAGGATTGCAATGGACGAGAAATATATGAGAAGAGCGATAGAGCTTGCTAAGTCTGCAATGGGACACACTTCACCTAATCCGATGGTAGGCTGCGTGGTTGTTAAAGATGGAAGAATAATCAGCGAGGCTTGTCATGAAAGATATGGAGAATTTCATGCTGAAAGAAATGCATTGCTAAGATGCAAGGAAGATACTAAAGGCGCTGAATTATATGTTACATTAGAGCCATGCTGCCATTATGGTAAGACACCACCATGCACAGAGATAATTATTGAAAAAGGAATTAGTAAAGTCTATGTGGGCAGTATGGACAGCAATCCGTTAGTAGCAGGTCATGGTGTGGAAATACTAAGACAACATGGAATAGAAGTCGAATGTGGTATCTTAGAAGATGAATGTATTAAGATGAATGAAATATTTTTCCATTACATCAGTACAAAGACACCATTTGTAGCAGCTAAATACGCAATGACATTAGATGGTAAGATTGCAGCATACACAGGTGATTCTAAATGGGTTACATCTGAGCAGTCAAGACTTCATGTTCAACAGCTTAGAAAAAAATATTCAGGAATTATGGTTGGGATAAATACGGTTTTAGCCGATAATCCAATGCTTAATTGCAGAATAGAGGAGGGAGTTAATCCTGTAAGGATAATTCTTGATTCGAATTTAAGAATACCTGAAGATTGTAATATCGTTAATACCGCTAATGATATCAAAACAATTATAGCATACTGTAAATGTGAAGAAGCTAAGCTCGAAAGATTAAGTGAAAAAGGCATCACATTTATTAAGACTAAGGGTGAAAGAGTTGATTTAAAAGAATTAATGATTAAACTTGGTGAAATGAAGGTAGACAGTGTGCTTATTGAGGGCGGTGCAAGTGTAAATGCTGCCGCATTTGAAAGTGGCATTGTAAATAAAGTGTATGCATATATTGCACCAAAGATTATTATGGGAGAAAATGCAAAATCTCCGATTGGTGGCAAGGGAATTGCACTTATGAAAGATGCAGTTAATCTAGAAGATATAACGGTAACAAATATAGAAAATGATATTCTTATAGAGGGATATGTAAGATAGAATATCTTCGGAAAGGATAGTGTGAAAAATCGAATTGATATGTCGATTTTTCACACAGCTAATTAGTATCACAGGTGGTACTAATTAGCATTTATCGCAGAGCCAAATTTGAAATTTGACTCGCGTTTCCTGCGATATAGAATATCTTCGGAAAGGAGAAGAGATGTTTACAGGTCTTGTAGAAGAAATCGGTACTGTTAACCGTATCAATATGGGAAATAATTCAGGAACTATTGATATAAAGGCAGGAAAAATTCTTAATAATACAAAAATCGGTGACAGTATCGCTGTTAACGGAGTGTGTCTTACGGTAACAAAGTTAAAAGGAGACACATTTGAAGCAGATGTTATGGCTGAAACCTTCAGGAGAAGTTCACTTGGTAAACTTAAGGCGAAATCACACGTTAATCTTGAAAGAGCCATGGCTGCAGATGGAAGATTTGGTGGACATATTGTATCAGGACATATTGATGGGACAGGAACCGTATCAGAGATAAAGCCTGAAGAAAATGCAATATGGTATACCATATCGGCTGATAAGAAGATTTTAAGATATATAGTCGAAAAAGGTTCAATTGCCATTGACGGAATAAGCCTTACTGTGGCATATGTTGATGATAAATGCTTCAAAGTATCTATAATTCCACATACGAAAAGTGAAACAATTCTTCAATATAAATCAGCTGGAGATATAGTTAATCTCGAATGTGATATCATTGGTAAATATGTTGAAAGGCTTATGACATTTAAAGAAGATAGTGAAAGCGGCAATCAAGGCAGCAGTAAAGGAAGTAATGTAACATTAGAACTGCTTGCAAGATGTGGCTTTTAGGCATATTAATTTATAGAAAGGAATAACCACTGTTAGTATAGATATATAATACTAATCAGATTATTAAGGTGAAAATAATGAAAGAAATAGGAACAATACCTCAGGCGTTAGAAGATTTAAAGAATGGTAAAGTTATATTAGTTATCGATGATCCTGACAGAGAAAATGAGGGAGATTTGATATGCGCAGCAGAATTTGCAACACAGGAAAATGTTAATTTTATGGCATCTGATGCAAAAGGACTTATTTGTATGCCAATGAGCAAAGAATGGTGTCAGAAGCTTGATTTACAGCAGATGGTAAGTGTAAATACTGATAATCACTCTACTGCCTTTACGGTTTCAATAGACCACGTAGATACAACAACAGGTATTTCAGCATATGAGCGTTCATATACAGCAATGAAAACAGTAGAAGATGGTGCTAAGCCTGAAGATTTCAGACGTCCTGGTCATATGTTTCCACTTGAAGCAAGAGAGGGTGGCGTATTAAAAAGAGCAGGACATACAGAGGCTACTGTAGATCTTGTGACATTAGCAGGGCTTAAACCGGTTGGTTTATGCTGTGAAATAATGCGTGAAGACGGAACAATGATGAGAACAACAGAATTGTTACAATTTGCTGATGAACATAATCTCACAGTTATTACAATTGCAGATTTGATTAAATACAGATTAGAAATGGGTGGACTTGTTAAGAAAGAGGCAGAAGCAAAACTCCCAACTAAATATGGTGAATTTGTTATACATGGATATGAAGAAGTATTGACAGGACATCACCACGTTGCACTTACAATGGGTGATATATCAGACGGAGAGCCTGTATTATGCCGCGTTCATTCAGAGTGTCTTACGGGTGATGTATTCGGTTCAGCAAGATGTGATTGTGGCGAACAGTTAGAAGAAGCTATGAAAATGATTGCTAAAGAGGGAAGAGGAATTTTAGTCTATTTAAGACAGGAGGGAAGAGGAATCGGTCTTATTAATAAGTTAAAAGCCTATGAACTTCAGGAAAAGGGATATGATACTGTTGAAGCAAATGTTAAATTAGGCTTTGCACCTGATTTGAGAGATTATGGAATCGGAGCAGAGATACTATATGATTTGGGTGCAAAACATCTTAGATTACTTACCAATAACCCAACTAAGATATCAGGTTTGTCAGGATATGGAATTACAATTGATGAACGTATTCCAATTGAAATTAAAGCCGGTAAATATGATTTATTCTATCTAAAAACAAAACAAGAGAAAATGCATCATATGACAAACTATAAATAAAATTATATTAGATTAGAAAGAAGGAAAAAGATTATGAAAATTTTAGAAGGAAATGTAGTAGGCACAGGCGCAAGAATAGGAATGGTTGCAGCAAGATTTAATGAATTTATTGTATCAAAACTTGTATCAGGTGCAGAAGATGCTCTTGTTCGTCATGGTGTAGATAGTGATAGTATTACACTTGCATGGGTTCCGGGAGCATATGAGATTCCTGTTATAGCTAAGAAAATGGCAGAAAGCGGAAGATATGATGCTGTTATCTGTTTAGGAGCAGTTATCAAAGGTTCTACAAGTCATTATGATTTAGTATGTAACGAAGTCAGCAAAGGAATTGCCGCAGTCAGCTTAGAAACAGGTGTACCTGTATTATTTGGAGTTATTACAACAGATAATATTGAGCAGGCAATTGAGAGAGCAGGAACAAAGGCAGGTAACAAGGGTTATGATGTTGCTTGCTCTGCAATAGAAATGATTAACCTTATTAAAGGTGGATTAAAATAGAAAGCAACAGGAATATAAGTGTAAAAGTTATATTATATATTTATAGAAAAATGGCGTGGCAGAGATGTCACGCCATTAAATGCAGTAAGAAGAGGTGTTAAAATTGGAGAAACAAAATACTCTAAATAACAGAATGGATATGATAAATGGACCACTCTGGAATAAAATTATACAATATGCACTTCCGGTGGCGGCAACAGGAATATTAGAGCAGCTTTTTAATGCTTCTGATATTGCTATTGTCGGTAATTTTACCGGAAAGGCTAAAACGGTTTCTGTTGCAGCAGTTGGAGCAAACAGCCCTATCGTAGGACTTCTTTTGAACTTTTTCATAGGAATTGCTCTTGGTGCAAATGTGGTTATAGCTAATGCAATCGGTAAAAAAGATGAGGATTCTATACATAAAGCTGTGCATACATCTGTAATTATGTCAGTAATAGGTGGAATTATCGTAACCATTTTAGGTGAACTGTTCATTGGAAATCTGTTAAAGGTGTTAAATGTTCCTGGAGAAGTATTTCCGTATGCACTTTTGTATATAAGAATATATTTGTTGGGAATGCCTGTAATTCTGCTATATAACTTTGAGGCAGCAATTTTTAGAAGTATAGGAGAGACTAAAACTCCTTTGAAAGCATTGGCAGTATCAGGTGTGTTAAATGTAATGCTTAACCTGTTCTTCGTTATTGTATTAAAAATGACCGTAAATGGTGTGGCAATAGCAACGGTTCTTTCTAATGTTGTAAGTTCAGCATTGTTATTTGTAAAACTTATAAGGATAGACAGTGTAATTAAGATAAGAAAGCAGGAGTTACATTTCGATAAAGAGATATTCAAGAGAATAATCAGAATAGGCCTGCCGGCAGGTATCCAGAGTGCTGTATTTGCAGTTGCAAATATTGTTATCCAGTCAGCAATAAACAGCCTTGGAACGATTGTTATAGCAGCATCAAGTGCAGCATTTAACATTGAAATATTTGCTTATGATGTGTTTAATTCATTCAGTCAGGCTTGTACGACATTTACAGGACAGAATTTCGGTGCAGGTAAGCTGAAAAGGTGTCGAAAAGTATTAACCTTATGTATAATCGAAGATGCAATTGCGACAGCGATGGCTGTTTTTCTTGTACTTATTTCCGGAAGATTTCTGTTATCAATATTTAACAGTGATCCAAAGGTAATAGATATTGGTTATACAAGACTTCTGATGATATTTAGCGCTTATATATTCAGTATGTTGTATGAGAATCTGTCAGGATATCTGCGTGGCTTTGGAATATCGCTTGTACCTGCGATTCTTACGGTTATCGGTGTATGTGGTGTGAGAATTCTATGGATTAGTACAGTTTTTCCAAAACACAGAACATTTAAGGCGATAATGACAGTATATCCTATAAGCTTATCTGTGACAGCCATATTGATAGGCATTGCGGTTATAATATATCGTCCGGCACATAGATTCAAGATAAGGGAGAGCAGTAACTAAAATACTAAAAAAGTAACTAAATACTAAAAAAGTAATTGAATATTTAGTGTTTAGGCAGGAATAATAGTCGTTCTCCTTTCAACTCATTTCCGGAAATATTTAAGAAATGTGCAGAAGAAGTTTCACAAAAATATTGACGAAACAGAAAAATTAATTATAATATAGTGGAATATGGTCTGGAATCATATGGAAACAAAAGATGAAAATAGAAATATTTAAGGAAGAGAAAGAAAAGAGCAAGAAAAGAGAAATTGAAAGGCGGAAATGAGGAATGGGAACTTTTTATTATGGAACACGAGTATTCTCTAAATTACTCGGTTATTATGGTGAGGCAGAGGAGTGTTCTGTTTGCCATAGAACATATCAGAAAGGTTATGTTAAGTATAATAAATGGGCACATTTAAACTTTATACCAATTATTCCAACAGGTAAAAGATATTATGCAGTTTGTCCTATATGTGGAAACGATAAGGAATTAGATAAAAAAGAAGCAAAAGCAGTAATTAAGAACACAACTACTCCATCTAACCAGTCATTTAATGTATATGCAAAACATATTATGGCTAACAAACCAAAGGGAATACTGGCTGATGATACCAGTTATGAATTATGGGTAAAAGATTTAGTAAGCAATGAAGAAGTATGCGTTGCTACAGATTTTACTAAAGATACATTAAAGGATATGAAATTAGAAAGAGGCTTAAAGAAGATAAAGATTGTTAAAGTCTGATTTTAAGAATTTATAGCATTTTAGTGAGTATCTGTAACATAGACATACATCTTTTTAAAATGTTTTTAAATGAATGTATGCAAAAGAGTCGATAACAGATATCTGTAATACAGGCTTAAAATGCGGAATGGAGACAAAATGTTTGACCCGGGTACAATAATAGGATTATTAATAGCCGTAGCTGTAATCGGAGTATTTTTCTATGTTTTGTTTCTTTGTATGAAGAAAGATAATAAAGAACTTGATAAGATACTAAGCGGGCTTACTAAGGAGGATACAGACAGGCTTCTGATGTCAGGTTATGTTGATTATGACGGTAATTATAATTTTGCAGTTAAGACCAGTTATATTTATGACATAGTTAAAAAGCAGGGTAATGTGGAAGTTAAATTACTGTTTATAGACGATTCAAGCGGTGATTATAGAACTGATATAGTAAATATGAGTGAAGAGGTATTTAATCAAAAAGGATTATATACCGGTAAATTTGTGAAATCACTACATAATAAAAATAGCCATGTATGGCTTAAAACCAGAGATATATTAGAGTAAAACCAAGCATCAGATGATTGAAATTTGCCGTCTGGTGCTTAATTTTTTTAATTAGTCATTGAAAAATATATTAAAATATTATAAAATATTACCTAATATTCTTCTTATGTATATGAAGATATGCAATCGGGTAGTGGATATCGACAAAAAATTGCATAGCAAAACTGCTAGATGTCGCCACAGGGCGACATTTTTAGTGTATTTAAAAACAAATGTTAAATATGTTAAAAAGTATTTGCGTTAACTAAGATAAGAAGATAATTACAGTACATAGAAAAGAGGGATTTTCATGAATTTCAACATTGCAGTTATGTCCGGTGATGGAATTGGTCCGGAAATTGTTGAAGAAGCAAAAAAGGTACTTGAAACAGTTGGTAAGAAGTATGGTCACACATTTAATTTTACTGATGTATTAATTGGTGGAATATCCATTGATACATATGGTGAACCACTAACAGATGAAGCTATAGAGACAGCTAAGAACAGCGATGCTGTACTACTAGGAGCCGTCGGTGGTGTCGTGGGTAAAGATAAATGGTACGAACTTGCACCAAACCTAAGACCTGAGGCAGGACTACTAAAGATTAGAAAGTCATTGTCATTATATGCTAACTTAAGACCTGCATATCTGTATGAAGAACTTAATGAAGCTTGTCCTCTTAAAGAAGATATAGCAAAAGCAGGCTTTGATATGGTAGTTGTACGTGAACTTACCGGAGGACTTTACTTTGGAGAGAGATGTACAAAAGAGGTTGACGGTAAATTAACAGCGATTGATACACTCACATATACAGAAGATGAGATAAGAAGAATTGCAGTAACAGGTTTTGATATTGCAATGAAGAGACGTAAGAACGTAATAAGTGTCGATAAGGCAAATGTTTTAGACTCATCAAGATTATGGCAGAAAGTAGTGGCAGAAGTCGCTAAAGATTATCCTGAAGTTAAAGTTACGAATATGCTTGTAGATAACTGTGCAATGCAGTTAGTAAAAGATCCAAAACAGTTTGATGTAATACTTACAGAGAATATGTTTGGTGATATTTTATCAGATGAAGCAAGTATGATTACAGGTTCAATCGGTATGCTTCCATCAGCAAGCCTTGGATATAACAAGATGGGATTATATGAGCCAAGTCATGGTGCAGCACCTGACATTGCAGGTAAAGATATTGCTAATCCGATAGCAACTATTCTTTCAGCAGCTATGATGTTAAGATATTCATTTGACCTTGATAAAGAAGCTGATGCAGTAGAAAGTGCAGTTAAACAGGTACTTAAAGATGGTATCAGAACAGTTGATATTATGTCAGAGGGCAACACTCAGGTAGGCTGCAAAGCTATGGGTGATGCAATTTGTGAGAGAATAAAATAAGATATTTAGATATCAGAATGGAGATTATTATGGCTAGAAGAAGTGATAATGTAACAAAAGGAATGCAGCAGGCTCCTCACCGTTCATTGTTTAATGCATTAGGTATGACAAAGGAAGAATTAGACAGACCATTAGTTGGTATCGTAAGTTCATATAATGAGATAGTTCCAGGTCATATGAATATAGATAAGATTGCAAATGCAGTTAAAATGGGCGTTGCAATGGCTGGTGGTACACCAATTATGTTCCCGGCAATTGCAGTATGTGACGGTATCGCAATGGGACATACAGGAATGAAATATTCACTTGTAACAAGAGATTTAATTGCAGATTCAACAGAATGTATGGCAATGGCACATCAGTTTGATGCACTTGTTATGATTCCTAACTGCGATAAGAACGTTCCGGGATTATTAATGGCAGCAGCCAGACTTAATATTCCTACAGTATTTGTAAGTGGTGGTCCGATGCTTGCAGGTCGAGTTAAAGGATGCAAGACATCATTATCAAGTATGTTCGAGGCAGTAGGTTCTTATGCAGCAGGAACAATGACACTTGAAGATGTAGAAGAATTTGAAGCAAAAGCATGTCCTACATGTGGTTCATGTTCGGGAATGTATACAGCTAATAGTATGAACTGTCTTACAGAGGCACTTGGTATGGCGTTACAGGGTAATGGTACAATACCTGCTGTATACTCAGAGAGACTTAAGCTTGCTAAACATGCAGGTATGAAAGTTATGGAACTTCTTGAGAAGAATATCAGACCGAGAGATATTATGACAGAAGCAGCATTCAGAAATGCTTTAACAGTAGATATGGCACTTGGATGCAGTACAAACAGTATGCTTCATTTACCAGCTATTGCACACGAAGCAGGCGTTGAATTAAATCTTGATATTGCTAATGAAATCAGTTCAAGAACACCTAACCTCTGCCACCTTGCACCAGCAGGTCATACATACATCGAAGAACTCAATGAGGCAGGCGGTGTATATGCTGTAATGAACGAGCTTAATAAGAAAGGCTTATTGAATACAGACCTTATGACAGTTACAGGTAAAACAGTCGGTGAAAATATTAAGAATGTTGTTAACAAAGATACAAATGTTATAAGACCAATAGATAATCCATACAGTGAAGTAGGTGGAATTGCTGTACTTAGAGGTAATCTTGCACCAGACAGCTGTGTAGTTAAACGTTCAGCAGTTGTACCTGAGATGCTTAAGCATGAAGGACCAGCAAGAGTATTTGATTGTGAAGAAGATGCAATCGCAGCTATCAAAGGTGGTAAAATCGTTGAAGGTGACGTTGTGGTTATCAGATACGAGGGACCAAAAGGCGGTCCTGGAATGAGAGAGATGCTCAACCCTACATCTGCAATCGCAGGTATGGGACTTGGTTCAAGTGTAGCACTTATTACTGATGGACGTTTCTCAGGAGCATCCAGAGGAGCATCAATCGGTCATGTATCCCCAGAGGCAGCAGTAGGAGGCCCAATCGCCTTAGTTGAAGAGGGAGATATCATTAAGATTGATATTAATGCAAATAAGATTACACTTGATGTATCAGATGAAGTATTAGCTGATAGAAAAGCAAAATGGCAGCCAAGAGAGCCAAAGGTAACAACAGGATATCTTGCAAGATATGCATCACTTGTAACTTCAGCAAATACAGGTGCAATTTTAAAAACTAACTAATCAGAAATATTAAACAATAGAATTCTATATAATATAGATTAAATAATGTTATAAAGATACAGAAAGGAAAGTAAAAATGCAGTTAACAGGTTCAGAAATAATTATTGAATGTTTAAAAGAACAGGGCGTTGATACAGTATTCGGATACCCTGGTGGAACAATCTTAAATGTATATGATGAATTATATAAACATTCCGACGAAATAACTCACTATTTAACTTCGCATGAGCAGGGAGCTGCCCATGCAGCAGACGGATATGCACGTTCAACAGGTAAAGTTGGTGTATGTATGGCAACATCAGGTCCGGGTGCAACTAACCTTGTAACAGGTATTGCAACAGCTTATATGGATTCAGTACCAATGGTTATAATCACAGCAAATGTTGCAAAGGCAGCACTTGGTAAGGATTCATTCCAGGAGGTTGACATTGTAGGTGTTACAATGCCAATTACAAAACATAATTATATGGTACGTGAGGTAGAAAATCTTGCAGACACAATTAGAAAAGCGTTCTATGTAGCTAAATCAGGTCGTCCGGGTCCTGTTCTTGTAGATATTACTAAGGATGCTACAGCTAATAAGACAGAATATACTTATAAAGAACCAATGAAGATAGAGCGTTCTACAGAGAATATTACAGAAGAAGATATTGAAAAAGCAGTTAAATTAATAGAAAAATCTAAGAAACCATATATTTTTGTTGGTGGTGGTGCTGTTATATCAGATGCTTCTGATGAATTAAAGGAATTTGTTGAAAAGGTAAATGCTCCTGTATGTGATTCGCTTATGGGCAAAGGCGCATTTGACGGAACTAATCCTTTATATACAGGAATGTTAGGTATGCATGGAACAAAGACATCTAACTTTGGAGTTACGGAATGTGATTTACTTATTGCAATAGGTGCAAGATTCAGCGACAGAGTAACAGGTAATGCTAAGAAATTTGCTAAAAATGCAAAAGTTCTTCATATTGACATTGATCCTGCTGAGATTAATAAGAATATCCCTACAACAGCAAGTGTTATAGGTGATGTTAAAGAAGTTCTTACAAGATTGAATGCAAGATTAACAAAACATGACAGAACAGAATGGATTAATCACATAAATGAATTAAAAGCTACATATCCTTTAACATATAATAAAAATGAGTTAAATGGACCATTTATTATGGAAAAGATTTATGAAGTGACAAATGGTGATGCTATTATCACAACAGAAGTTGGCCAGCATCAGATGTGGGCTGCACAGTATTATAAGTACAGTAAACCAAGAACATTTGTATCATCAGGTGGTGCAGGAACAATGGGATATGGTTTAGGAGCCAGCCTGGGTGCTAAGCTTGGTAATAAAGATAAAGTCGTTATTAATATAGCAGGTGACGGATGCTTCAGAATGAATATGAATGAGATTGCAACAGCAACAAGATATAATATTCCAATCATTGAAGTAATTGTTAATAACCATGTATTAGGTATGGTTAGACAGTGGCAGACATTGTTCTATGGAAAGAGATATTCTAATACAACTCTTAATGATTCAGTAGATTTTGTCAAATTAGCTGAAGCTATGGGCGCTAAAGCATACAAGGTTACAAAACCAGAAGAATTAGAGCCTGTATTAAGGGAAGCTATTTCACTTAATATCCCTGTTGTAATTGATTGTCAGATAGGCAGTGATGATAAGGTATTCCCTATGGTTGCACCGAATGCACCAATCAGTGAAGCATTCTCGGCAGAGGATTTAGCAGCTAAAGGTCTTGACTGTTAATATTAAGAGATGTAGAATGAGTTAATATAAGACATTAACACTTTAATGTGATGTAATATAAAAGGAGGACACGAAAAGTGAGCAGAGTTTACAATTTTTCAGCCGGTCCGGCTGTATTACCTGAAGAGGTTTTAAAAGAAGCAGCAGCAGAAATGTTAGATTATAATGGTACAGGAATGTCAGTTATGGAGATGAGTCATCGTTCTAAGGCTTATCAGGAGATAATAGATGCAGCAGAGCAGGATTTACGTGATTTAATGAACATTCCTGATAACTATAAAGTATTATTCTTACAGGGTGGTGCATCGACACAGTTCGCAATGATTCCAATGAATCTTATGAAAAATGGAGTAGCTGATTACATAGTAACAGGTCAGTGGGCTAAAAAAGCATATCAGGAAGCACAGAAATTCGGTAAAGCTAATAAAATAGCTTCATCAGAGGATAAGACATTCTCATATATTCCTGATTGTTCAGATCTTCCAATCAGTGAAGATGCTGATTATGTATACATTTGTGAAAATAATACAATTTATGGTACGAAATATAAGACACTTCCTAATACAAAAGGTAAGACACTTGTAGCTGATGTTTCATCATGCTTCTTATCAGAGCCTGTAGATGTAACTAAATATGGTGTAATCTATGGTGGTGTTCAGAAGAATATCGGACCTGCTGGTGTTGTAATTGTAATCATTCGTGAAGATTTAATTCCAGAAGAACCACTTGAAGGTGTTCCAACAATGTTACAGTACAAGATACACGCAGACAATGGTTCTATGTACAATACACCTCCAGCATATGGTATCTATATTTGCGGTAAAGTATTCAAATGGTTAAAGAAGATGGGCGGACTTGAAGAGATGCAGAAACGTAATATCGAGAAAGCTAAAATACTTTATGATTTCTTAGATGAGAGTGAATTATTCAAAGGAACTGTTGTTAAAGAGGACCGTTCATTAATGAATGTACCATTTGTAACAGGTGATGCAGATTTAGATGCTAAGTTCGTTAAAGAAGCTAAAGAAGCAGGTTTTGAGAATCTTAAAGGACACAGAACAGTTGGTGGTATGAGAGCAAGTATCTACAATGCAATGCCAATTGAAGGTGTTAAGAAATTAGTTGAATTTATGAGAAAATTTGAAGCAGAGAATAAATAGAATATTGCCTGCGGAATGGAGATTGATATGACAAAGATTAATTGTTTAAATCCTATTGCAAAAGTAGGTCTTGATTTATTTACAGATAATTATAATACAGTTGATAATTTCGAAGAAGCTGATGCTGTATTAGTAAGAAGTGCAGCAATGCATGATATGGAGATGCCAGCTTCATTAAAAGCAATTGCAAGAGCAGGAGCAGGTGTTAACAATATTCCTCTTGAAAAATGTGCAGAAAAAGGTATTGTAGTATTCAATACACCAGGTGCAAATGCAAATGGCGTTAAAGAGCTGGTTATAGCTGGTATGTTATTAGCAGCAAGAGATATCACTGGTGGTATCGAATGGGCTAAATCAGCAAAAGACGATGCTAATATAGCTAAGGCAGCAGAGAAAGAGAAGAAAAAATTTGCTGGTACAGAGATATATGGTAAAAAGCTTGGTGTAATCGGTCTTGGTGCAATTGGTGTTAAAGTTGCCAATGCAGCAGTTTCATTAGGAATGGAAGTATATGGTTATGATCCATATATTTCAGTTGCAGGCGCATGGAACTTATCAAGAAGTGTAAAACACATTGCGACAACAGAAGAGATATTCAAAGAGTGTGATTACATAACAATTCATGTACCATTGTTAGATAGCACAAAGGGAATGATTAACAAAGAAGCTTTCGATATGATGAAAGACGGTGTTGTAATTCTTAACTATGCAAGAGATGTACTTGTTGATGAAGAAGCTATGGCAGATGCATTAAAATCAGGTAAAGTAAAGAGATATATGACAGATTTCCCTAATCCATTATCAGTTAATATGGAGGGTGCAATTGTAACACCTCATATTGGTGCTTCAACAGAAGAATCAGAAGATAATTGTGCGATTATGGCAGTAAATGAGATTATGGACTTCATCGAGAATGGTAATATCAAGAATTCAGTAAATTACCCTAACTGTGATATGGGAGTATGTGATAAAGCAGCCCGTGTAACAATTTGTCATAAGAATATACCTAATATGTTGGGTCAGTTTACTTCTGCATTTGCAAATGAGAACATTAATATTTCTGATATGACAAATAAGAGCAGAGGTGATTATTCATATACAATGTTAGACCTTGATACAACAGCTTCTGATAGCGTAGTAAAAGCTATAGAGGCAATCGAGGGTGTAATTAAAGTCAGAGTAATAAAATAATGAGTTTTAATCAGATAGATATTATCTGATTAAATTTAAACGAAAAGTGTCGTTAGATAAATCTGGCGGCACTTTCGTATTATAAGAATGGAGAAAATAGAAGATGGCAACAATAAAAGCATTTGAATGTATAAAACCTACAAAGGAATTAGCTAAAGAAGTAGCAGCATTACCATATGACGTATATAATCGTGAAGAGGCATGCGAGGCTGTAAAAGGTAAGAAGTACTCATTTCTAAGAATTGACAGGGCAGAAACACAGTTTGATTCATCTGTAGATACATATGATGACAGAGTATATGCTAAAGCAAAAGAGTTATTAGATGATATGATTAACGAAGGTGTATATGTTAAAGAAAATAAGAAATGCTATTATATCTATGAACTTACAATGGACGGAAGAATACAGACAGGTATAGTTGCATGTGCAAGCATTGATGATTACCTTAATAATGTTATCAAGAAACATGAGAATACAAGAGCAGAAAAGGAAATAGACAGAATAAGACACGTTGATACATGTAATGCACAGACAGGACCTATTTTCCTGGCATACAGAGAGAATAAGAAGATTTCAGAAGTAATTAATGAAGTTAAAAAAACAGAACCAATATTTGCATTCGTGGCTGATGATGGAATTAAGCACGTAGGTTATATAATAGATAAAGACGAAGACATTAAAACCATTGAAAATGAATTTTCAAATATTAACAATATTTACATTGCTGATGGTCATCACAGGGCAGCTTCAGCCGTCAAGGTCGGAATCAAGAGAAGAGAAGAACATCCGGATTATGATGGAACAGAAGAATTTAATTATTTTTTATCAGTATTATTCCAGGAGCAGGAATTAATGATTATGCCATATAATCGTGTTGTTAAAGATTTAAACGGATTAACATCTGATGAATTCATAGAAGAAGTTAAGAAGTCATTTGACATTGAGAAAGTCGGCACAGAGCCATATAATCCTCAGAAAAAGGGTGAAGTAGGAATGTATCTTGACAATGTATGGTACAAGCTAAGTGCAAAGAATGAAATATTAAGTGATGATGCAGTAGAGGGACTTGATGTATCATTACTTCAGAACAATGTCTTAAATCCTATACTTGGAATTGCAGATCCAAGAATAGATAAACGTATTGATTTCATAGGTGGAATAAGAGGACTTGCAGAATTAGAAAGAAGATGTGCGCTTGATATGAAAGTTGCGTTTGCAATGTATCCTACATCTATTCAGGAATTATTCAATGTTGCTGATGCAGGTAAATTAATGCCGCCTAAGTCTACATGGTTTGAGCCAAAATTAAGGAGTGGATTATTTATTCATGAAATATAATACGAAGCAAAGGGAACTTATCTTAAAATATCTGTGTGAAAAAGAGGGTGAACACGTAAAGGCAGAGGATATTTTAGAATATCTAAAGAATAATGATACACCGGTTGGTAAATCTACGGTCTATCGATATTTAGAGAATTTGGTTGAGCAGAATCTTGTCAGAAAATATACGATAGAAGAGGGGAAGGGTGCATGTTACCAGTTTACTGGTAATGATAGCACACACCATTGCAAAGAACATTATCATCTGAAATGTAGTGATTGTGGCGAACTGTTTCATGTGTCGTGTGAATTTATGGACGAAATAAATGAGCATATTTTAAATGAACATAATTTTGTGATAGACAAAAGTAAGACAGTATTCTATGGAACCTGCGAAAAATGCCGTAAGAAAAAAGAGTGTAATAACGAAGAAAATAACAAACAGCGAGATGAAAAGTCAAATGAGAAATGTTGCAGTAAATCTAATGCTAAATATGAAAATGAAACTTAGTTTCAAATTCACATTGACAAAATAAAAAATAAGGTATATTATAATCGGGTACAAATTGAAACTTAGTTTCAATTTGTACCCGTATTTTTACTTACCATGAAATTTCGTTGAAATTGTCCTGGTAAGTAAAAAACGCTCCGCGAGGAGCGCACTGCGGAGGAGCAGAAAATGTTGCTATAGCAACCCGCCGCAGGCGGAGAATGTCGCAGGCGACATTATTTATTCTTATTAAGAGAGTCACAGCTATTTGCATCGGAGCGAAAGCAAATAGCAATTATGGCAGATGAGAAATCACTCAGAAATGAGGAAAGTATGAAGAAGGTTTTAGATAAATTAATTATATTTACACTGATTTGCATAATGGTTGTTCCACTTTCAGCGTGTGGCAGGAAGAGTATAGATGATGACAGGTTACTAATTGTGACTACATTATTTCCACAATATGACTTTACAAGACAGATAGCGGGTGATAAGGCTGATGTGAAATTGCTTTTATCACCGGGTATGGAAGCACATAGTTATGATCCGACACCATCAGATATTGCAAGTATAAATGAAAGTGATTTATTCATTTATACAGGTGATAATATGGAGACCTGGGCGGCAAAACTGATAAAAGGGCTTGAGAAAGATGTCAATGTTCTAGATGTCTCAAAAGGTGTTGATATTATTAAGACAGAAGATGAAGAGGGACATCATCATGATGAAGATGAAGAAGAACATGGACATGAGGGGCATAATCATATATATGATCCCCATATCTGGACAAGTATTTCTAATGCGAAGATTATGGTATCAAATATAGTTGATGAGTTGGTACAGATTGATGCAGAAAATGCTGACTATTATAGAAAAAATGCTGATAAATATTTAGAGCAGCTAACAGAATTAGATAATGAATTTAAAGAAGTTGTTAGAAATTCGGATGTTAAAACAATATATTTTGCAGACAAATTTGCAATGTATTATTTCGTACATGATTATGGACTTAACTATGTATCGGCATATGATTCCTGCTCTTCAGAGACAGAACCAAGTGCTAAGCTTGTAGCAAAAATGATTGATGAAGTCAAGGAAAACAATGCACCAGCTATATTCTATGCGGAATTATCTAATCATAAGGCAGCAGATACGATAAGTGAGGAAACCAACACTAAGGAATATCTGTTACATTCGTGCCATAACATTTCGAAAGATGAGTACAAAAAAGGTGTGACATATATAAGTCTTATGAAGCAGAATCTTGAAAATCTGAAAAAAGGTTTGAATTATAATGGGAATTAATGTTAGAAAATAAAAAACGTAAGAAAATGTGAGAAATGTCACACATAGCAGTGCAGAATGGAGATTAGTGTGAAAAATAATGCTGATGCGATTATTTTTCACACAGCTAATTGTTTCGGGGCGAAAACAATTAGCATATATGTCAGATGAGAAATCGCTTTAGCGAATTTCTCATCGCCTCCTCACGACAAAGTCGCTCGGAAATGAGGATTAGTATGAAAAAACTACAATTAAAATGTGAAAATTTAACAATTGCATATGACAGGGTAAATGTATTTGAGAATATGAGTTTTGAAGTAAATGAGGGTGATTACCTGAGTATAGTAGGTGAGAATGGTTCTGGTAAAAGCTCGCTTATAAAAGGAATATTAGGACTTGTTCCAATCAGAAAGGGTGAAGTGATATTTGAGGGTGGTGTAACTAAGAAAAATATCGGATATCTGCCCCAGCATACAGCAGCACAAAGTGATTTTCCAGCATCGGTATATGAAGTGATTCTTTCAGGCTGCCTGGCCAATGCAGGATTTCGCCCATTTTATACATCGAATGATAAGAAACGTGTTAAAAAGATTATGGAGAAATTAGGTATAACTGATTTAGCACAGAAAACATTTGGTAATCTGTCAGGTGGACAGAAGCAGAGAGTTCTTCTTGCAAGGGCATTACTTGCAACTGATAAGATATTATTCTTAGATGAACCTATTACAGGGTTAGATCCACTGGTGACATCAGAATTTTATGAAGTAATATCGAAACTTAACAAAGAAGATAATCTTACCATAATTATGATTTCACACGACCTGGAAAATGCAATGAAGTATTCGAATAAAATATTGCATATGAAAGAGAAAGGTTATTTCTTTGGAACTAAAGAAGAATATATAGAAAATATGGAAGGGAAAGATTTTTTGAATTATGATTGATGAAATTATTAAAATGTTTTCTTATGCATTTATGCAGAAAGCAATTATAGTTGGTGGAATAATTGCTTTATGTGCATCTTTATTAGGCGTAATACTTGTACTTAAAAGATATTCGATGATAGGAGATGGACTGTCGCACGTTGGTTTTGGAGCATTGTCAATCGCTGTAGCATTAGATACAGCACCACTTACGGTTGCAATGCCTATCGTTGTAATTGCAGCATTCTTCCTGTTAAGACTAAGTAATAACAGTAAGATTAAAGGTGATTCTGCAATTGCACTCATATCGAGCAGTTCAATAGCAATAGGTGTTATTGTAAATGCAGCTTCGAACGGATCAAATATGGACCTGAATAGTTATATGTTTGGTAGTGTATTATCGATGAGTGGAAGTGATGTCTATATAAGTGTTATACTTGCCATTGTGGTTTTAAGTATATTTGCACTATTTTACCATAAGATATTTGCTATTACTTTTGATGAAAATTTTGCAAAAGCAACAGGCATAAAGACGGGCTTCTACAACACATTACTTGCCATACTTACAGCAGTTACAATTGTAGTAGGAATGAGAATAATGGGTACAATGCTTATTTCAAGCCTTATTATATTCCCAGCACTTACTTCAATGAGAATGTTTAGAAATTTTAAAGCTGTAATAATAAGTTCCGGTATAATATCAGTTATCTGCTTTGTGGTGGGTGTTATTATTTCATATATGTATTCATTTCCAACGGGGGCATGCATTGTAGTTACTAATCTGTGCGTATTTATTGTATTTTCTATATTGGGCAGAATATTTGCAAAGTCCTGAAGTAATTAAGATATAAAAGTGAACATACAATACACATATATTGTGCATGGTTGGTGCGATGCACCGGTTTGACACCCCAATCCTGAATCATAACAATTTTCTTTAAAATTATTAAAATTACTAAAAAGAACAAAATTTCTTGAATAGTTATGAAAAATATAATACAATATAGAATATTGTGAAAAATTATATGATTAAGTTATTTTTCACATAACTATTTGCTTTGGGCGAAGGCAGATAGATATAATGACGATAAGATAATAGTCATTTAATGACAAAACGCTCAGAAATGAGGATTATAATGAAAGATATAGAAAAAATTAATAATAATATGGAAAATGATGATTTAGAAGATGATGATTTAGAAATTGAGTTTGTAGATAATGATTTTGTAGAACAGGATATAGAAGATACTCATAATAAGTCAGATGGAAAGATTGAATTTGAGAAAGTTACAGATGATGAAGATGATTATGAAAATGATGATTATAACGAGGTGGCAGAGGACGAGGATTATCTAGATGATGACGAGGATGACGATGAATTCGACGAAAATGATATAGAATATAATCCAGATGCAGATTATAATGGCGAATATATTAAACAGAAACTTACCAAGAGCCAGATTATAAACAGGGTTATAGCAGGTATGGGAATTGCTATTGCAGCATTCACAATATTCTATAGTGCAGTTGCATATGGGATGTTAAATAAAGATGATACTCAGGCAACAGAGCCAGAGACAGAGACAACACCAGCAGCTCAGGAAGAAACTAAAGAGCCTGGTGAAAATGAATTCTTCGTAAGTACAAATTCTGATGAAAATATTTCAGATAATATTAAGGATTTAATTAATGATGTTAAGTTAGATGAGACTAAGACAGGTCATTCGAAAGTAGATGATAATGTTAATAATATACTTAAGATGACAACAAAATCAGATATGAATACATATGAAAATGTTAGAAATATTTACGATTATATGATGTATTTCTATGATATTAAGTCTAATTCATTCGTAGATGAGGATACAGTTTACGATTTCTGTTCAAATTATGAATTCACATCATCATTTGATATGGAACTTATGTATCGTGCTAATAAGTTATTTGAGACTAAATCAGGTGATTCAAAGGATTATGCCTGTGGCTTCACAGTTTTACTTAGAAGATTAGGCTTTGAAGCATATTATATAGATGGTGAGAGAAAGACAGAGACATCGTATGAGAATCGTGGTTATACACTTGTGGTAATCAATGGTAAACAGTATATATTTGATGTGGCAGCGGAAGATGAATTATCTGCCGGAGCAAAAGTTGAATATAAAGTATTTTGTAAGACTTTAGATGAACTTAAGGATAGTTATTCTGATGATGGAATTAAAGAAAGCATGGAGAAATTTGAAAACTTTAAGACATTAGGTGCATTTTCATTTAATGCTAAAATATCAACAAGTTCCGGAGATTCAGATAGTGGAAGTGTATCTTATAGTGGAAGCGATAATTCTACATCAGTAGGTGATATGACGATAGATATTTCGGATACAGTATATTTCAAAGGAAGTGTATCAGGAAGTAAATCAAATATATGGAAGCTTATTGCAAAAGTCTACGATGAGAATATGAATTATGTTACAGAAGAAACATTATACAGCGAAAAAAATAATGAGGTATCAGATGAAGTTTCATACAGACCTGCAAGAGGCGGCTATGTAAAACTTTCATATATTGTTACTGATAATAACGGAAGAACATGTTCGATATCAATTATGCTTAAGGTTAATGGGGACGATGAACCTGAGACTACTAAAAACGAGCCAACGACTGAACACATCGCAAGTTCCGGAGAAATAGAATAAATATAATAAATGGTACAGTTAATGACCAGTGCGTTAGGGTGAAAACCAAAATGAACTGGTCATTTTTAAAATTAGGCGAATATCGGGAAAGGAAATAATAAAATGATATTAAATGTGACAAACTTAAGTCATGGTTTTGGTGACAGAGCAATCTTTAATAATGTATCTTTCAGATTATTGAAAGGTGAGCATATAGGATTAGTAGGTGCAAATGGTGAGGGAAAATCTACATTTATGAACATTGTAACAGGTAAATTAATGCCAGATGAGGGTAAAGTCGAATGGAATAAAAATGTAAGAGTAGGATATTTAGACCAGCATGCAGTCCTAGAACCTGGAATGACCATAGGAAGTGTATTAAAATCTGCATTTTCATATTTGTTTGAGATGGAAGAACAGATGAATGAAATCTGTGATAAACTCGGTGAAGCATCAGAAGATGAAATGGAAGCAATGATGGAAGAGTTAGGAACTATCCAGGATATGCTTACTAATCATGATTTCTATACAATTGATGCAAAGGTCGAAGAGGTAGCAAGAGCATTAGGACTTCTGGATCTTTCATTAGATCATGATGTTATGGACTTAAGTGGTGGACAGAGAACAAAAGTATTATTAGGTAAATTATTACTTGAAAAACCAGACATACTATTATTAGATGAACCAACTAACTATCTTGATGCAAACCATATAGAATGGCTTAAGAGGTATTTACAGGAATATGAGAATGCATTTATCCTTATTTCTCATGATATTCCATTTTTGAATAGTGTGGTAAATATTATCTATCATATGGACAATCAGGAACTTAACAGATATGTTGGTGACTATGATAAATTTATGGAAGTATATGAGATGAAGCAGGCTCAGTTAGAAGCAGCATATAAGAGACAACAGCAGGAGATTGATGACCTTAAAGACTTTGTAGCGAGAAATAAGGCAAGAGTCTCGACTAGAAATATGGCAATGTCAAGACAGAAGAAGTTAGATAAGATGGACGTTATAGAACTTAAGAAAGACAAGCCAAAACCTGAATTTGAATTTAAGAATGCCAGAGCTACAGGCAAAGTAATCTTTGAAACAACAGATTTAGTAATCGGATATGACAAAAATGCACCACTTTCAAAGCCGATTAATCTAAGAATGGAAAGAGGAGAAAAGATTGCGATTATCGGAACTAACGGAATCGGAAAGACAACATTTCTAAAGAGTGTTTTAAATATTATAGAACCACTTGCAGGAAAGGTTGCATTAGGAGATTATCTTGAAATAGGCTACTTTGAACAGGAGATTAAACCGGGCAACAACAGTTGTATAGAGGAAATATGGGAAGAATTTCCGTCGTATAGCCAGTATGAAGTTCGTTCAGCCCTTGCTAAATGCGGACTTACCACAAAACATATTGAAAGCCTTGTAAGAGTGTTAAGTGGTGGTGAACAGGCAAAAGTAAGATTATGTAAATTAATAAATCGTGAAACTAATATTTTGTTATTAGACGAGCCTACTAACCATTTAGACGTTGATGCAAAAGAAGAATTAAAAAGAGCATTAAAAGAGTACAAAGGTGCAATACTTTTAGTATGCCATGAACCTGATTTCTACGATGGACTTGTAGATAAGGTATGGAACTTAGAAGAATTTTCATTGTTAGCATTATAAAATGATAAGGTATGATATGGATAAATGGTGAATAATAATACAAACGGGTGTATGTTATGCCCAAGAAAATGCAATGTTAATAGAGAAGATATTTTAGGATATTGTGGTGTTGGTAATGAAATTAAAATAGCAAGAGCAGCACTTCATTATATGGAGGAACCTTGTATAAGTGGTAAAAATGGCAGCGGGACAATATTTTTTACTGGCTGTAATCTAAGATGTATATTCTGTCAGAATTATAAGATTTCACATAACAATTTTGGCAAAGTAATAAGTAATGAAAGATTAAGTGAAATAATCTTAGGATTGCAGGATAAAGGTGCTAATAATATTAATCTTGTGACAGGTACAATGTATGTTAATGAAATCATTAAGGCTCTTGACAGGGTTAAGCATAAATTAAACATTCCTGTTGTATACAATTGCGGTGGCTATGAAAATGCAGACACTATTGAGAAACTTAGTGGATATGTAGATATTTACCTACAGGATATAAAGTATTATAATAATGAATTAGCAGTTAAATATTCTAAGGCACCGGATTATTTCAAATATGCCTCAGTCTCGACCAAAGAAATGATTAAACAGGTCGGCAATCCATTATTCTATGATAAAGAGAATGAACCTGGTAAAATGCTTAAAAGCGGTGTAATAATAAGACATCTGGTGCTTCCTGGAGCAAGAAAAGATTCAATGGAGATTCTTAGATGGATAAGTGAGAATCTTGATAAAGGAAGCTATCTTATAAGTGTTATGAGCCAGTATACACCGGCATATAAGAGTAAAGATTTTAAAGAAATTAACAGAATGGTCACAACTTTTGAGTATGATAGCGTTATAAATGAAGCATTGAGACTTGGAATTGATAACGGATATATGCAAAACCGCGACAGTTCAGGAAAAGAATATACACCTGATTTTGATTTAGAGGGTGTATAATGTGCAAAATTGAATTGATATGCCAATTTTGCACATAGCTATTTATGATATCAGTATCACAAATAGCATTTATTGCAGAGCTGAATTTAATATTTGACTCACGGTTTCGCAGATGAGATAGTATATGGAATACTATGTAAGTAAAAAATAGAAAGGAAATGTTGCATTATGGAAAGAGAAAATTGTTGGAACAGTTATTCTGAAAATGAATTAGAAGAATTAGAAAAGTTAAATGATGATTACAGAGCCTTTTTAGACAAAGGTAAGACAGAACGAGAATGTGTTAAGGAAACTATTCGTCAGGCTAAAGAAGCAGGCTATAAAGACTTACAAAATATTATTAAGAATGGCAAGAAGCTTAAAGCAGGTGACAGAGTATATTGTTCATATATGGACAAATCAATAGTACTTTTTAATATTGGTAAAGAACCTATTGAAGAGGGAATGAATATTTTAGGCGCACATATCGATTCACCTCGTCTTGATATCAAGCAGAATCCTTTATATGAAGAGACAGAAATTGCATATTTAGATACACATTATTATGGTGGAATTAAGAAATATCAGTGGGTTACAATTCCTCTTGCAATCCATGGCGTAGTTGTTAAGACTAATGGTAATAAGATAGATATTGTAATCGGTGAAGATGAGAAAGACCCTGTTTTATTTATCTCAGATTTATTAATACATTTAGCGCAGACACAGCTTGAGAAAAAAGGCGCTAAAGTAATAGAGGGCGAGGACTTAAATATTATTATCGGTAACAAGCCACTTAAGGGAGAAGAAAAAGATGCCGTTAAGAAGAATATTCTTAAACTAATTAAAGAAAAATACGATTTTGAAGAAGAAGATTTTATGTCAGCAGAATTAGAAATCGTCCCTGCAGGCAAGGCCAGAAATGCAGGTATAGACTCAAGTATGATTCTTGCCTATGGTCAGGACGACAGGGTGTGTGCATATACTTCACTTGCTGCAATGCTTGAGAAGAAAAAGGTTAATAAAACAGCATGCCTTTTACTTGTAGATAAAGAAGAAATAGGTAGTGTAGGTGCAACTGGTATGCAGTCGAAATTCTTCGAAAATACTTTGGCAGAAGTCCTAGACAGAATGGGAGAATATTCTGAACTTACATTAAGACGTGTACTTGCTAATTCAAAAATGCTTTCTTCGGATGTAAGTGCAGCTTATGACCCAACATATGCATCAGTATTCGAAAAGAAAAATGCAGCATATTTCTCAAAAGGACTCGTTATTAATAAATTTACTGGAAGCAGAGGTAAATCAGGCTCTAATGATGCCAATGCAGAATATCTTGGAGTAGTAAGAAAAATATTTGAGAAACATAAAGTTGCTTATCAGACAGCCGAATTAGGAAAAGTAGACCAGGGCGGCGGCGGAACTATCGCATATATAATGGCTCTATATGGTATGAATGTTATAGATAGTGGTGTTGCTGTATTAAATATGCATGCACCACATGAGGCAGTCAGCAAGGCTGATGTATATGAAGCTAAAAAAGGATATGTGGCATTCATCTCTGAGTAGATAATAGAGTTAATAAAAAAGTGTCCGTCTATGATACAAACTCTCATATTCCTTAATCTAGCCTAAGTAAATGCCGTCATCTGCAAAGTCTATTACAGTGCGATAAATCAAACGCGCTTCGCTTGAACGGAAATTTACCGCACTGAACTTTTGCATCTGACGGCATAAACTTAGGCACGATACGTCATAAATCGAGAGTGTATCATAGACGGACACATTTTATAAAGGACTGATATCTAGAGGAAACAAAACAAAAAGCTGTGATATGTAGTAATAGAGATATTACCATATTTACAGCTTTTGCATTAAGATTATGATGTTAAAATCGAGTGTTATCCTGCTACAAATATATATTTACAGCTAATATAAAATGTTTTTTGACTCTATATTATTAATTAACTGATTTCGTTGAGTTTACGTTCACATATTTTATCTAAGATATAATTAATATCACTCAATTTATAAATGTTATTCTCTAAGCAATATCTTATTATTAAATCTGTTTCAGAGGAATTAGTAAGTGCATATCCTACAGTTTTAAGAAGTTGCCTGCTTTCAGCAAGATTCAGGTCAAGACCGAAACATATTGCTATTGCCTCCCATTTCTCAACAGGACAGGCTGAAGAGGATATTTTATTAAAAATACTGTTTTCTAAACCATATTCAGCACATATGGTTGCTGGACTTACGTTATTCTCTTTAAGATATAATTCTACAATATCCTGAAAGTTATCAGGATTACCATGTGATTCATACCATTCTTTACAAGCATCTCTGTCAGGGTCAGACTTCAAAGATAGGGTATTGAAAGCATATTTAGCACTTCCACGTTCTCTTACATAATGTACCTGTATAAAAGTTCTGGCTTCATCACAATATGTATCTAGTTTTTTATTGATTCCTTTATTGCCGAATTTAGAAAATATAGACAAAACTATCACCACTTTCTGTAATCTTTATGATTTAACTATGATATATGATACCACATTTTGAGAAAATATAAAAGAAGATAATAAAGTTGATTAATTATTAAAAAATTAGTATAATATGATACAAATGTCAAAAATAAGAAGGTTTACGGATAATGAATAGTTTGGTATCATGTGTTTTTGATGTCAAATCATAATTAGATTATTTTGTAAAGAGATATTTAGAAAAGGAGTGCCGGTTAAGGCAGTTGTGAATACAGATATGTCATTAATTAAGCAGGAAAATATTAGAAATTTTTGTATAATAGCTCATATTGACCATGGTAAATCTACACTTGCAGACAGAATTATTGAGAAAACAGGTCTGCTTACAAGCAGGGAAATGCAGGCACAGGTGTTAGATAATATGGATTTAGAGCGCGAACGTGGAATCACCATAAAGTCCCAGGCGGTAAGAACTGTATACAAGGCAAAAGATGGTGAAGAATATATTTTCAATCTCATTGATACACCGGGACATGTTGACTTTAACTATGAGGTTTCAAGAAGCCTTGCAGCTTGTGACGGAGCAATTTTGGTAGTTGATGCAGCACAGGGTGTAGAAGCACAGACACTTGCCAATGTCTATATGGCACTTGACCATGACTTAGATGTAATGCCTGTAATTAATAAAATAGATTTACCAAGTGCAGAACCACAGAGGGTAATTGACGAAATAGAAGATGTAATCGGTATTGAAGCACAGGATGCACCGCTTATTTCAGCAAAGAACGGATTAAATATAGAAGAGGTCTTAGAACAGATTGTTAATAAGATTCCAGCACCTAAGGGAGACAGTAATGCACCTTTAAAAGCATTGATATTTGACAGCATTTATGATTCTTATAAGGGGGTAATAGTATTCTTCAGAGTAATGGAAGGTACGGTTAAAGTCGGCACACAGGTAAAAATGATGGCAACAGGAGCAACAGCAAGTGTTGTAGAAGTTGGATACTTCGGAGCAGGGCAGTATATTCCATGTGACGAATTATCAGCAGGAATGGTTGGATATCTCACAGCAAGTATTAAAAATGTTAAGGATACAACAGTGGGTGATACGATTACTGATGCAGATAATCCTTGTGATGAGGCATTACCAGGATATAAGAAAGTTAATTCTATGGTCTACTGTGGTCTCTATCCTGCTGATGGAGCAAAATATCCTGACCTTAGAGATGCACTTGAAAAGTTACAGTTAAATGATGCTTCACTTAATTTTGAACCGGAGACATCGATAGCACTTGGCTTTGGTTTCAGATGTGGTTTCTTAGGATTATTACATCTTGAGATAATTCAGGAAAGATTAGAAAGAGAATATAATCTTGACCTTGTTACGACAGCACCGGGAGTTGTGTATAAAGTATATAAAACAAATGGAGAAGTAATAGAACTTACTAATCCATCAAATCTTCCTGATGCATCAGAGATAGATTATATGGAAGAACCTGTGGTTAAAGCAGAGATAATGGTTACAACAGAATTTATTGGACCAATTATGGAACTATGCCAGGAGAGACGTGGCAATTATCTTGGAATGGAATATATCGAGGAAACAAGGGCATTACTTAAATATGAATTGCCATTAAATGAAATTATATATGATTTCTTTGATGCATTAAAATCAAGGTCAAGAGGTTACGCTTCATTTGACTATGAGATGAAAGGCTACGAGCGTTCAGAACTTGTTAAATTAGATATTCTTATTAACAAAGAGGAAGTCGATGCATTATCATTTATCGTACATGCGGGAACAGCATATGAGCGTGGAAGAAAAATGTGCGAAAAACTTAAAGAAGAGATACCAAGACAATTATTCGAGATACCTATTCAGGCTGCTATCGGAAGCAAGGTTATTGCGAGAGAAACAGTTAAAGCTATGAGAAAAGACGTTCTGGCTAAATGCTATGGTGGTGATATTTCAAGAAAGAAGAAGCTTCTTGAAAAACAGAAAGAGGGAAAGAAACGAATGAGACAGGTTGGAAATGTCGAGATACCACAGAAAGCATTTATGAGTGTACTTAAGTTAGACGAGTAAATAAGTGTTATGTATTAAATAATTGAATAAAATAATGTTATTGTTTATATAGAAAGAGGCAAAACAAATGTCGGCAGGAATATATATCCATATTCCGTTTTGCAAACAGAAGTGTCTCTATTGCGACTTTGTATCAGCGAAAGGTTGCGATAGAGATATGGAATTATATGAAGAAGCACTGCTTAAAGAAATTGAATCAACAGAGATAGATGAACCTGTTGATTCTGTTTTTTTTGGCGGAGGAACACCATCTGTTTATAAAGTGGAATATATAGAAGAAATTTTAAAAATTGTTTTCAGAAAATATAATATTGATAAGGATATAGCAGAAATAACTATTGAGGTTAATCCGGGAACAGTTGACTATGATAAGCTCAAAAGATACAGGGCAGCAGGAATTAACAGAATAAGTATAGGGCTACAGTCCGCTGATAATGAAGAATTAAAGCTGCTTGGAAGAATTCACACATATGAGAAATTCGTAGAAACTTATACAGAAGCAAGAAGAGCAGGTTTTAACAACATTAACATAGATTTAATGTCTGCAATTCCTTATCAGACAGTTAATTCATTTATGGAGACACTTAAGAAAGTCGTTAAACTTAATCCGGAGCACATCTCAGCATATAGTCTTATAATCGAAGAAGGTACGCCTTTTTATAATAAATATGGTGAAAACGGTGAGTTTAGCGATGCCATTCCAAGTGAAGAAACAGACAGGAAAATGTATCATATGACGAAAACGTTTCTAAAAGAAAATGGATATGAGAGATATGAGATTTCTAATTATTCGAAAAAAGGTTATGAATGTAAACATAATATTAAATATTGGAGCAGGGATAATTATTATGGCTTTGGTGTGGCAGCAGCTTCTCTTGTGAATAATTTAAGATATTCGAATATATCTGACAGGGATAAATATATAGATATTCTTTTAAGAAGAAAATTGGATAGAACTGATATAGAGAGGATAAATAATACAAATATAGATGAAATTCGTGATGAAATCTCAGAGGTTAATAAAGATGAACAGATAGAAGAATTTATGTTTCTGGGATTACGCAAAATGGAGGGAATCAGCTTAAAAGAATTCGAAAGAGTATCTGGAAAGACATTAAGAGAAGAATATGGCGAAATACCTGACAGGCTGATATCCGAGGGATTATGTGAAGTGGTTAGAATAGATGGAGATAAAGATGTAGAAGACATTCTGAAATATGTGGATAAAAATATAAGTAAAGAGATGTGTGGTGGAATAAAAGATAACGAAGAATACTTCAGGTTAACAGAGAGAGGGATTGATATAAGTAACAGTGTATTTGTGGAATTTATGAAATAGAATTAATTATGCTAAGCCTTAAAATACTAAGTCTTAAAATAATATAAAGTGCTTGTTATTTTTCTATCAGTTAAGTATAATTAAATTTAGTCGTAAAAAAGAAACGGAGGATTAAAAATGGGAGAAGTATACCATGAATATATGATAAAAAGAAAGCATACATTGATTGGAATGATGGTAAGAGTTCTGTTTATATTATTATGTGCGCTTTCAGTAGTATTATCAGCAGTTTTCGGACCGGTCGCATTTATCGTTGGTGTGGCTTTGGCATATGCTACAAGATATGTATTTCATATGACAGATATTGAATTCGAGTACCAGTATTTAAGTGGTGAATGTCAAGTTGATAAAATATGTGGTAAGATGAAGAGAAAAGGCTGTGGCAAGATTGAGATGGATAAAGTCGAGATAATCGCGCCGGAAGATTCAAAATTACTTGAGCCATATGAGAAACAGGTATATAAGCTTAGAGATTTCTCATCATTAGAGAAAAATGCCGACAGATATGTAGTATTTCAGAGAAACGATTCGACATTAATCAAAGTTATATTTGAACCAAATGAAGATATCATAAGAGAAATGAAGATGGCAGCACCAAGAAAAGTTAATATAAAAGGTGAAGAAAGACCATATTAGATATAGAGTTCTTAATGATAATTTAAGCTATATACAAGTTGTTATCAGTGAAAAAAATTAATAGCACAACTACTTGACAATACAAAGTAGCTGTGCTAAATTTATATCATACTACTTGATAATACAAAGTAGAAAGGCGATAGAACAATATGGAAGATACACAATTAATGAAAGGTATATTAGAAGGCTGTGTGCTGGCAGTTATTTCTAGCGGTGAAACATATGGCTACGAAATTTTACAGTCACTTAGCACATATGGATTTCAGAATTTAGGTGAGGGAACAATGTATCCCGTCCTTACCCGTTTAGAGAAGAAGGAATATATCTCCTGTAGGAGAGCAAAATCTCCATTAGGACCAATAAGAAAATACTACTCAATTACAGAGGAGGGAGAAGAGTATTTAAGAAATTTTAAAGAAAATTATGAAAGAATAACAAAATGTGCAAATGAAATATTAAATGTGAATGGAGAATAGTGCAAAGGAATTGTGCTGATGCACCAATTCTTTTATACGGCTATTTGTTTCGGAGCGAAAGCAAATAGCCTTTATGGCGATGAGAAATCACCTGTGAGAATTTATCATTGCCACTTTGCAACAAGTCGCTCAGAAATGAGGAATAGTATGAAACAATCATATATATTATTAGAAGATAAATTAAACAAAGAATATAAAGAAGTATTTGAAAGAATTGACATATATGGAAATACACATTTTATTGATAGTGATGTCCAAAGTGGAAAAATGATGGAATTACTTGATAGTATGTTAGAAGCACAGAATGATGGACAGAGCGTATCAGTAATCGTAGGAAATGACATAGATAAATTCTGCAAGGAATTCTATAGTGATTATACTGTCGAAAACCGTATAAGGGAAGTACCAGAAAGGCTGTTTAAATTAGCAGCGTTTCTTCTGATTGTAGAATTGATAGATTTTATCATAGGACTTACAGATGGAGAGGGAATATTAAGAAATACTGATTTGAGTCCGTATTTCATAGGAATTGCAGGAGGTATTATTGTTGATACCATAGTATTTCTTTTAATCAGACCCCTTATCGATAGATTTAAGAAGATAAAACCATTTTTCTGGAATCTGTGTATGGCTTTAATGGTCATTATTATGGTAATGTTTTTAATATTTATACCGACAGATGATAAATTTACAATGAATATAAAAAGTATTGTACCGATAGCTGTTACAACCGCATACATACTAATTTATCTGATATTCAGAATTATCATTAATTATAGAAAATATGGTACATTTAAGATTAGAACAAAGAAAAAGGAAAAAGCAGAAATAAGCTTCAGGGATGCAATAAATGAGGGGATGAACTTAGAAAATGAATTGCCAAGGGAATGGCTTAAGGGTTATAAGAAAAAGTATGATAAGGCTGTAAAGAAAGGAAAAACTCCTGTAAACGAGGCTCAGTATCTGGAGAATATTTCGAAGAAATGTGATGTAATACGAGTAACTAAACAAAATACATGTATCTTTGTTGGAATGACCGTAATTTTAATTTCAGGAATGTGGATAGCAGGACAATTTGAGTCTGTTTCAGATGGACTTATATACTCAGGACTTATGTGTGTGATTGAGGGAGGATTACTCAGATTTTTTAATAAATCAGCCAAAGAAACAGATAGAATATATAAAAATATGATTATAGAAATGCAGGAAAAAAATATTACGTTAGAAGAGTATGTTGAAAGTTTGAAATAGAGAATTTAAAATTTCAAAGATGATAGTCTAAATAATAATTATATGATTTGAAGTTTGTAAAAATGAATTGACTTAATGGAAACAACTTGCTATAATTGTGTTTAGTGGGAAAAGTGCGACTATTTTTAGCACTTTCCCAAGGTCGTATTATTGAAAGCATTTATTGCTTTTTAGTAATAAACGAAGTAAATTTTTAGGAGGAATTGACAAATGGCAAACAAATGGGTATACACCTTCAAAGAAGGTAACATGACCATGCGTAACTTACTTGGTGGTAAGGGCGCTAACCTTGCAGAAATGACAGAAATCGGGCTTCCAGTACCTCAGGGCTTCACAATCACAACAGAAGCTTGTACACAGTACTATGAAGATGGTAGAAAAATCAATGACGAAATCATGGCACAGACTATGGACGGAGTTAAGTGGATGGAAGAAGTAAACGGAAAGAAATTCGGTGATCTTCAGAACCCACTTCTTGTATCAGTTCGTTCTGGTGCAAGAGCATCTATGCCAGGTATGATGGATACAATTCTTAACCTTGGTCTTAATGACGAAGTAGTAGAAGCTATGATCAAAGGTAATGATGATCCAGCATTTGCTCGTTTCGTATATGATTCATACAGAAGATTTATTCAGATGTTCTCAGACGTTGTTATGGAAGTTGGTAAGAAATACTTCGAACAGCTTATTGATGAGATGAAGGAAAAGAAAGGTGTTAAATACGACGTAGATCTTACAGCAGATGATCTTAAAGAATTAGCACAGCAGTTCAAAGCTGAATACAAGAAACAGTTAGGTGAAGATTTCCCTTCAGATCCAGTAGAACAGTTAAAATTAGCTATCGAAGCTGTATTTAAATCATGGGATAATCCACGTGCTAACGTATACAGAAGAGATAATGATATTCCTTATTCTTGGGGTACAGCAGTTAACGTAATGCCTATGGTATTCGGTAACTTAAATAATGAATCTGGTACAGGTGTTGCATTTACTCGTGATCCTGCTACAGGTGAGAACAAACTTATGGGTGAGTTCCTTATCAATGCACAGGGTGAAGACGTAGTTGCAGGTGTTCGTACACCAATGCCTATCGCTCAGATGGAACAGGAATTCCCAGAAGCATATGCTGACTTCATCAAAGTATGTGATATCCTTGAGAATCACTACCATGATATGCAGGATATGGAATTCACAGTTGAAAATAAGAAATTATATATGTTACAGTGTAGAAATGGTAAGAGAACAGCTCCAGCTGCATTAAAGATTGCTTGTGACCTTGTTGATGAAGGACATAAGACAGAAGAAGAAGCTGTATTAATGATTGATCCACGTAACTTAGATACATTATTACATCCACAGTTTGATGTTGCTGCACTTAAGGCTGCTACACCACTTGGAAAAGGTCTTGGTGCTTCACCAGGTGCTGCTTGTGGTAAAGTTGTATTTACAGCTGCTGATGCAGAAGAATGGGCTGCAAGAGGAGAAAAAGTAGTTCTTGTTCGTCTTGAAACATCTCCAGAAGATATCACAGGTATGAAAGCTGCTCAGGGTATCTTAACAGTTCGTGGTGGTATGACATCACATGCTGCTGTTGTTGCTCGTGGTATGGGTACATGCTGTGTATCTGGTTGTGGCGACATCAATATGGATGAAGAAAATAAGAAATTCACATTAGCTGGTCAGACATTTACAGAAGGATCAGAAATCTCTATCGATGGTACAACAGGTAACATTTATGCAGGTATTATCCCAACTAAAGATGCTGAAATCGCAGGTGAGTTCGGACGTGTTATGGCTTGGGCAGATAAGTACAGAACACTTAAAGTTAGAACTAATGCAGATACACCAGCAGATGCTAAGAAAGCTCGTGAACTTGGTGCAGAAGGTATCGGTCTTTGCCGTACAGAGCATATGTTCTTCGAAGAAGACAGAATTGCAGCATTCAGAGAAATGATTTGTTCAGATACAGTAGAAGAAAGAGAAGCAGCTCTTGATAAGATTCTTCCATATCAGCAGGGAGATTTCAAGGCTCTCTATGAAGCACTTGAAGGTAACCCAGTTACAATCAGATTCCTTGATCCACCTCTTCATGAATTCGTTCCAACAGAAGAAGGAGATATCAAGAAACTTGCAGATGCTCAGGGTAAATCAGTAGAAGACATCAAAGCTATTATCGCTTCACTTCATGAATTTAACCCAATGATGGGTCACAGAGGATGCCGTCTTGCAGTAACATATCCTGAAATTGCTAAGATGCAGACAAAAGCTGTTATCCGTGCAGCTATCGAAGTTAAACAGGCACATCCAGATTGGAATGTTAAACCTGAAATTATGATTCCACTTGTTTGTGAAGTTAAGGAATTAAAATATGTTAAGAAAGTTGTTGTTGAGACAGCAGATGCTGAGATTAAAGCAGCAGGTGTTACTCTTGAATACGAAGTAGGTACAATGATCGAAATTCCTAGAGCAGCTCTTACAGCTGATGAAATCGCTAAGGAAGCTGACTTCTTCTGCTTCGGTACAAACGATTTAACACAGATGACATTTGGATTCTCAAGAGATGATGCTGGTAAGTTCTTAGATGCTTATTATGATAAAAAGATTTTTGAAAATGATCCATTTGCTAAACTTGACCAGACAGGTGTTGGTAAGTTAATGGAAACAGCTATCAAACTTGGTAAACCAGTTAATCCAAAACTTCACGTTGGTATCTGTGGAGAACATGGTGGAGATCCTTCATCAGTTGAATTCTGCCATAAGATTGGTCTTGATTATGTATCTTGCTCACCATTCCGTGTACCAATTGCAAGATTAGCAGCAGCACAGGCAGCTATCACAAATAAATAATCAATTCCTAATTAGAAGTTAATATTTAATTAGATTATTAAACTCCAGATTATGTTCAATAAGAATGTGGTCTGGAGTTTTTTGTGAGTATAATATTCCATAAGGGAAACATTAACTATTCTATTATCTGTATAATAACACTTTATTTTTATGAAATATGGTTTATAATTTTAATATAAATGTTATGAAATGGAGACTTATATACAAATGTATAATGAAAATGATAAAACTGATTTAACAGGTACAGAAAGTGAAACCACAGAAAATAATGATAATTCATCTGGTACTTATGGTGGTTCATTTAAAGACTATACCTATTCTACATATGATTATAGCAGCTTCTATGATGAGAATTATAGTAACTCCTACGATAAGGCAAATAATACAACAGATAATTCAGAAAACCAGACTTCTTATAATTCTACTGTAGATGAATTAGATGACAATAAAGTTTCAGAGACGTTGTCAGATGATTCAGATTCTATTGATTCATTTAAAATTTTCGATAATTTAAACTCAGTTGACTCTTTTGAGACTCTTGATTGTACAAATTCTGTTAATACATTTAATAGCACATCAAATAACCTGAATAATTCTACAAATAACTCTCAGCAGACAGTTCCACCAGATGAGGATGCAACTATTTATCTTGATGATTTTTGGAATGAAGCAGTGAATTATAATAATTCTCTTAGCAATTCACAAAAAAGACAAAATAAGTATAAGAGATTAAATATTCCGGGAGTGACCATTATATCTATAGGTATTCTGTCGATGGTACTTATAGCTATAGGTGCGATATGTGGTGGGAATGTGGAATATATTCTTACTGGTGTCGGTCCGGTAATGTTTGTTCTAGCACTTATGTCTGCTATTATATTGGATACTTTCACAAAATACAAAATGTCTATTTTCATAATTAACCCTGATTTTCTACAGAATGAGATTCCGTCACAAAATATTGACCTATACCTTAATCTCACAGGGAAAAAAAGTTTTAAAACCCAGCGGTCGTATTGTTTAACTGCTCCATCAGTTAATGAAAGGCCTAAAGTATTATGTGTAAAATATGCTTTGCTTACGGTTTTAACTGTTTTTGCTATTGGAAATATAATTTCATATATTAAATATGGTCCTCAATGGTCTGATATTCTTGCATTAGATGCTGTTTTATTATTTCCGTGTATCGGAATATGTATGTTTTACATTGTTATTGAACAGCAACTACAACAGAAATCGGGTTATTATGATGAAACTGTTGATGCCGTATGTGTTGAGGTTGATTCACGTATTAGCAGAAAACGTGTCGGCAGTGGACATTCTACCAGAGTATATAGACCTATTTTATATACCAGATGTAAAAATGGACATAAATATATTTTAATGAATAACGTGTATACTAATACACATATTCCGTATATAGGAGAGGTTTATAAGCTTAAAGTTAATAGCAGGAATCCATTATGTTATGTGCAGTTAGAATCAACTTTCAGGAATGCATTTTTTTGGTTTTCAATTTTATGGATAGCTCTTAGCGGTTTAGGTTATATATTTGTACTTTTTAATGCAACATTCTAAAATTAGTATATATTTATTTCAATAGGTACTTAGATTAAAAGCCTGTATTGTCTTTAATTGACATACAGGCTTTTAATTTGTTAGGAATCTTTTTCAAAGGTTCTGTTATTTAAATCTGAAATCGTTATTAGCAAGTGAGATAGAAAGTTATGAAATAAAGAGCGAATACAACAGCAGTAAATACCAGGCTGCAAATAATGCGTACATACTTGCAAACAAAAAATATTTAGAATTATAGATATAATAAATATTTTAACGTCTATATAGACAATGACATATTACAGAACCGACACTATCGAGACAATTTATGCAGTTTGAGGAAGAGATAGCAGGCGATTACACAGCGTTATAGTTTTAAACTATAACAAACCATAGGAAATACATATTATACAAATCAGAAAATATAGTTGACAATTAGTGCTGTTCAATGTAAAATCACTAAGCATAAGATATCATATAAAACATATAGGAATAGTAATAATAAACATTCCCATAGATTTATAATGATGAAATATGAAAAATGAATGAAATGGAGGTAAAGAAATGTCTGAGATTTTAATAGAGAATTTATATAAAACCTTTAAGACAAAAGGCGGGGAAGTACATGCTTTAAATGATGTAAGTCTTTCTATAGAAGCAGGAGAAATCTTTGGAATAATCGGAATGTCCGGTGCAGGAAAAAGTACACTTGTCCGATGTATGAATTATTTGGAACGTCCAACTAAAGGAACAGTTAAAGTCCAGGGACAGGAATTATCTTCTTTATCAGGCCGACAGCTTAGAAAGAAAAGAGAAAACATTGGAATGATTTTCCAACATTTTAATCTTTTAATGCAGAAAACAGTAATTGACAACATTTGTTTTCCTTTATATATACAAGGCACTTCTAAGAAAGCAGCGAAAAAAAGAGCAGAAGAACTTCTTGATATAGTAGGACTTTCAGAAAAGGCTAAAGCATATCCGGCACAGCTTTCAGGAGGACAGAAGCAGAGAGTTGCAATTGCAAGAGCATTAGCGACTAATCCGAAGATACTTCTTTGTGATGAGGCAACAAGTGCATTAGACCCACAGACAACATCTTCTATATTAGAATTGCTTAAGAAGATTAATAAAGAATTTGGAATAACAATAATAATCATTACGCATCAGATGTCAGTTGTCAGAGAGATATGTACTAAATTGGCAATTATGAAACAGGGAGTAATCGTAGAGCAGGGCGATACGGTTGAAATATTCAATCATCCTAAGTCCGATGTTGCTAAAGAACTTCTGAGCACAGACAGTGATTGCTTATCAGATAAAGAAAGTTATGATGTGGTAGACAGCATACAGAATGGAACAAGAGTAAGAATTGTTTATTCGGAAAATTCGGCATTTGAGCCTGTAATTGCAAATATGATTCTTAAATTCAATGAACCAGTCAATATTCTAAAAGCATCAACTAAAAATGTTGGTGGTGTGGCAAAAGGTGAAATGATTCTTGAATTTCAGAAGAATTTCACAAGACTTTCAGAGATACAGGAATATCTGAAAGAACGAAATATAGAATTAGAAGTCATTGACGAAAAGTGGAAGGAGGGTGCTTAAGATGTTTACTCCGGAAGTTATAGAAATGATAAAACAAGGAATTTATGAAACACTTTATATGACATTAGTTTCTACATTCTTTGGATATCTGATTGGTTTACCAATGGGCGTGTTACTATGTGTAACAGGCAAGGATGGATTAAAACCGAATGCAGTAATATACAAAGTATTAGATATAATTGCTAACATCGTAAGAAGTATTCCGTTCTTAATTCTGTTAATATTACTGATACCATTTACAAGACTTTTATTAGGACAAAGTTATGGTTCAACAGCTACAATAGTTCCGCTTGTAGCCGCAGCTATTCCGTTTATAGCCAGAATGGTTGAATCTTCATTAAAAGAAGTAGATGCAGGTGTTATAGAAGCAGCAAGATCTATGGGTGCTTCAACATTCAGAATTATAGTAAAAGTGCTTTTAGTAGAAGCAAGAACATCTATTATTACAGGCGCAACGATAGCAATCGGTACAATACTTGGATACTCAGCTATGGCAGGAACTGTGGGTGGTGGCGGACTTGGAGATATCGCAGTAAGATATGGTTATTACAGATATCAGACAGACATTATGATTGTTACAGTAGTATTACTTGTAGTATTAGTTCAGATATTCCAGTCAATCGGAATGTTAATAGCAAATCGCCTTGATAAACGTAAATAATTAGATGATAAATACAAAGCAGAACTTTAATAAAATAAAGTCAGACATAACCTAGAAATATAATTTATTACAATTAGCAGTTTAATAGTTTATAAGACTTATTTGATAAGTCTTTATATAAAATAAATAGAGAAAGAAGAGGACAAGAATATGAGAAAGACATTTAAGAAAATTTTAGCAGTAACATTAACAGGTGTAATATTAGCAAGCTCATTAACAGGCTGCGGAAAATCTAAGAAAGATGATAAAACAATTAAAATCGCAGCATCAGCAACACCACATGCTGAAATATTAGAGAAAGCTAAACCATTATTAGAGAAGAAGGGATACAAATTAGAGATTAAAGTATTCGATGATTATGTTCAACCAAACCAGGTTGTAGAGAGTGGGGAATTTGATGCAAATTACTTCCAGCACATTCCATATTTAGAATCATTTAATAAAGAAAAAGGTACACACCTTGTAAATGCAGGCGGAATACATTATGAGCCATTTGGAATCTATCCGGGTAAGAAGAAATCTTTAGATGATATAGCAAAAGGTGATTCAATCGCAGTTCCTAATGATACGACAAATGAAGCAAGAGCATTACAGTTATTACAGGATAACGGAATTATCAAGTTAAAAGATGGTGTAGGCCTTGAAGCGACAGTTAATGATATTGTTGATAACCCATATGATGTTAAAATTGTAGAGCTTGAAGCTGCACAGGTAGCAAGAGTTGTTGATGAAACAGCATTTGTTGTGTTGAATGGTAACTATGCACTTCAGGCAGGCTTTTCAGTAGGAAAAGATTCAATTGCAAGTGAAAAAGCAGATTCAGAAGCAGCACAGACATATGTAAATATAATAGCAGTTAAAGAAGGCAATGAAAATAAAGATTCTATCAAAGCATTAGTTGAAGTATTAAAATCAGATGAAATCAAAGAATACATCAATGAAACATACGATGGAGCAGTAGTTCCATTTGAATAAAAATAGAGATTACAAACATAAATATTAAAAAACAGGGTATCAAAAGGTGTGTAGCACCTCGCACACATAAAAATATCCGGAGACAGATCTGCCTCTGGATATTTTTATGTGTGGTAGTTCTTAGAGTGAATTTTGACACCATAATCATAGATGTACATCTTATTGTGCGTTGTTTTGAAGTTGAATTTTATCAGTATTTTCTTAGAAAATTCACCATTTTTTCAATAGTCGCTGTACTCTCATCTAAGAAAGGATAGAAAACGCTAAAGGCATGTGTTAGTTTTGAATCCTCAGAAAAATTCAATAACTTATGTGGAACATTATATTTAGTAAGGACTTTTTCGTAATCTAATGTATAGTGTGAAAGATTGTCATTAGTACTTGTTACCAGAAAACAAGGTGGCAATGAAGTTACTATATCCTTGTGTTCTGGATTAACATATTTGGCAAAATTTCCTTTTTTATAATTCTTACCAAAGACATATTTAGGTAAGAACAAGCCTATCTGGTCAAAACGTGTTGTATAAAACATACCACTTATAAGACCAAGAGCATTGATTTTAAGATGAGATGGTTCTACATTTGCCGCATTAGCAACGTTCTCGCAATTATCAACAGCAGTATGATATGTAAGCAGACATGCACCACCACTGTCGCCGACAGCATAAATATGTTCAGTATCGCCATTGTATAGTGCTATGTTATCGGATATGAAATTCATTGCCATAGTGATATCTGATAATTGTTCATAAATCATACAATCGGGGACAAGACGATATTCAACACTAAATACCAGGAAACCCATTGAACTAAGTCTTGCACAGAAGAATCTGTTAAATTCCTTATTTCCCATAATAAGTCCTCCACCATGGATATTAACAATTACAGGGAGAATGGCATTTTCCATATCTTTTGGACGAAATATATCTAATCTATGTTCTTTGAGCCCATCATTTGAATAAGAAATGTCTTTATATTCAAGTATGTTGTCCGGAAAGTTAAATTCTAAGTCTCTTTTATCAGCCTGCTTTTCGAATTTCTCACGTTGTTTATAGAAAATACTTTTAATACTCATAATTACCTCATTTCTTTTGTATGTTATTTTAATTCGGCTTTTTTGATTATTTGAGTTCATTCAATGCTTATATATAAAAAGCTCTGAATTATAGAATAAGAATACCATTTATAATAAAAACATACAAGAACTTAAAAATAATTATGTATGTAAAAATTCATTAAAGAGAGTGATGACGACTATTTCAAATTCTTTACAACAGAGCTTGAGGATACATATAGGGATTAATACTATATAGAAGATGATAAATTTTGTACAAATCTGCCTTTGAAATGTATTGTTAAATAGTGATACAATTAACATAGTATCTATTTACAGTTGAAAGATATGATTTATGAGGAAAATTTATATATTGAAGATGATAACGGCGAATTTGATGCGATTTTCGAAATAGATGAAGAGGGTGTATATCTATGCGATGAGTTAAGTAGTGTAGATATACGAATAGAATATGATGATGAGGGACACGTAGAAGAAATATATAGCAAACAGTATTTAGAGGGCAGATATGGTGCGGACCCATATCTTAAGAGAATAGTAAATTGGGAGATTAAAGAGTGAGTTTAAAGCCGAAGAAGAAAAGTGATATTAAGAATTTTGAATATTCGAAGGTTAGAGAGGACTTGTTCGATATGTTAATGGAATTAGGCTCACTAGAGTATGCCAAAAGACGTGCAAAAGAATATATGATGAATATGTATCAGCGAAAATATATGCACCGTCTGCTATGGTTTCAGCTACGGGAATGTTTGAGTTAGTAGAAGAATTAGAGAAATATTTAGAGAAATAAATTTATTAGAATATATTATTGGAGTATGCAAGAAGAGAATTTCAACTCAGATTTTAAGACATATAGAAGAGCTTAAAGTTTTTCTATATGTCTTTTTTAGATAAAAAATTCCATTGCAATTTATATACAAAAACGCTCTGAGAGAATATGCACGTATTTGTATACAAAATGTCATATAGAGCTACACAAAAGTGGCGTAGCGTATGTCTTACAATATTCTTTCTCAAAGTTGTGTAAAATATCTCAAAAATCGCGAAAAAAATAAAAAAGAGACATTTGTAACATTAAAATTATCAGGAAAATAAAATATAATATCTCAAAACAGTTCACAAAATTACATAATATGAACTTATCGGAACGTTAAAAGTGAAGATTGGAGATGCCTATGAATAATGCTAGTTACAAGTTAAGAAAAAAAATTATAAGTGTATTGATAGTTAATATTGCAGTAGTGATGTTAATGTCAGGATGTGGAGAAAATAAGAGTAATAAAGGAGCAGGTAATAGGGGTAAAAACAGGGTTAGCAATCTGACAAAAGATTCAAATAAAGATAATAAATCTTCAGATACAGATATAGATTCGAATGACAACGACACAGATAATAGTGATAAAGATACAGGTAACAGTGGTACGAATAAAAAAGGTACTGATAATATGGATTCTAAAACAGATACCGAGCCTGTTAATATTGAGCAGGAATTATTGAAACAACGTGGAATCGATTTTGATAAGTCAGATTATCCTACATTTACAGGGGGAGAGGGAATCGTTGATACCAATTCTGTTTTTGGAAGTTCAGCATTCTATAAGTATACAAATTCTAATTACAATATGATTTCAGATGGCAAGATTTATGAAGTGAATCTAGAGGCGAAGCTGTCAAATGGGCAAAATTGCAGATTAGTAGGAACACTTCCGGAAGATGGCGAAATTATAAGCAGTAAATTAGAATATGATGGTCAGGGTTTAGAAGTGGAGTATAGGAATCATCATAATTATAAATTAACCTCGACTTCAGCAGCAGGTCCATTTACGACAAAACAGATAGATACAGCCCAATATCCTATGTTTGCAAAAGTATATAGGTATCAGTCAGATGGCAAAACACTTGAAGATTGTACAGAAGCCTATATGAACCTGGATAAATATTATCATGATACAACTCCTTATATTGTATTTATGAATGGAAAGATTAGTATGGTGGAACCAAAAAAAAATTTTTATGATGAAAATAGTGCAGGGAGAATATATTTTGATGGAGAATGGAGAGAATTTATCGGATATGACATAGATACGTCAGCTATGGGAAATGAGACACCGATAAGATTATTTAACAGTAATATTGTCATGACGAATTGTGCGTTTTATGAAATTATATATGCCAGAAAACCTGTATTAACACCTGATAAAGATACATATAAGAATCAGGATGGTTCGTATGCACAGTATCTTCCTTGTTATGGAAGTATGCATCATATGAAATTAAGAAAGATAGAACTTCTAAGTAATTATTATGAGGATGTGAGAAATATATGTTCTGCGAGCGTAATCACGAAAGATTATAAAATACTTCCTATAGAAGAAATTATGGGAGACAGATATAGTTATGATGCATTTTTCTATGACTGGTCTATAGATGAAGCGGGTAATTATGAAAATCAAGATAATAATGTTAGTAATTATGGCAATGGAGGTGTTAATTAATGAAGAAGAGAGTTCTAGCTATAGTAATGTCTGTAATGCTTATATTGCTAGCAGGATGTGAAGATAAAGAATATCCCAAACATACATTGAGTACAGAAGAGACTAAGCATACAGTAGATAAGCAATATAATGATACTGTACAGCTTACCGAGACAGATATTCAGAAAATGAATGATAATAAGGCAGTATTTGTATATAGTGACGAGAATTATGTTACTACGTTAGTTGGCAAATACTATGATGAGAAAATAAATGACTACGAAGATGCAGTTGAATCATTAAACGGAGTGGCTTCATTAATTGGATTGTCAGCGGGTTCTGAATTCTTCTGCGTATTTGGTGAGCAGGATAGTAAAGGATATACATATTATACATTTCAACAGAAATACGGTGGACTTACATTACAATATGCAACCTTAAAAGTTATTGTTGACCCGGAGGGATATGCGGCGGGATTGTCGTGTTCATTTACACCGGATGTGGGTATTGCAGAAGAAAAGACATTTATAAGTGCAGCGCAGGCGGAAAGTATAGTTAAGAAGCAATATCCTGATATAGATTTTAAATATTATACAGACTATACGCAGAAGTCAGCAGTTACATTTAACACCAGAACAGTTGAATGTATGGTTGTATATACATCTAATCCTGAACAATCAGTTTCATTTGACATGCCATATATTGAACATTTTGTAACATATGCAGGCGAATATCTGACATCGGTTCCAACTTCCTCGATAGGTTCGGCAATAGATGATGCATACAAGACAGAGGATTATTTTAAGAATCTTCAGGCTGGTACCTATACAGGAAAGGTTAAGTTATATGATGGAAGTTCCTTAGAAATCACAGTACCTACAGCATATAATTCGCAGGACGGTAAATATTATCTGGCGGATATTGACAGAAAAATTATGGTATCGGATTATGCTGCATTTAATTATGACAATGGCAGATTAGATTTCATAACATCAGATGATAACAACGGTTGGGATGATAATTATCTGATAACATATTATAACTACATTCGTGCTTATGATTATTATGCTGATATGAATATTAGGTCAATAGATGGTTTTGAAACCCCTATACTTATTACTGTAAATATGTGTAATGAGAAAGGCGAGGCTGAGAATAATGCGTGCTTTTATGGTGTGAATAATGGCTGGGCGTGTTTTGGAAGTAGTCAGGCAAACAGATATGGAGAGGCACTTGACGTAGTAGGTCATGAGTATACCCATGGAGTAACCAGAAGTTCTATGCAGGGAACTAAATATGCAAATGAGACGGGTGCAATTAACGAAGCATACAGTGATATTATGGGAAATATAATGGAAATGCGAGCAAATGCAACAACTGACGGTTCTTGGAAATTAGCCGAGAACAGTGGAGAAACACTACGTTCTATGAGTAATCCTAATCTGTATAAACAGCCTGCATATGTGGGTGATGAGTATTATGGTGCAAATGTAATTACACCACATCAATATAATGATAACGGAAGTGTGCATCAGAACAATTCATTATTATCGCATATTGCATACCGGTTATATAAAGATGGAATGAGTCTTTCAGATGAGAGTAAATTATGGTACACATCGATAGAATTAATTACACCGCTTTCAGATTATGATGATGTCTATGCGTGCTTATTATTTAGTGCCAAGATAAATGGTTTAGATAAGTATTCTGATAAAATTACTGAATTATTTGAGGCAGCAGGTCTGTTAGGTGACAGAAACAGTAATGCATATGATACAAAGAAATCAGGTTGTGGCAGACTCGAAATTAAAGTATCAGATGAACTTGCACAGGGTTGTGATTTCGTTGGAGTATATTCGGTTGCAAGTGATGGAAGTCTTACATATGAAAGTTCAGTATGTCCTGATGTAAATGGAAGAATTTCCGTATTAATTCCTGCTGGGCGATATGCATTTATATATGGACATGTGACAGAGGAGGGCGTACAGAATTACGGATATCAGAGGTCAGGCTGGGCTTCGGGAACAGATTATCTGGTTGCTGTTGAAATAGAAAATGGTAAAACAACAAATTTAGATGATGTAAGTTAGGAGGTGAAGGCATTTGAAAAAGCATAAAAAACTAATATGGATATTAATAATAATCTTCATAATTGTAGCAATAGCTACAGGTGTTACGATATTTTGCTTAGTGACATTTAATGAGAGAGATTTCGTGATTAACAGCAAGAATACCAGTAATGAGGATATAAATATTTCTGATGATACTAAAGTATATGGGAATGCTGATGATAATTATTCATTTGTATATAATGCAGAGGCTGAGTTAGTCGAAGATAATTCGAACATTTACCTGTACACAGTTGAAGAGGGCGAACCACCATATATTATGATTTATTATTCCAAGGGCAAGATAAAGCCTGAGAAATATTTTAGGGATTATAAGAAAATGGTGAAAAAGTCATATAAGAAAGCTTCATTTAAGAAGATTTCACAGGTACATATTGGAGATAAGACACTTTATATGTTAAGAGCCGAGATAAAAAGTGAGGGTTCAACATATGTAATCGACAGATATATAGAGATATATAAGAATTGCAGTGTTCAATACACGATTAAGAGTAACCATACAGGAAGTGAGGACGAAGTCTTAGCTGGCATCATAAAGAGCTTCTGTTTTGACAGCAAAGCATATTCTAACCGAAATAATAGTGGTAATAATGATAGCAATAATACATCAGATACCCTAGAATATAAAGATTTCAGTTCCATTTCTAATGATAAAATAGGTATCTCAATGTCTGTCCCTGCGGATTTGCAAATGCAGGAGATACCAATAGGTCTATACGGCCAGAGCGACAATATTATTCTGTTTGCTTCATATCAGAACAGCGATGCTACGGGGGCTGCCATATATGATGCAGATGATTTTGTAAACAGGATAGCAGAAGTAGATGGACTGCTGCAAAGCCAATTAGGTGTAGACAAAGTCACAATAAATAATGGTTCAGAAGAACAACTTGGCAATTATCTGGCTTATGGATTTCCTATACAGATTGAAACTGATGGATTTAAGGGAAGTGGAAAGCTATATCTGATAAATGGTTCAAAGAATAGTTCAAATGCAGGCTGTTATATTTTATATTATGCAGTTTCTAATGAAGATAAATATACAAAGGCAGCCGAGCAGTGCATAAGCAGTTTCAGTATAGACAGTGAGCCACAGGATATGCCGTCATATCAGAAATATTCAGATACAACTAATAAGATATCATTCTTATATAGAACAGGAATCACAGATAAAAAACCTGAGGATATGGGTGGCATTATTCGATTGGAATTGTCAGATGATTCATTTATTATGGTGGAAATAACTAATACCAGTACTGAGAGCGTTAATTCAGCCGATGATTATATGCAGCAGTTCGTAAAACTTCTGAAAGAAGACAATTCTGATATCAAGTATACAGTCAGCGAGATATCCAGGGCTGACAGTGGCAGGTATGATTTTAAAACAGTCGATATCTCATATAATTATGAAGGCAAGGACAGAGTTCTTTCATTAAGTTGTGCAGATGGTTCTAACGGAGTTATATATAGAATCTATTATTCTGGAATAACTGATGAAGCAGAGAAACTTAAAACATTATATAGTGATATTCTATGGTCGTTTAGAGCTGGCTAAGAAGAATGGAGGTCAATATGAGGAAAACAGGAAAGAAGTTAGCATTAATACTTACAATGGCAATAACATTAACATTATTTACATCATGCGGTGGTAAGAAAAGTGATGTCGGAGGATTAGGAGACGATAATAAGGTAAATAATATATTTAATCAGGGTAAAAATAAAGATACGGATAATAATTCAAATGGTGGTTATGACAATAATGATGATAGCAATGATGATAATAATGATAAAGATAGTGATGATAGTGGTCAGAATGACAAATCAAATGATAAGAAGAGTAATAAAAAGGGCAGCAGTAAGAATAATAAAAGCACATTACAACTTGAGACTTATAAAGGAGATGGCTTTTCAATATTAGTACCAAAGGGCTGGAATATAATGACAGGTGGAGATGGTGTATATTTCTGGTATAACATTTACAATCCACAGGACGAGAGTATGATGGTATTCCAATATGGTAAATTAGAGCCTTTTCTCAAATCATATGAGGCAAAAGCATCATGGCAGAAGTGGGCACCAATAACAGGGACAGGAGACGAGACATTTGCTCATGCGCCGGTATGTCTTGAAAAAACTGCAAAAGGAATATTAGATTGCTGGAGTGAATGTATTGAATTTCAACAGTATATAGGTCAGAATCCTACATTTATAAGTCTTAATAATTTTTCCATAAAGAGTTGTGATGCATATCAGGGAAAATTAGCTTCGTTAGGGCTTCCTGAAAGTATAGCGATTGCATCATGCAGTACAGCTACAGGAAAAAAAGCAGTAATTACACTTTCAACAGCGATATTTGATCCGGGATATATGGACTTTTTTATGGAAGGAATAGACACTTATTATACATCAGCTTATAACACAACAGGAATTTTACTTCCTGAAAATTGCGATGAGGCCTATGCAAAAGCATTAGCACAGTGTGCGGCCAGTCTTGAATTCGACGAGGAATTTGTCGCAAGAGCAAATAGACAGAGCGATGCAGTTTTATCAGATGTGCAGCAGCGCTCAGCAGAGAATGAGGCATTAATGGATGAATTTATGAGAAAATGGGGATATTAAGGGGAGAATCATAGTTGTGTGAAAATTATGGTGTAATTAAAGGGAAGAATCGTAGTTGTGTGAAAAATAGGGTGTAATTAAAGACAGTCAGGCGCAATCGTCTGGCTGTTTTTGATATTTATTACCAGGAAAATTTCGTTGAAATTGCCCTGGTAAGTAAAAAACGCTCTGCGAGGATCGCACTGCGGAGGAGCAGAAAATGTTGCTATAGCAACCCGCCGCAGGCGGAGCATGTCGCAAGCGACATTTTTTATTCTTAAAAAATGTTGGATATGCAACAGAGAGTTATCATAATCTGGGTATAATAAATGTATAAGACATTTATTGAAAAGGAGATTAACTACTATGAATGGAAATAAAGAAACTAATACTAATGTAAGAAATAATACAAAAACTAATATAAAAAATATTATAGAAAATAATACAGAAAACCGTACAGAACTATTAAAAAAATATCTTAAAAGATTAGGAGAGGGTGAGAGTTTAGAAAGTGTCAGAAGTGATTTTGTGGAGAAATTCAGTGAAGTTGATGCATCTGAGATTATGAAAGCAGAACAGGAGTTATTAAGCGAGGGAACACCACTTACTGAAGTACAGAAACTTTGTGATATACATGCAGCATTATTTCATGGTGCAACAATTGAAGAAAAGATAGCCAATGCCGAAAAAGCTGTCAGAGAATCAGTTGAAGCAGAAGAAAATCAGAGAGAAAAACAGATAAAAAAACAAGAAAAAATGCAGGAAGAACAAGAGAAAGCTGAGTCAAAAACGGTTATGTTTGGAAGTGTGGATTATTCTGACAAACATACAAAAGCATTAAGACTTGAGAGAATTATCGGTCATCCGCTTTATACATTTACAAAGGAAAATGAAGCACTGACTGAGTTGCTCAATAAATATAATGAAACAAAAGATATAAATGCACTTGCAGTAATTCGAGATGTATCAATACATTATGCTAAAAAAGGTGATTTGATTTATCCACAGTTAAATGTAAGACATGGGATATCTGGTCCGTCTGATGTAATGTGGACGGTTGATGATGAAATCAGAGATGAATTTGCAAGCCTTATGAAAGAAGATAATCATAATGAAAAATGGAATCAGCGATTAGAGGCGGTATTAAAACGTATAGAAGATATGATTTATAAGGAGCAGAATATTCTTTTTCCTAATTGTGCTGTAAACTTCACAGAAGATGAATGGATTGGAATATATAACGATTCTAAGGACTATGCAGTATGTTTTGGTGTGGAAAATGAAATATGGGATAAAGCAGAGAATAAATCAACCAAAGCAGCTAATAAAAGTGAATATTCTAAAGAAGAAATAGTTATGCCGGGAGGTCATATGACAATTGAACAGCTTACGGCATTACTTAACACAATTCCACTTGAAATCAGCTTTATTGATGACAATAATATTAACAGATTTTTTAATGAGGGACCAAAAGTATTTAAACGTCCGGGCATGGCAATTGACAGGGAAGTGTTCTCATGCCATCCACCTAAAATCGAGCCAATGGTACGTGCAATTATTGAAGATTTTAGAAATAACAAAAGAGACAGTGTTCAGGTGTGGACGGAAAAAGGCGGTCGTTCAATGTTAGTCACTTATATGGCAGTAAGAGATAAAGAGGAAAATTATATTGGAACGGTTGAACTTGTGCAGGATATGGAATTTGCAAAAGAGCATTTTAAAAAGTAGTATTTTAGCAAAATGATTAGGGGTGAGACAATAGAATTTCAAATCAGAACAGGAATTAAAAAAGTAATATTTAAGGAGTAATCATGGCGTCAAAATCTTCATTGAATTAAACGTATATTGTATGTGGCTATTCAATGACAGGTTTTGGCACCTTATTAATTAAACATTGAAAAAAAGGGGATAAAATGATATTATGAATTTAATAGTATGATGCTTGAATGGAAGCTGGATGGATAAAAATGGTGAATAATTATAATTAAAAGAAGGCGAAAAATTATGCAATTACCATATTCTGAAGAACTGAATATAGAATATCTGGGACGTTTGTTTGATAATACCACTGAGTGCTACAAGTTCTTTTGGTTTAAGGCAATTGTCACAAAAGTAACTGCGGGAAAATATGAACTCACATATGAGGAGTTAGTAGACGAGATGATAGCAGATGCGTATTTTATGGTAACGGAATATCATCTTAATCTTGGACCTAAAGATGCACTAGAGGGCATAGTGAATTTAATTAGGATAAAGAATCCTGCTCTTAAATCATGCGAGAAGCAGTCAGTTATTATAGATTTCCTTAAAAATACACAGGATAAAGAGATTATTAGCAAAAAACGTGCATTGACATATAATGTTCCATATCGTTTGCAATCGCCATTTATGGAAAATGTGAAAGGCAAAGAATGGAATGTTGGTGAAAGCAGACTTATTGCCAAAATTAATCAGGAGAATCGTTTGATTTATTATTTTGAAGCATTGAATGGTCTTAGCACAAAGATAATTGTTCAAAGTGACTGGGCGCAGTATATCATAAAAAATCAGGAGATTATTAAAGGCTGGCTTGAATATAAAATGATTATGTATATTCAGAAACGTAATCCAAGTGTGCCGGGAATTGCAGATAAGTTGTATCCACCGTATGAACGTAACCTTGAAAGAGTGAAGAAGTATTGGAGGTTGATATTATCATTAGAGCCTGTCCACGAAATATATGGTGACAATATTTTAACGGAAAATGACTTATCGATTGACCATTTTGTTCCATGGTCTTACGTGGCACATGATGAAATGTGGAATCTAAACCCGACTACGAAAAGTATAAACAGTTCTAAGAGCAACAATTTACCAGACTGGAATACATATTTTGAGAAGCTTGTCAGACAGGAATATCAGTCCTACCAAATGCTATGGAAATATGATGCGGTTCATAAAGAGTTTGATAAATGTGCGAAAGAACATATCAATAATGATGACATTCGCTATCGAATTTATCGAAAAGGTCTTGAATTTACTGAATTTGCGGGAGAATTAGAATCAATCATTTTACCGGTATATCAATCTGCAAAGAATTGCGGTTTTACTAACTGGAAATATCAGAATGTAAGGTAATACGGAGTGGTAAAATATGAAGGAAAACCTTGTAACATAAATGATTATGATACAGAGCTACAAGACGGAAAATTGATAGTGGGGATTAGTCATCAACACGTTTTGTACTATAACGCATAATACAATTAGCATCTGTCAAAGTCATCTTAAAAATGACCTTGATAGATGCTAATATTTTTGTTAACAGTATAAAAACAATATAAATTTAGATGCTTCTAAGAATAATTCCGAGAGAAACTATCTGATTGTTAGATACGAATATCAATATTTTGTCCAACCATTGGATTAACTGATTTCTCTAACATTTCAATCATAGCTGCACCCGTCTCATCAGTAGCTTCTAAAGATTTACTTAACAGTGCCATTCCGATATCTGTGTTAACATTTGCACTAGACAAGGTAATTGAAGCAAGTGATAATCCTTGAATATCCATATAGCTACCTCCTTTTGATAAACGTGTTTATTTATATAAATTATAACGTAAGGTGGCTGGGGATGTCAATAAGAAGTGGAGAAAAATGTGGAAGACCAAAATGTGAAAGAATGTGGAGAATTGCGAAAAAATGATGTAGAAGATGTGAAATAAATAACAAGATATTCTGTTAGATATAATAAAAAAATTATAGCGTAAATATAATTTTAAGTTACTTGAATTTATGGAATAGACTATGCTAAAATAGATATAAGTTGATATTATGTCATGAATTCTAAAACTATATTAAAGAATATGTATAATGAATTAATGTCTGGTAAGAATGCTTATTTTATTAATGAATGGACGTTAATCAAATGTGGAAGAAAAAAGATGAGAGAGTATGTTGATGAATTACCGGCAGTTGATAGGATTATGCCACCTGGAAATTAGAAATTTAGTTTTAAAGAGTTACTATAGGAGAAAATTATGAAAGTATATTTACAAGTTAATAATAAAGGATTACCTTTGGATTATGATCATTTTAATGCTGCATATGGATTTAGAGAAATGGGATTTGAAATAGTTGAGTTTGAAACATATGATACATTAAAAAAGTCAGAGATAAATGATGTTATAGTTGGTTATTCAGGACCAATTGAAACTAGATTATATGATTTTGGAGTGAGAATTCCGGATATTGATTATCCTGAATCTATTTCTGGTTATCTTGGAAGAAAAATATGGAAATCAACTATTAATACAATTAATAATAATCCTGATTTATGGAATGTATTTGTGAAGCCTGTCAGAAGAAAATCATTTAAGGGACGTGTTGTAAGAGGTGTTAAGGATTTAATTGGTTGTGGAGCTACAAACGGGGATCAGGAAGTGTATGTGAGTGAAATATTAAATTTTGTTTCTGAATATAGAGTATTTGTGAGATATGGAGAAATTGCAGATATAAGACATTATGCAGGAGATTGGTCAGTGTTTCCGGATGCAAATACAATAGCAAGTTGCGTGGAAGATTATAAAGAAGGAATTAACACATATGCAATTGATTTTGGAGTTACAGATAAGGGAACAACAAATCTTATAGAAGTTAATGTATCAGGGGCTATAGGGTCATATGGACTTGATCCGATTATGTATGCAAAATTTATGTCAGCCAGATGGGCAGAATTAACCGGAACGGAGGATGAATGTAAATTTTGAGGATTAATTTAGTCAAAATATATACAAATGACCAAATTTAAAATATTGTTGACTAAATTGATATAGTTTCAATATATAATCTTGATAAGAATTATAAAAAGGGCTATAGTACATATTATAATGGTAAACTATTGATAAAAAATGTACTTGTAAGTATACTATGTTTACAAGAAATTTTGAGAAAAATGTTTTAGGAGATTGTTTGAGTGACGTAATAGCAAGTACATTGAGTGAAATATTGAATAAATCATAAGTAGGAGGTTTTCCTTATAGATGAAACAGGAAATATTAAATAAATTAAATCTTGGCGAAAATCATGAGCGAGAATGTAAGTTGGCAACTGGTGGAATTCCTGAGAGCATATGGGAGACATATTCTTCTTTTGCTAATACCAATGGAGGAATAATTCTGCTGGGAATTAGGGAATATAGGGATTCTTTTTCGATTGAGGGATTGACAGACAAGCAGATTATTAAATATCAGAAGGATTTCTGGAGTACATTAAACGATAAAAATAAAGTATCTAAAAATATTCTATTGAATCATCATGTACAGGTTATTGAGATAGAGGGTAAAAAAATACTTAGAATAGATATTCCGGCAGCAGACAGGCATGATAAACCGGTTTATATTGGAACTAATCCAATGAAAGGTACTTATAAGAGAGATTATGAAGGCGACTTTCTATGTACAGAAGAGGCAGTCCGGGCAATGTTTGCAGATCAAAGAGATGTATCTGGAGATGTGGAGGTGTTGGAAGAATATGGGTTGGATGTGCTTAATCATGATACGGTAAAAGGTTACAGAATTGTTTTTGAACAACTTCACAGTGGACATCCGTGGAATGCACTTGAAAATGATGAGTTCCTTATGAAACTAAGAGCGGTGGCAAAGAATAAGAATGGTACATTATCTCCAACGATAGCCGGACTATTATTTTTTGGAGAAGCTTATCATATTACTGAGGTTTTTCAAAATTATTTTCTGGATTATCGTGAGGAATGTGATGATAAATCAGTACGCTGGTTGTTTAGAATACATTCTAACGAAGGCGACTGGAGTGGTAATATATATGATTTCTTCACCAAAGTGCGTACAAGAATGGATGATGAAGTAGCAGTTCCATTTGCGAATAGAAGGGATGGATATCGCATAGACAGAGTTGATGTTCATGATGCCTTGGAAGAGGCACTAGCGAATGCGTTGGCACATGCAAATTATTATGGCAGACGAGGAATCCTTGTTATTAAAAATGGCAAGGAACTTAGTATTTCAAATCCTGGTACTATTAGAGTGACAAAAGAGGAATTTTATGCAGGTGGCAATAGTGACCCACGAAATCCTAATATTTTAAAGATGTTTGGTTTTGTAAATGTTGGTGAGCGTGCAGGAAGTGGTGTTGATAAGATTATGACAGCATGGGCAGAACAAAACTGGAAGAAACCAGAATTTGATTTCTCAGAGCGTAGTGACAGAGTAACATTAAAGCTCGAAGTTGGACAAGTGATATACATTCCAGGTGCTACTGATATAAGAAACACAAAGGAGGATGACGAATACAAGGTAGTAAAAGAAATGTCAAAAGAAAATAAGATACTTGTTTATATCGAACGGAATGGAAGTATTTCAACACAGAAGGTAATGGAAATCTGTAATTATAATTCCAGAACTGGAGCAAGAAACATTTTATATAAGATGATAAAGGATGGCTTAATAGAAAAAGTTGGTGAAAATAAAAAAACGCTTTATAGAATAAAAGAATAAGTAACTGGTCACTTTTTGTGGAAGACTGACCTGTAAGTGGTCGCTTTTATATTATAATGACCGGTAAATGACCTGTAAGTGGTCGCTTTTATATTATAATGACCAGTAAGTGGTCAATTTTATATTTGACTGATCAATTCTGATTTACGACATAAAGAATGTTTGTAGCGTAAATATAATTTCAAGTTACTTGAATCTATGGAACAGTCTATGCTAAATAGGTATACGTTGATAATATGTTGTGAAAGACTGAAAATATAATGTACCATCAAAAGAAAGGAATAGTAGGAGTAATTTATGCGTGGACCAACAGAATATCAAATGTATCTGTCTCGTTTGGAAAAATATTACCAAGATAATAAAATAGCTATGCCGAAATGGATAGATATAGCAAGTGATTATTATGGAAAGTTATATTATTTAAAACATTCGCTATCAATGATGTGTTCGAATTCTGCAATTCCGAGAAAAACAATGGAATATTTGGCGAATATAGATAGAGAATATGATTCTTTAGAGTATCTGCCGGAAGAATTGTATGAATGTGTCATGAATTCTAAAATTATATTAAAGAATATGTATAATGAATTAATGTCTGATAAGAATACTTATTTTATTAATGAATGGACGTTAACCAAATGTGGAAGAAAAAAGATGAGAGAAATTGCATATGAATAATGTTTTTGATATGGTTCCAGGTGGATTTTTTAATCCATTATCCAGTGGAAGTAATAATGTTGCAAATGCAGCCTGTCTAATAGAAATATATGATCAATATGACAAGGAAGTTTCCTATCGTATAAGCAGGAAAGTACTTAGAGACAATTTAGCAATATATATATTGGAAAATCATTTGAAATCCGATGATGAAACAGAAAATGATGATTCTAAACCTATAGATATTGCTAACAATTTTATTCGAAAATTTATTAGTCCTGATGTTGGATGGCTTATTGAGGAAACAGATGATTCTACGTATGAGAAATACATTGTAATGACGGAAGCAGGGATTGCACTTGCCGAGTTTCTTAAAAATATTGAGAAACCGGAGAAAGTGGAATACTCTACATATATATACAGTATTTTTAATACATTACAGAGAAAAGAACAATGGATAGATGATCCATATGTCAATGCAATAAAACCGGTTTTTCAAAATGCAAAAGCATTATCAAAATCACTTAAAAGATTATCGACGTTTATCCGCAAGAAAATTGAAGAAATGCTAAAGGAAGTGTCATTAGAGACTCTTACAGAAAATTTGCTAGCATATTGTAATGGCGATTTTATAAAAGAATATGCAAGACTTACTAAACAGCAAAATATTCATATATATAGAAATCAAATTAAACATATGCTTGACCAAATGACAAGTAATCAGGAAGAATTTGAAACGATTGTGCTTGGCTGTGCAATTGAAGAATCATTAGAGGAATCCGAGGCGGAGAATTATGTGTATGAAATGCTTGCTGCGACTAGAAGATTTCTATCAGAAGATTACGACAGGATTATGGCTGATATAAAGCACAAGATAAATATGCATATGCACATTGCGGTGGGACGTATAAGATTTATAAGAAACAATGGAAAAGATAGCCGTGGTAGTGTAGAGCAATTTATAAAGATACTTAGAGATGCTATGTCAGAAATTGAAATGAAAGATGAGCTTTCAGAAGAAATGAGAAATTTATTCAGATTAGATCGAAATGAGTATATAGATTTAGCATCTGTACGCTATCCGAGAAAAAATAAATCAATTAGAAAAGTAACAACAAGTGAAGTGGAAATTTTATCAGAGGAAGACATTCTTGCAGCAAAGATGCAGCAGAAGCAAGAAGCATATAATCCATATTCTAAAGATAAAATGAAACAATATATGCAGGAATTAATTGCACATAAACAAGAGTTACATGCAGATGAAATACCTATGGGTAACAAAGATGAATTATTAGCGGCAATTTCGGCAGTAACATATGGAGAAGAGAATGGATATGATATATCTGTTGAAGATGGATATATAGAGAGTAATGGACTATTAATTAGACGATTCAATGTAAAGAAAAAATAGGAGAATAACAATGGTATTTGATTCATGGGATATGTTTTCATCATCGGAAAAGGAACTTTTTCAGAGGAGTTGCAGAAGACTTTTAAAAACAACTTTTATTGTGAGAGAGCGTGATGAAGATAGTAAAAAAATATATTTTTTTATTTCAAAAAATGAAGATGCATTTAGTGATTATCTTTCGTTAATGGGATTTGATATTGTGGTAGACAAAGATAATGGTGTGGTAATGTTGGTTAATGATGGTAATACTAGTGAAAGTGGAAAAATACAGGCGAACAGATTCCCACTTAAGAAAAACGAAAGTATAGTATTATGTTGTCTTTGGATTCTATATTTAGACCATGTAAGATTAGGAAGTCTTAAGAAACAGATTATTATATCTGTATTTGATTTGCGTAACGAACTTGAAAAATTCGGATTAAAGGAAGAGTTTGATGGAAAAACTACAATGGTAGATATTTTAAAATTATTCTCAAAATTTAGCATTTTGGATATATCAGGAAAGATTGGAGAACCGGATTGTAAGATTATAATATATCCATCAATACAATTTGCACTGGATATTGAGAGATTTAAAGAATTTGTAGCTGGGGCCGTTGAAAAGATGAAGAATAAAGGCGATGATGATATTGACGAAGATGAGGAGGTAGAGGAATTTGAAAGCGAATAGAAAGACAGCGACTGGGTTACTTCTTGTACATTGGTCGAGATTTTCACACATTAATATAAAACTTGAGGGTTCATCACTTATTACGGGAGTTAATGGAACCGGAAAATCTACAATTCTTGATGCAATCACTTATCTTCTTACCGGAAATACCCAATTTAATATAGCAGCTAAAGATAGAGACAGGAACATAGCAGCTTATGTAAGAGGTGATACAAAAAGTGATGGTAAAGCAAGATATTTGAGAGATGGGGATGTAGTAAGTTATATTGCTATGGAATTTTTCTCACCTGAAGAGAATGATTATTTTGTTACATTAGTCTGCATTGAAATGGTAAGTGAACAATTACGTCCGGCTAGCTGGCATATTGCAAGGAATGCCAGATTAGCAGATATAAATTTTTATAAAGTTGATGGAAATAAGTTAAGTGTAACACCAAAGAATCTCTTGCAGGTAAAAGGAAAAAGAATCAGTTCTAAAGATTTTTTGGGAAGAGATAAGGGAACAGAGCAGGTAATAAGAGCACTTGGACTTAGATGTTCAGTGAGTAAATATCGTTCAAAACTTGTTAAGATGATGGCATTTGATCCACAGAAAAATATAGATAAATTTATTCAGGAATGTGTATTAGAACCAGGTGAGATGACATCTTTAGCATCATTACGTGAGCAGCGTGCAAATTATGATGCAATACAGGAAGCATATAACTCTATGTGTTTAAGTAAGAATAAATTAGAAGAAATAGAGAAACAAACCCGTATATATGAACAGAAATGTGATGACTATAATAAAAGAAAATTAATATTCTTATATCAGGAATGGAAGAGGTCTGAAGAAGATATAGGAAGAATTATTGATAAATCTGATATTGAGAATGCTGCATTAAAAACACTTGAACAACAATCAGAAATAATAAAAGATGAGTTAAGTGCGGCAAGAGAAAGACTTGATAAGGCGGAGCATAGTGATACATTTCAGGGAATTGATGAGATTATTAAGGATAGAGAACGACAGTTGGATAATATAAATAATAAAATTAAAGTTGTTGAGAAGAATTATGAACAGCTTATTAAATTATCTGAAAAAATTTCTGCTGCCTTGTCAGTATTGAATAAATATGATGTTGATAAAGAGAAATTTAATGTCCTGATTAATCTTGTAGATGAAGAAATTGCATCCAATAACAAGAGAGAATCATTTATTCAATTTGCCAAGGTTGTGAGTGAAACAATAGAGAATATCAGAAATGATGAGTTTAGGCTCAAAGAACAAAGAAATTTATTAAACGAAGAGCTTTCGGAACTCGAAAAACAGAAGAGACAATTAGAAAGCAATCAATTTGTATATGAAAAAGTATTTTTAGATGCCAGGGAACTTATTCAGAGAGAATTCAAAAAGCAGGGAATATCAACTGATGTACGTTTCTTTGTTGAATTGATTAGTGATATCAAGGAATCAAAATGGAGAAAAGCAATTGAAACTTTTCTGGGAAATAAGAGATTTAATATTATTGTTGATGGTAAGTATTGCGGAAAGGCATTAGAAATAGTAAATGCAAATCCTGCACTTAAGAGCAAAGTGGTTATTACAGATAAATTACCGGATAGTGAAATAAAGAAAGATTCAGCAGCATCTTTGTTAGAAATAAGTAATGTATATGCACGTAGATATGCTAATTATCTTCTGAATGGAATCCATCTGTGTGACTCAATTGAAGAGTTGCATGATTATCCTTTGGGTGGAATAATGACAAATGGAATGCTTAGTAAAAGCTATGCTGTTAGTAAGATGGATATGAGTAGAACCAAACTTTTTATAGGACAGGATGCTATTAAGCAACAATTAGAAGAGACAAAGAAAGAGATTGAGAATAAGAGAAAAAATGTTGAATTATTATCAGAAAATATTCAGGAAAAGAATCAACAGAAGGATAAACTTAGCTTTGAATGGAAAGTAGATAATTATAATTTTGATGCTCCAGATGAATTAAACAAAATGAAAGAGGAGCAGATAAATATAACTGCAGAAATTGAAAAATACAAGAAAGACCCATCATTTATGGCCGTTTTAGAGGAAAGGGAAAAGGCCAGGAAAGAAGTGGAAAGGATTGAAAAAGATAAAGAAAAATTACAGAAAGAAATTGGTGGCTCAGAAGAAAAAATAAGAAATTACGAAAGTAATATTGAAGAGAGAAAAATTAGTTCTAAAAATATGCATCAGATTTTCGAAGAAGAAGCAAAACAATTAGAAACTTATAGGATATCAGCAATTGAAGAGTATGAAGAACTAAGACAAAAACAACATAGTGTAACTGTAATTACCAAGAAAACGGTGGATAGTTGGGAAAAACAAAAGAATGATGCAGCAGAAGAACTAGAAAAGCTGCATTTTGATTATTGCAGAATTAGTGGCAGTGATAGTTTATTCAAAGGAGTGTCTTACATCAATTATTACCGAGATGAATATAGAAAACTTGCAAATGTTAAAATTGAAGAGGCTCAGATTAAACTGGAAGAACAAAGTAAAAGGCTTCAAAGTGCATTTGTGGGTGACTTCGTAGCAGAGTTAGACGAGGCAATCAGAGAAGCAAAAAGCGAAATTGACCAGATTAACATCGAACTTAGAAAACTTCCGTTTGGTGCAGATACTTATAAGTTTATGATGGAAGAACGTCCTGAAAGAAAATTGTTTTTTGATATCTGTAAACGATTACATAATTATCTTGATAATGCAGAATTTTATCTTAATTCAATTAAAGATGATGAGGCTGCTGAAAGAGAATTAAAGGATTTTCTTGATATAGTTCTTGCAGAAGAAGATGAAAGTGAATATACAGATTATCGAAAGTATTTTACATATGACATGAAGATTACAAGTAAACAAGGTGACGAAATTGTAACAGCCAATTATTCAAATAAGCAGGGCTCAGCAAGTAATGGAGAAAAACAAACACCATACTTTATTATTCTTGCTGCCAGTCTTATGCAATGTTATGACAGAAAAAGGTGTTGTGCAAGACTTGCATTTATCGATGAGGCATTCTCAGCATTGTCAAAAGAAAGAATTGAGCAGATGGTAAAGTATCTTGAAAAAAATGATTTTCAGGTACTATATGCTGCACCACCTGAAAAGATTAACAGTATAGGCAGATATATTCAATCTACAATCGGTTTAATTCCGAAAGGAAGATACACCTATGCGATTGAGGGCCTGGTAGAAGCATCTGAGATAGAAGGTGAATAAAATGACACTTTCAGATTATCAAAATAAAATATTAGAGAAATTACTTGATAAATATGAACGAAGTAAACAGAATTATGATTCTACAGAAAAACTACGTGCTATAATGATTAAACCAACGGATATCTATAAAGATTATGATTCAGATTATTCAGATATTGATGAGCAAAGTGAATTCGAAACAGATATATCAGAACTTGTAAACGAAGAATATATAACAATCAGAAGAAAAGAAAAAATAATTTCAAGGATTGTTCTAAATGTTGATTCACTAGATAAAATATATACTCTAATGAAAAGAGAGCCAAGAAAGTTAGCAATTCAGAATGAGATAAATCTATATAAAGAATGGATTGGAAAGAATGAGTTGATTAGTTGTTATTGCACACATCAGATAGAATTGCTTAAAAACAGTAAAACGGCAAAATATAAAATAAAAGTCGCAGAGAATCTACTAAGACTATTAGAATTTGTACTTTCTAACAGACAAATGATTTTAGAAAGAGAACTTTCAATTGCTGTATTTGGAGATACAAAAATATTTGAGAAAGAATATAGAAATAAATTATTATACGTTTTAAAAACATATGGTAATTATAATGACTTAATTTCAGAAATTGAGGAAGAAAAGGGTAATGAAAAAGAAGAAAGGGAAGAAATAGAGCATAGTATTCTGGAAGAATTAAATATATATTCAAATCCAAAGTATGTATATTTTAAAGGCTGTGCAGAGATTACATTTGAGGATGGCAATAGTTATAAATTGTCATCAGATATTCCGATTGCATTACCGATGGATAAATTGAATACGATTAAATCTTTTATGATAAGTGATTCAGCAATAATGACTGTAGAAAACCTGGCAAGTTATAATCGAATATATGAAAAAGATTATTTTGTTATATATTTAGCAGGATATCATAACATAGCCAAACAGTCTCTGATAAAACTTATTGCATCTCAAAATGATGTAAAAGAGTGGTATCATTTTGGTGATATCGATCCGGATGGATTTCTCATATTAGAGAATTTGAAAAAGAAAACGGGTATAAATTTTAAACCTGTATATATGAGTATTAATGAGTTGAAAAAATATGAAAAGTATACAAAAAAACTTGAGGATAATGATACGACTAAAGCACAGGGACTTATCAATAAAGGATTATATGTAGATATAATGGAATATATGTTGAAAAATAATGTGAAACTAGAACAGGAAATTGTAAGTTGGATGAATGGGGTTGGATGACAAAATGTATAGAGTGGCGATGGTGTGATGATTATGAAAATGTAATGGAACAAGCGGATAAATTACATAAAGAAATATATGAAGGAGATTGTAGTATGAATACATATGTGATGTCTGATATCCATGGATGTTATGATGAATTTCAGCAGATGCTTGAAAAGATTCATTTTAGCGACAGAGATTTGCTAATTTGCGCTGGAGATTATATTGATCGGGGTACAAAGAATTATGAAATGATGAGTTGGATCAGTAATGCAACTAAGAATGTGATTTTTGTAAGAGGAAATCATGATGAAGAGTTCCTGACAAACATTTGCATCATGAAATATGTATGTGATGAGGCAGAACTGGATGAGAATAGTATTGAAGATTCCAGAACCTTGTATAAAGCAGTTCAAAAATTTGCTGAGCAGAATAATAATGTATTTTTTGATTACTATGGAACAATTGGGAAACTTATTAATGAGAAATTGGTTTCGTTCGCATTGCTTTGTGACTGGGCGAAAATAGTTGAAAAAATGCCGTACTTCTATAAAATAGATATAAATAAGAGAACCTGTATCGTTGTTCATGCAGGATATATTGAAAGCCTTGACCATGTTGATACAGAGGAATCTTATGAAAGTGTTGAGGATTTCTACTTGCATGCCAGAGATGATGCGTATATGTGTGGTGGAGTTGAGCATGGAATGATTATTGCTGGACATACACCAACAATAAAGTATGAGGAATTTCCTTATAATAATGGTAATGTATACCGTATGTATGATGAAAGCCTGGATTGCATTTTCTATGATATAGATTGTGGGTGTGTAATGGGAAGTGTACAGGAAAATGCAAAGTTGGCATGCATTAGATTGGAAGATGAGAAAATCTATTATGTAAGGATATCGGATCAGGTCAAAAGTAAAGAACTATAAGATGATACAGATACGACAGCGACAATCGCAGGAGGATTAGCTACTTACTAACTTCCATGTCAATGGAACAGACTTTGTATGAAGCGACTATTACTGGTTTAACAGGAGAAAAAAGAACCATTATCTTATTGCCCACTGGGACAATTATATTATGGGCTTAACTAAGCCTATTGAACAAAGGAAACTATTAAGTTTTATATAAAATAAGGCATCTAAAAGATATTATACTAGGAGATATGATTATGGAAGTAATTACAAATGTTATTTCAAATGAATTGCTAAAAAAGGGAATAAGCTTATTATCGCTCGGAATAAATGAATATGCTTGGGATAAGGACAATATAAAAGAGATATTCGAAGAATTGTCAAAACGGAAAATAGGTATTTTAGGTGGCGATGTTTATAAGATAGAAAATGAAAATATCAAAATGACATTTGATAGCTGGTATATGAATAAAGATAGTTCGGAAGAATTCTATCAAAAGAGCAAATTAAGGGCTTTGAGGTATATAGAAGATTATGAAAAAAATAATTGTGGCGAGTTTATATATACCATTGTTATTTGAGTGAAGATTGAAAATACTGTGAAATTATAAAGATTGATTATATGAATGAAGATTGCAAAAGAAACAAAAACAGATATACTGGTATATATAACAATAGACGATGTCTGATTGAAACATTTTGATTACTAAAATAAGGATAATAGAAATGAGTGATATTTAAAACATGAAAATGTGGAGAGAACATAGTGAAAAATTAAGTGATTATTATGGCTGGGTAACTAATAATATGGAAAAAAGTTGGGATGCAAACTTAATTAGCTATAATGCAACTGGTATTAATTTGAACAAGGATAAATTTTTTGAATTTTGTTTACAGCAAATTCAAAAAGAAATGATATTGGATAATCCCTTGTATATTTATTTAATTGTTTTAGAAGAAGTTATAGAGCCTAGTTCTAAAGTTGGAAGATATAAGAAATGTTGGAAAAAGATATCAGATTCATTTGAAATAGATTATTTACAGTTAGGAAAAGAGATTGAATATCATAAAAATGATAAGATATATTATGTTTCTATTGCTAGAACCCAAATTGAGAATTTAGAAAAGGTATTGGAATTGATTGATTCAAAGAAACAGTATCGTTATGTATTTGTCAGTAGGAATGACTATCTAGAAGATATGGAGAAGAATGATATGAATATTGATGATTTAATTTATTTAAATTCATTTGATGAAATTGATTATCCGCAAGTTATTGAAAAATGTATTAATAATCATGATTTAGCCTGTTGTTACGGAAGTGATTCAATTGGAATTGAATTAGCACTTATCTTTAAAAAACATGATAGAAATAAATATTGGAAATATGCCAATATAGAATAATTAATAAGATGACAAAAAATATCACAATTAAAGATATAATTTGTTCTAGAATCTATTTTTTAGAAAACAATTATATTTTTGATAAAAATGAATACAAGCATATTAATAAGGGTGAATTAGAAGCATATAGGGAAATATTATTTGATATTGAACTGATAACGATTATTGAGGTAAGATAAAAATGGCGACAGAATATATTGAAATTCTTTTAGAAAAAATAGAAAAAAATTATTTTTTAGAAGTATTAAATAATAAAAAAATATGTAATTATGAAATGGGAGAGTGCTATTATTACTCTAATACAGATTATGGTAGAAAAATTTTAAGCAAAAATGAGTTTAATGAGAAATTAGTAAAAATTATAATTGTATGATTATGTTAAAAAATTTTGAATTTTTTTTCTTGTAGCTATTGTTTCGAAGCGAAAGCAAATAGCTTTTATGACAGATGAGAAATCACTTATACAAATTTCTCATCTCATCACTACAAATAAATCGCTTAGGAAAGAGGAACATATGAATACAGAAAACATACAGCTATATTTTGCACCAATGGAGGGCGTTGCAGGATATTTATATAGAAATACATATAACGAGATTTTTAGCGGAATAGATAAATACTTCGCACCATTTATCTCTACAAGTCTGAATGGAATTAGAAGATTAAAAGAATTTAAAGATGTTTTGCCGGAGAACAATAAAGGTATAAATTTAGTACCGCAATTATTATCTAATAATGCTAAAGATTTCATAAGTGCAACAGAGGAATTAGCAGGACTTGGCTATGAAGAAGTCAATATTAATATCGGTTGTCCATCGGGTACAGTCATTTCTAAAGGAAAAGGTGCAGGCTTTCTTGGTGATTTAGATGGATTAGACGGATTTTTTGATGAAATATTTAATAAAACATATGATAAATATAATATGAAAATATCAGTTAAGACCAGAGTAGGGCTATATGATGAGGATATGTGGCAGGACATTCTAGAAATATATAATAGATATCCTATTTCAGAACTTATAATCCACCCAAGAACTAGAGAAGATTTGTATAAGAAGCCTGTAAGATATAATACATTTGAATATGCGATGGAGAATACGGGTTTAAAACTCTGTTATAATGGAGATGTTTTTACTAAGGCTGCTTATAAATCTATATGTGAAAGATTTGATGGAATTAATGCAATAATGCTTGGCAGAGGTATTCTAAAGAACCCTTGTCTGCCACAAATGATTAAAGAAGATAAAGAAATAGAAGCTGATAAGATATTTGAATTTCACGATAAAATATATGAAAGATACAAGGATTATATGTCGGGTGAAGTTCCGGTGTTATTTAAGATGAAAGAAATATGGCTATATATGCAGGAATGTTTTGAAAATAGTGAGAAAATGATAAAGAAAATTAAAAAGTCTAAAAATCTTCGTGAATATGACAGAATTATACAAGAAATGAAAGAAGAATATATTGAAAAAATATAAAGAAAAGTTTATACTATTCTATAGTGAATAGTGAATAGTGAATAGTGAATAGTGAATAGTGAATAGTGAATAGTGAATAGTGAATA
>ENA-OURQ01000166-OURQ01000166.1-human-gut-metagenome-genome-assembly--contig:-NODE-166-length-73018-cov-23.228636_pt1 | contig 73018 bp, 66 predicted proteins | sample MGYA00242105_ERZ508999 | MGnify/ENA primary metagenome ERZ508999 (study PRJEB26280, sample SAMEA2338771) | human gut metagenome | biome: human gut; feature: human-associated habitat; material: faeces...
TGAGGCGCACAATGGGGCACTTGGCGTGTATGCACTTCATGCTGCCAAAGTGAGCGGAATTCCTGTGCGCATTTTTCATGCTCATGGTGCAAGTATAACAAAGGATTGGAAATTACCGATTAAACTTGTTTGCAAAGCAATGTTGCCCGCCAATATGAATGAGCATTATTCATGTGGTGTTGAAGCTGCAAAATGTTATTTTGGAGACAAGGTAGTTAGTGAAAATGATTATGTGTTAATTCCAAATGCAATCAAAATTTCAAATTTTGTTTTTAATGAATTAACACGAGAAAAAATCCGCAGAGAAAATGGATTAGGTGGCAAGCATGTAATTGGACATGTAGGCAGATTTATGGCTCAGAAGAATCACATGTTCTTGCTAGATGTATTTGCAGAAGTGCATAAATTAGATGAAAAGGCTCAGCTGGTTCTACTTGGCGATGGAGAATTGGTGGAAACGGTTAAACAAAAGGCCGAAAAATTGAGCCTTGAAAAAAATATTACATTTGTAGGAAATGTAGGAAATGCAAACGAATGGTATCAGGCATTTGATTGTTTTGTTTTGCCCTCCATTTGGGAAGGGCTTCCTGTCGTAGGTGTAGAGGCTCAAGCAGCAGATTTGCCATGTGTTTTCTCTGCAAATGTAACAAGAGAAATTGGTTTCAGTGAACGAGCAGAATTTGTTGGATTGGATGAACCATTAAATAAATGGGCGAGGACAATAGGAAAGGCACTCCTGCAAACAGAAAGAGTTGACAGAACGGATTTGATTACGGAAAAGCACTATAACATTGAAGTGGAAGCAGAGCGGCTGCAGGAACGCTATCTGCAATTGTATAAGGAACGGTGTCAGGTATGAAGATTGGAATTTTGACGCATCATTACATAAATAATTTTGGAGCTTTTTTACAGGCCTATGCACTACAGACTGCTTTGCAAGAGATGTATCCTAATGACGAGGTTCAAATTATAGATTGTATGAATGTGAAACATTTTGTGATTAATGTGGGAGGATGGTTTCGCTTTTATAAAAACAAAGAAACACTGTCCGGTTGGCTGCAAAAAACTAGACTGCCTATTACATTTGCGAAAGCTAGGAAAAAATATATGGCGCTTACGCCAACTTGCTACAATGCAAAAGATATTGAAAAACTTGGCTTGGACTATATTGTAGTGGGTAGTGACGAAGTGTGGAACTATCAGGAAACAAAGGGAAACGCAAAAGTAAAATTCGGTGTGGGTTTGGAAAAAGAAAAACTGGTTGCGTATGCACCGAGTGTTGGTCAAACACATGAAACGGACGTACCAGAGTATGTAAAGACAGGAATTTTAAAGTTTAAGGCTGTGTCGGCAAGAGATCAGTTGACAGAAGAGCTCGCTGAAAAAATTCGGAATGAGGAAATCGAAAGAGTTACGGATCCTACATTCCTTGTACATATTCCAGATGAAGAAGTGCCAGTAGTGACTCAGCCATATATGCTTTTTTATTACTGCGATGGTTTGCCAGAAGTGGAAAAGCAGAAACTTATTGATTATGCACACAAAAACGGTATGGCAGTTTATGGTGCAGGAGAATGCGATAAACGATATACGGACATAACGGTCAATCTTACACCGTTTCAGTGGGTCTGGATGTTTCGGAATGCAGCGTGTGTGGTAACCGGGACATTTCATGGAGCAGTATTCTCTATGCTTAACCATCGTCAGTTCGCTTGCTACTTGACAAATCCCAGCAGAATTCGGAAAGTTTCATCACTTCTTGAAGAGTTTGGGCTGGCAAATAGACGCTGCGAGGGAAGTGCAATCCAAATTATCGAAACACTTAATCAAAAGATAGATTATGACTCTATTGAAGTTGAGTTTGACAAAAGAAGAAGTGAAAGTAAAAAATTTCTCAAGAATGCAATTGGTTAAAAATAGCGAATTGCTAATATGGGATGAAAATAGATTGGATAGAGAATATGGGAATAGTTCTTTTTGAAAATAAAAAAACATGTTGTGGCTGCAGTGCATGTGCTTCGATCTGTCCTAAGGGAGCAATTGAGATGAAACCAGACGACCAAGGTTTCATTTATCCTGTTGTTGATTCAAATCTGTGTGTTTCCTGTGGTGCATGTAAAAAGGTATGTGCATATCAAAATGAAAATTCATTACATGAACCTGTACGGGCTTATGCCGCAGTAAATAGAAAACAAGAACAGCTTGCAAAATCAGCATCTGGAGGCGTTTTTGCGGCTGTCGCGACATATTTTCTGGAAAGTGGCGGAGTTGTTTTTGGAGCGTCACTTGATATTAGAAATGGACAGTCGATACCGCATTTGATTGGAATTGAGAATATAGAGCAGTTGGAACGCATCCAAGGATCAAAATATGTTCAAAGTGCAGTCGAAGATACTTATAAACAAGCAAGGCAAAAATTGAGCGAAGGAAGAAAAGTCCTTTTCTCAGGAACACCTTGCCAAATTGCTGGACTATATGGATATTTGAAAAAGGATTATAACAACTTGTGGACGATTGATGTAATTTGTCATGGGGTGCCAAACGCAAAGTTTTTTAATGACTATCTTGGCGTAGAAGCAAAAAAACGTGGAGGAGTTCCAATTGGCTATTCTTTCCGAGATAAAAAACGCGGGTGGGGAATGAATGCAAGATTAGATTTGAGACGCCCATCAGGTGGAGAAAAGAGCATATATATACCAGCAAGATTGACATCTTATAATACCTTGTTTTTGGATGGAGATATTTATAGAGAAAACTGCTACGAGTGTCCATATGCTCATAAAGAGCGAGTAGCAGATATGACAATTGGAGACTTTTGGGGAATCGAACGGGAACATCCTGAGTTACTGAAGCAGGATGCGTTCGATGAAAGAAAAGGCATTTCCTGCATACTTGCGAATACTGAAAAAGGTGTAGAACTATGCAAAAAAATAACGGACAGAATTTGGTTAAGCGAAAGTACATATGATAAGATTGCAAGAAAAAATGGACAGCTTAGTCATCCATCTGTTCAATCATCTCGTCGAAAAATAATTATGGAGCTTTACGAAAAGGCTGGATATGATGGGGTGGAAAAATGGTTCCATAAAAAGTACAGAAAACAAATAATTGTGCACAGCATTTATAATGCGATTCCTAGAAAAGTAAGAGTTGCATTGAAAAGTATAATAAAAAATTAGAGGAGAATTACGGGTGGCTTCAAAACATATGAATTTGAAAAGAATATCACATCGAATAAAAGAAGAAGTAGGTTCTACAGTGGAAGTGGCAAACGTAGTGGGTATTAGAGGTGCATTTGCAACATTTCGTGGTAAAGTGGATATTCAAATTATGGTTCATAATGGACATATAGAACATCCGTGGATCAAAAAGCACTTAATAAAAAAACATGAGGCAATGAATGCGTATTTTGAACGAACCTGCACAAAAGTTACCGAAGAACGGATTTGCGATATTAAAATTCCAGAGCAAGATGAAAATTATAAGGGTTGCATTTGGATATGTTGGTGGCAGGGACTAGAAAATGCTCCAGATATCGTAAAAAAATGTGTAGAGTCTATTCGGATTCATGTTGGAAACCATAAAATTGTAATTATTACAGACGAAAACTACAAGGAATTTGTTGCATTTCCAACTTGGTTAGAAGAAAAATATAAACGTGGAATTATAACAAAGACACATCTTTCAGATTTATTAAGAATTTCGCTTTTAGCTCGATATGGCGGAATTTGGTTGGATTCAACTTTTTTCTGCACGGGAGATATTCAGCCGTATTTCGATATGCCAGTTTGGTCGATTAAGCGACCAGACTATCGCCATGTTTCTGTGGCATGTGGTGAATTTGCAAACTATTCGTTTGGATGCACTACGGAATATAGAAAAGTGTTTGCTATTTTACGAGAATATCTTCTGGATTATTGGGAGCATTATGATTATATGATCGATTATCTATTTTTAGATTATTTGATTGTTCTTGCAAGAAAACAAAATGATTATGTGAATCAGGCATTTAATGAAATCATCCCCAATAATAAAAACTGCGATGAACTGTTGAAGGTTCTTGGAACTACGTTTGATTCTAGTGAATGGGAAAAGTTAAAGGATAATACGGAATTGTTTAAGCTGACATGGAAAGCTGCTTTTCCAATTGAACAAAACGGAAAAGAAACTTTCTATAAAAAATTAATGAATAATGAACTGGTTTGAAAAAACTAGGCACTGTTTTTTGAAGAAAGAAACAATGAGGTGAAAATAAAAGTGAACCCTAAGATAAGTATAATAGTACCAATGTATGGTGTTGAAAAGTATTTGGATAAATGCATAAAATCGATACAGAGTCAGACAATACATGATATAGAGATTATTTTAATTGATGATGGTTCACCAGATAGAAGTGGTGAAATAGCTGAGACTTTTGCAAAAAGTGATGAGCGTATTAGAGTAATTCATCAGAAAAATGCAGGTTTGGGACCAGCCAGAAATACGGGTATGTATGTAGCCAATGGAGAATATATTGGATTTGTTGATTCTGATGATTGGGTAGAAAATGGTATGTTCGAAAGGCTATATCGAGTAGCAGAAGAACATAATGCGGATATTGTTGTGGGTGGTCACTGTGACTGGAGAGACGGGAAGGCTATAAGGGTCAAAAAACATCCGTTAGCTGGTAGGAATGTAACAGAGAAATCCGAGATAGATGAGATAAGAAAAAACTTATACGGCAGAAGTATTGATGATAAGGAAACAGAAGCTTTTCCAATGTCTGTGTGGATTGCAATCTATAAGCGAAGCATGATTGTTGAAAATAGTTTAAAGTTTGAAAATATTATTTCAGAAGATATTATTTTTAATATAGCTGCGTATAAATGTGCAAGTTCTATTTCATTTACAGGAGATACGGATTATTGTTATCGAAATGAAAATCAGCCGTCTATTATGAGAACCTTTTCAGAAAAGAAGCTAAAGAAATACGAAGAATATTTGAGAAGATTGATGGAATCTGTTGGTAAAGAAGGCGACCCGGATTGCTTGATGAGAGTAAAAAGAGCCTCTATAAATATTTGTAGATTATATGTTGGACAAGTTGCAAATTCTTCATCTTCATTAAAAGAAAAGGAAGCATTTATTAGTGCATATGCTCATTCTAGGATCATTCAAGAATGCTGGAAAGATTATCCCATTGATAAATTGCCTTTGCAACAAAGAATTTTCCAGAAATCAGTGCAATCAGGGCATTATAAAATAGCATTGCTGTTAAATTGTGTTAGAAATCTTTTCAAAATGCATTGAAAAAATAATAATTATGGTGGAGTACTAACTTGGGAGATTAAATATGGAAAGAAATGCGATAATTTTGCAGCAGGAAAATCGAATCGTTTTGCCCCATTTACATATGAAAAACCAAAGGGGCTTTTTAGGGTAAAAGGAGAAATATTGATTGAGTGTCAGATTGTACAACTTCATAAGGCTGGAATTACTGACATTGTTGTTGTTGGATATATGAAAGAAAAGTTTTTCTACTTAGAGCAAAAATATGGTGTTCAGTTAGTTGTTAATAATGAATTTGGGAAAAAAGGAAATCTTTATTCGCTTTATGTGGCAAGAGAACATCTTTTTAATACATATATTTGCTGTGCAGATCATTATTTTGTTAGCAACCAGTTTCTTGAAGACAATGCGGAAAATCGTTCGTACCGTGCAGTATCTTATCAAGCTGGAAAATTTCGAGAATTTGAAATTGCTTGTTCAGATGCTGAAGTAATAACAGATGATTAAGCGGTATCACTTAGATAAAGTAAAGTGGATAGCGGATGGAGGAGACACTTTTCAGGACTCTGTAATGAGAGGCATTAATAATTTAAAGAATAAGATATCTTTAGATGATTATGTAATGGTTCAATATGGAGCGGCACCATTTACATCTGATAAAATTGTAAACGATGTGATTCGCGTAATGAAAGATAAAGGATCAGCTGTAACAGCTACGCCATGTTATCAGCTTTTGAGTAGTAATGACGAAAATGCTACTAGTAAGACATGGGTTGATAGAGATAAGTATATTCAAATTGCATGTCCTTATTGGTTTAGATTTTCTTACCTTTTGAGTGTGTATGAGAGAGCAGAAGAGCAGGGATTGATTGAAAAGATCGAACCACACACTACGTCCTTAATGTATGCATTGGGGGATATGTTGTACTAGGCTTATGGAGATCAAACTAATATTAAAATCACAACGAAAGAAGATCTCGATATGTTTCGGGGATATATATTAATGAAGCAAAGGATGAAAAATAAATGACGAAGAATGAATTAAAAAGTATTATGGATAAAAACGCTTCTTATTATAATTCTTTTACGAAAAAGACGCATATAAAAATGATTTTAACTAATAGTTATTTTTATGTTATCCATAAATATATGAAATTATTGCGACATGAAGAGTACTACCGCCAAAAATTTATGGGGGTATACATGCTGTCAATAAAGTGATGGAGTTTATATACTCGAGAAGAAAAAATAAATTAGGAAATACACTTGGATTTTATATTGATCCGAATACACTTGGAGCGGGAACTATAATCTACCATCATGGTTCAATTATTATAAACAGCAATGCTGTATTAGGGTGTGGATGTAAATTACATGGAAATAATTGCATTGGAAATGATGGAAAATCTCTAATGACACCCCATATTGGAAATAATGTTGAAATAGGATTTGGAGCTTCTATTATCGGAGATATAACGGTAGCAGATGATGTTCAAATTGGTGCAGGTGCAGTTGTAGTAAAGAGTTGCTTAAAAAAGGCGCACGGCTTGTTGGGGTTCCTGCAAAAGAGGTATAGTTGCAATTTTAGATTCTATATTTGAAAATTCAGGTGTATTCAGTAAAATGGAGATGAATGCATGATGTTAAAACAAATATTACGAAGAGTGATTTATAGAGAAAAATGTTCTTCGGAGAGTTATATTAAATGGTTAAGGAATCAAGGCGTAACGATAGGAGAAGGTTGTACGATTTATGAGCCTAGGTCTACGCATATTGATGTGCAAAATCCTGGAATGCTAGAAATCGGTGACTACGTTAGAATTACAGCTGGAACAACGATTCTTACACATGACTATAGTTTATCGGTTTTAGCATGTGTTGAAGGTAACATAATTGGTAGTGTTGAAAAGACAACCTTAGGCTCTAATATTTTTATTGGAAGAAATGCTATTATCTTGAAGGGTGTCACAATAGGAAATAATGTTATTATAGGTGCAGGGGCTGTTGTAACTAAAGATTGCGAAGATAATAGTGTTTATGCGGGTGTTCCGGCTCATAAAATTTGCTCAATAGAAACGCTTTACAGAAAACGCAAAGAAAATGAATTGGAGATGGCAAAAAAGGTTTCTATTTCCTATTATGAGAAGTTTAATAAAAAGCCCGATGAAGAAGTGCTGCGAGAATATCAGATGCTATTTACAGATCGAAGCGAGATGCCAGAAACGCTAGAGGATTTGATGAAAGATTCGTCAGTTGAAAAACTCTGCAAGACTTATTATAAGGAGTCCACGCCTCAGTTTTCAAATCTTGATAGTTTTCTGAAATGGTGTGGGATTGGAAATGAGGAGATTGAATGAACAAAGTTAGTGTGATAATGAGTACATATAAAGAACCCATTGACTGGATACGGCAATCTATAGATTCAATATTGAATCAGACATTTAGTGAATTCGAGTTTATTATTGTTGTGGATAATCCTAAGTATAAAGAATTAATTTCTGTGCTAAATGATTATGCTGAAGCGGATAATCGCATTTGCATCATGGTAAACGAGAATAATATTGGATTAGTAAAGAGTTTAAATAAGGCGTTATCTCGGTGCAATGGGGAATATATAGTAAGAATGGATGCAGATGATATATCTTTGCCTGAAAGAATAGCACATCAAATTGACTATATAAATAATAAAAAGTATGATCTTGTAGGATGCTTTTATGAAGTCTTTTATGAAGATAAGACTTTACGTATTGCACAAGGAGCAAAAACACATGAAGTATGCGAAAAAATTCTTCAATATGAGAGCTGTGTGGCTCATCCGGCATGGATGGTCCGAAAAAAAGTATTTGAAAGTCTTGGAGGATATAGAGATTTTGATGCTTGCGAGGATTATGATTTCCTTATAAGAACATCATTGGCAGGGTATAAAATCGGAAATACACCGGAAGTCTTATTAAGATATAGAGATAATCCTAAAAGTATCTCACACGAAAAATGTGGAAAACAGTATTCCATAGCACAGTTATTGGCTGAAAATTATAGAATCGGAAGAGAGACAGAAATAGAGGAGTATCAATCATACTTGACAAGCGCAGAGCATGAGAAGTTACAAGCAACATATAAGGTTATTGCAGATATAGATAGAGAACGTAGCTTGTCAGATAGTAGTATTAATAAATTGATTTGTTTGTGTAGATTGCTTTGTTTTCATGAGTTTAGAAAAATGAAGAAGATAAGACAAAGGATAAAGAAATGGAAAAAAACGGAATCATAATAAGAAAAGTTAATAGATTCCTACTTAGGAATGATTTATGTGCCGAAAAAGATACGATAAGAAGGGAAGGCGGAAAAAATGAAACTTAACAAAACAGAAATAGCAGACTTTGTATCTGATATACCATTAATTATTCTGTTTGTCTTTTGCTTTTTCCTTACCCAAACTTATTTTGAAACAGCAAACTATGGATTGTTGAGTAAAGTATATATATTTCTAATGGTTTGCATTTGCACATTTGTTATAATAAAAACACATGGTGTAATAAGGGTGCTACATACTGAGAAGATGACATATTATATGCTTGTTATACCATATCTAGTGTTAATGATATGGTCATTTATCCTGTGCGTGTTAGAAAATCAGCTTGCTTTTTCAAAAATGATTTCAGAGATAGAACCAAGAATCATTGTTCCATTCACTGCATGCTTGATGTTTTATTATTTTAGAGAAAAAGTAATATCACCTATATTTTGGGCAGCTAGTATCAATTATTTCTTTTATATAATTGCGTTTGTTCGTATTTATGGAATATCTGGAATGTTCCATTACATTGCGCTTACTGATATTGCAGGGCTAGGAGAACGCCCATTAGAGGTACATGAAATTACGTTTATATTCGGAATATTGATTGTATATTATGTTTTAACATGGAAGGAAAAACGACATCCTGTTAAACTTTGTATTTCGGTGTTATGCTGTTTGTTTGGGTTTAAAAGAATTTTACTATTTGCGCTTGCTCTTTCAATAGTATTATATTTATTGTTGATAAAATTTTTAAAAGAGAACAAATCAACCCCCATGTATATAGGTTGGGGATTATTAGTGTTTTGTATTGTTTGGATTTTTATATCTGGAGGAAATGACCTGACAATTTTATCTCAGAAGTTTAATATCGAATTAAATGCACGGGATAGAATCATAGGATTCCTAAAGAATTATTATTTTTTGGGTCCTACATATATAGGAAAAGGAATCGGATTTGTTCATCAGAAAATGATGTCCCTTGTCCGTGCAGGACAATCAGCAACAACAGGATTTCATAATGATATACTGATGTATTATATTGATTTGGGATGTATTCCGGCATTAGTTTTCTTTTACTATTTGACAGTTAAGAGCATGAAAAAAATTCGAGATTTTATTGGAACTCATGCAGCAATTAACTATGCTATTATCCTTTGCTGTACAATGATTTGTTGGGCAACAGATAATTTGGCAACCTATCCCAATTTTTTGATGGTATATAACATTCTTGTTTTAATCTTAGTTAATAATTCATGTGAAGATTATGATGAAGATAGTATACAGAAAATAGGTCAATGAAGAATGGAGGAAATTAGGTGAGCAACGGAGGCGAACTAGCAAAAAACACAGCTGTGATTGCTGTGGGTAAGATTGCTACACAATTAGTGAGCTTTCTTCTTTTACCGTTATATACGGCAGTCCTTTCAACAGAGGATTATGGCGTCGTTGACTTAGTAACGACTTATGTTCAATTGCTTTTACCAATAGTAACATGCCAATTGGAACAGTCTATATTTCGTTTTTTACTTGAGAATAGAAAAGATGAGGAACAAAAAAAAATAATTCTATCAGATATTTATACATTAACTGCGATGATTATGTTGGTATTTAGTCTGATTTATATGTGCGTTTCTCCATTTATCAAATCTCAATATAAATATATGCTTTTACTGAATCTTTTAGCCAATGTTTACGTGGCTTTGATGCTACAAACAGCAAGAGGATTTGGTCTCAATGCGATATACGCAATGGGAAGTTTTATATCAGCAAGTGGTCAGGTTGCACTTAATGTTTTGCTTGTGCTAATTTTTAGACTTGGTGCGAATGGAATGCTAATATCTATGTTCGTTGCCTATATAATTAGTGGTACTTACCTGACTTTTGCGACTAAAGCTTATCATTATATTCGCTTAAAAAAAATAGAAATTAAAAGACTTGAAACGTATTTAAAATATTCTCTTCCATTAATTCCAAATGTCATTTCATGGTGGATATTGAATGCATCAGACAGAACGATTATTTTAAAATTTATTAATGTTAGTGCCAATGGAATATACTCGGCGGCAAATAAATTTTCAGGAATATATACAACTATTTATAACATATTTAATTTGTCATGGACTGAGTCGGTAGCATTACATCTACATGAAAATGGCTCCAAAGAGGAGTTTACTAAGTTACAATCTACAGTAATCAAATTTTTTAGTTGTATCTTTTTGGGGCTGACGGCGATAATGCCATTCGTGTTCAAAATTCTAGTAAATGATAAGTTTAGTGCGGCATATTATCAGATTCCAATTTTGCTTGCAGGAGCTTTTTTTTCAGCAATGACAGGAATTCTAGGTGCGTATTATGTAGCTGAAAAAATGACTTCAGTTATAGCTCGCATGACGATCATGGCTGCCATTTTGAATATTGCTATAAATTTAATATTTATTCAAAAATTTGGCTTGTATGCGGCATCGGTATCAACTTTAATAGCTTATTTTGCAGTATTTGCCTTAAGATATTTGGATGTAAGAAAGAGATTTGGAATTAAAATTGAGTTAAATGTGGGTGTTGGCACAATACTTATGATGCTGATTGTTTGGATTGCCTACTATCGTCAGAATACAGTAGAGTGTGTGATTACTTTTATTGTCGTTTTTTTCTATTCTTTAGTTATGAATTTCCAATTGCTAAAGTCTATGATTGAAGTGATAAAAAAATTCAAGAAAATATAGGAGGTTTATAAGAAAAATTGAAGAAAAAGATTTTTAAGAACGCGTATGTCTCGTTGCTACGTTTCCTCCCAATAAAAAGAGATAAAATTGTTTTTTGTAATTTTTCGGGTCGTGGGTATGGAGATAATCCTAAATATATAGCTGAAGAGATTCACAAGCGTAAACTTAATGTTGATATGGTGTGGCTGTGTGCAGATGCAAAGGCAATATTTCCTGAATATATAAGACCAGTAAAAATGTGGTCATTGCAGCATTATTTTGAGCTAGCAACAGCACATGCAATTATAAGTAATGTTAGAATTGATTTAGGTGTGGAGAAGAGAAAAGCACAAACTTATTTACAAACATGGCATGCACCGTTTAGTCCTAAAAAACTTGAGGGTGAAGCGGTTGAAACATTAAAAAAAGAATATTTGATTTCTGCGAAGCATGATGGAGCTATCACAGATGGGATCATATCTAATAGTCATTTATTGGATGAACAATATAAGAGAGCATTTTGGCTAAATAAAGATGCCAAAATCCTGAAGATTGGTTTGCCTAGGAATGATTTCCTTATAAACAATGCCGATAATAAGGCTCTAATTACAAATATTAGGGAAAAGATAAATATACCTTCTGAGGCTTACGTGGTTTTGTATGCACCAACATTTCGTGATGACTACACTACGAACGGTTATAAATTGGATTTTGAAAAGGTTAGAAAGGCATTTGAAACTCGATTTGGAAAACCGTGTTGGATGCTGATTCGACTTCATCCAAATGCTAGAAGGCAGGTGAATGAGATTGAATTTACAAGTGAAATTATAGATATGACAAGTTATCCTGATATACAGGAACTGTCAATTGCGTCAGATGCTGTTATTTCGGATTACTCAAGTTCTGTATTTGACTTTTCAACAATGGGAAAGCCGGCATTTATATGTGCTTTGGACTTACAACACTATATGGAAACAAGAGGGTTGCTGGATGAATTCTTTAGGTTCCCATTTCCTTTCTCAGAAAGCAATGAAAAACTTATAGAACAAATTTGTTACTTTGATGAAAATAAATATAGGGTGAACTTGAAAAATTATTTTACAAAAAATCCTATATATGATAAGGGAGACGCAGCTATAAAAGCGGTCGATTGGCTTTTGGACAAGATGAAAAACAATTAACATACGAAGAAAATTCAGCATAGCTTTTGATCATCATTAAGACATTGTTGTCTGCATTGAAGTATAGTGGCTCAGTTGTCAAGACAAAAATCTGAAATTTTTATAATGAACTGATATGGTTGATAAGTTACAGGGAACACTGGGAAAGTAGAGGAACTTTCCCATGTCCCATTTATGCTAAGCTACATATGATAACAGCATTGCCGGATAGTAGCATTCAGCCGGTGTCTGATAGTCAAGTGCAGAATGACGCCGCTCAAAGTTGTAAGTGTGGATATACTGTCCGATGGCAGTTCTGGCGTCTTTGATGTTATTGTATTGTGTCAGGTAGGCTTCTTCATACTTGAAACTGCGAAATCAGCGCTCAATCATAATATTGTCTGCCCAGCGGAGACCGTTTCAAGTTTTGTGTAAACTTTAAAAACCGATATAAGATTTGTGAATAGTTACAAATGGGCAGAGCCGACTTCACGGGTTCTGCCCATATCTGCATTATACAGGAGTTTTTAGGCATGTCAATAAGACCTGCCTAAAACTATCTGTTTTACAGGTTCCGTCCTACCAGGCGTTCTTCAAAATAGATTTCCAGCTGGGAGTGAATCTGAACCCGGTCGTGCCTATGACCTGTCCATTTTTTCGTGATATCCATAGTTGCCAAATACAGCATTTTTAAAAGGCTGTCATCTGACGGAAAAACAGTCTTGATTTTTGTTACCTTTCGGAGCTGGCGGTTAAAACCTTCGATGGCGTTTGTTGTGTAAATCAGGCGTAAACGCTCCACTGTGGGTACCCACACTATAATTAGCCGCTCGGCTGAGCGGCTTTATTTCTGTATTATTTCCTGCATTCTGCAGGAAGTTCATCTGACCATGGCAGAAGTTTCTCGCAGAAATCATTGTTCTTATCATCCATGTGTTCTGGAATCTCTGTAAGAAGATAATTAAAGTATTCATACAGTCTGAGCTTGTTTGCTTTTGCTGTTTCTACCAGGCTGTATATTATTGCACTGGATTTGGCTCCATTTATTGTGTCACACATTACCCAGTTCTTTTTGCCGATACAGAAACTTCTGATACTTTGTTCCGCGGCATTATTGTCTATCGGGATCTCTCCATCATCCAGAAATCTCCGAAGATATTTCTCCTGGTTAAGTGAATAGGCCATACCATTATAAGTCTTGCTCTTGGGCATGACCTTATCTATGTTTATACGGATCCAGTTGAAATACGCATCTACAAGTGGCTTGATAAACTTCTGTCGATGTTTACGTCTCTCCACCGGTGTCATATCCTGGAGTTTACATTCTTCATGATAGATCTGCTGTATTTGTGAGAGGGCAAGATAGGCAAGGCTCATTTTCTGTTCGCTTTTTGGAAGTGCTTTAACTGCTTCATCATACCGCCTGCGGCTGTGTGCCCAGCAGCCTGATACCTCAAGATCTTCCAGTGTATGATATACCTGATATCCATCTGTTACACATACTCCTCTGAACTCCTTAAGGAATTCCCTTGGGTGATCAGCCTTCCTTGTCTTTTGATAATCGTAAAGTATTACCTGCCTGTCCATCTGATATTTTCCTGTCCTATATACCCACATATAGCTTTTACTTCCTGCAGGTCTGCCATCTTTGTTTACCAGAAGAGGAGTTTCATCTGCCTGTATCACATGACATCTATATAGATATTTATGTAGATAATCATACAGTATTGAAAGGTATCTTTCTGCACAGAGTACAGGAGGAGAAATCCATCACCTTCCCATACAAGACCCTTGATCCTGTCAGAGCTTCTTCCGCAGAATAGATAAAGCGTACCCGCTGTTGCAGGGTTCTCTATGCCAAGGGATCTGAGAACTCCGGCAAGGTTGTCTATACCATACCTAAGATCTGTTCTGCCACATACTATGTATATTTCAGAAAAACCAACTGAATCATTCAGCATCTACAAGAACCTCCATGATGGAACGTATCACTGCGGGAGCAACACCGCCAGCGATCTCTATGTGTATGCTGCCGCGGTCTATCCTTATCTTTGAACTGCTGCACGAATCAAGGTCATTCTGATAATCAGCGCATTCCAGCTTGACTATCTGTGGCTTCTCCGATTCAACTGGCAATTCTGGTTGAGGGCCAGAGGACCGCATGCACGCTGCAAGTCTCAGTTGCTTGAACCAGTAGTAATACTGATCCTTTGATATGTTATTTTCAGCAAGCCAGTCCTTTGTTTTCATGCCGCTGTTACTGCATTCCTGAATAATCGCGGTCCAAGTCGCAAGCTGCTTTTCCCGAATAGCAAGTCGTGTCGCCATAATCTACCTCCCGAATATTTGGATTTTTCGCTCTTATTTTCCAACTAGTTGAGGTAATTATAAAAAAATTCGGGTAAGATGGATAGGTACCGGCTATGGAGCGTTTACGGTGATTTTGGGAAAAATAGTGGAAAACAATAGTCATAATATACAATATTATGATATACTAAAACAAACAAAAGACAATATTATGGTATGTTACAATGTTAAAGAGTAAATGCTCTGTTATGACTAACTATAACCGCTATTATAATAGCGGTTGCAGGTAGTTATGATGACTTGTTTGTGAATTGAGGATGGTGGTTGGATGGGATTTCAACAATTTTTGACTACACATGTTGTAATGGATTACATTTGGGAGATATTCAAGGGCATATCTCCAACGATAATTGCATTGATTACGATAGCAATAAATTACAGGCTCGGAAAACGAAAAGAGTTAAAGGAACAAACGAAAAAAGATATTAAAGAATTACAAAATAAAATAGTGGGAATAATTCCATACATTGTAAGAAATGGTGTCTACCTGCTGGAAATGATACAGAATGTTAGTAATAAGGCAGAACATGATAAATTTTGGACTATGTATTCTGAAGAGAATACTCAGATGCTCACGGTTACAAGAGAATACCAAGCGTATGAAAAAATCCAATTAATTGGTAACTGTGATTTATCAGAGAAATGTATAGACAAAGATGTGCTGGGGATAGTGTCTCAATATGCTTATGATTTGCAGGATATACTTGATTTGTATAATGAAAAGGCAGGACATACGGATATTAAGTGCTTTGACAATCTGTGTGATGAGGTGAAAGAGAGATGTATGGAGGCTGAAAGAAAAGCTGAGAATGATTTGATTGAATATAGTAGAGGTTTGGGGAGGATGTGGGCATGGGTTTCCTAGATATTTCAGAAGGAACAGATGTAATTGATGTTAGAAAACAAATGAATCAAATGCTATTTGAGGCATGGAAAAGCGCAAAGCCAACAAAATGTATTTGGTTTGGGCATAAGCAGGCGTTACATCAATGGTGACTCTATAATTGATAAACAAAATATAACAAAATCTATAATGACAAGATAAATATATAAAACATATATAATTGTAGGAGTGAAACATATGAAAAATGTGAAAGATAGTCAGAAAGAGCCTACAAATAACACTACTCTGATGAAAAATGATATTACAGTAGATACCGGTTCAGGAAGCATGTCCTATAATCGTCTTGAAATGCAAGTAAGTCAGACACTTCATATGGCAATTGAATTCTTTGATAATTTAGATTACCTTTTAGTTTTGGATTATTATGATGATATAACATTGTTTGAGAATGAAAGTAATCCCGAAATAGTAAGTTATTATCAAATGAAAACGAATGAAGAATCCATTAGTATTAGCACGGCAATTAGAGAGGATTGGTTGACAAAATTATATGCGCAATTGGAGAGACCGGAATGGATTGTAAAAGAATTAGGATTGATTACAAATTGTCCATTAAAAGTATCTGTCTCAATGAAAGGGGAAAATGAAAAAAATAAGAGAGAGACTAAATCGTATAAAGCAGAAAAAACGGCTTTTAATCAATTTAATCCGATTACAATAGAAGAAATAAAAAAAGATATTGCGAATAAAAAAGGAATAAGGAAAGAAGATGTAGATTTATCAAAGTTTGTTCATATGAGAACAATTTTATCTATTCCTAGGCATAAAGAAATTGTTGAACAAGAAATGGGAACTTTTTTACATAAAAAATATCCTAAAATTACAATGGATTCTGTGAAGACGATATTTAATACAATGATAGATCTTTTAACTAGAAGACAACAATATGAGTTGTTGCCTGAACAAGCAGAATATGATGATGTACGATGTAAAAAAGGAATTTCTAAAAATGATTTTGCGAGAGTAATTGATGAAGCAATGATTATTTCTATTCCACCATTTGATGAAGTACAGCAGATAGTAGGATTAAATGATGGGGAAAAATATAAGGCATCGTACGAATATACTAGAATTATGACTGATTCACAAGGAAGGTCAGAATCATTTAAAAGTATTTTCCTTAAAGTTCGTACATTAGTTGAAGAAAATGAAATAGAGTCAGGAATGACTACTTGGGAATACACAGGAGAGATATGTGATAAATTGTATACAGAAAATCCCAAAGTTAAAATTATCTACAATCAATTTTATATAAGAATATTAATCATATGTATTGTGATAAATGAAATGAGGAAATTGTAATGAATGAAATGTATTTTAAAAGCATATTGATAGCTGACATAAAAGAAAAAACGGCATGTTTTCAAAAGTTTGAAAAGGGATTTAATGTAATAACCAGCCAAGAAAATCATGTTGGCAAGTCTTCAATGTTAAAATCACTTTATTATGCGATGGGAGCAGAGATTGATTATGACAATATATGGGATAAAAATACGAAAATTTATATAGTAAATATATGCATAAACGAAAAAAATTACACAATAGCAAGATTTCAAAAAGGGTTTGCATTATTTGAAGAAAATAATTTGATATTGTTAACTAAAAGTGCTTCATATGAACTGCCTAAGAAATATGAAGAATTATTTTCCTTCGCTGTTTATTTACCAAATAAAAGAACTAAGAAAATAGAGTTAGCGCCTCCGGTATTTACTTTTTTACCGTATTATATAGATCAAGATAAGGGCTGGAGTGGATTGTATGATAGCTTTTTAAATCTTAATCAATATGATAAAACCGACCGTATAAAATCATTGTATTATCACTTGAATATATACAATCGTGAAACAATAGAATTGATGGCACAAAGGGATATAATAAAAGAAAAAAAGAAGAAGCTTAAAGAAAAAGAAGAAAAAATTCGAATTATATTACAAGCGTTATTGGAAGAAACACGAAATTTGTTACCTGCGGATAATCTTGATGAATTGGAAAGAAATTTACAAATTCCAAAAGAAAAAATTTCTATATTGGTATTAGAACTTGGAAATTTGCGCAATAAAATACAAACATTGGAAACGACAATGGCGCAACATGAACATCAATTGGAAATCATACATGAATATAAAAAAATTAAAATTAATACAGAAATAGAAAATGAACAAGAGATGTTACACACATGTCCCAAATGTGGATATATGTTTGATGAAGAAATATATGATATTGTTCGTTCGAATTATAATGTGCATAATGAAACGTATATGTGTCAGCAAATCCAGTTAATTATTAATTCTATATCATCAGAGCTGGAGATATATAAAGAAAAATACGTTAAGGCTATGGCAGAATTAGAAAAGCAAGAAAAGATATATGATGAATCACAGGATTCATATGAAGTATATATTAGGCAAAGAGGACTGAAAGATTCTGTAAATCATTTTAATGAACAATTAAGTGATAATGTATATCAACAGAAACAATGCGAAAAGCAGGTTAAGGAAATTGATAAGAAATTAAGAAAACTTCCTAATAAAAAAGAAATAGAAGAAAAATATACAGAAAAAGTAAGACTAGATATTATTAAATTAGATGCCTGGAATGCAGCATATGATGGAAAAATAAAATTACTTAATCCAATTAAAGCACAAGGAACACTTGAAAATAAGATTATTTTAGCTCAAGTTGCAGGTCTATTCCAAACAATGGATGCTTTACAGAGTGATACAATAAGATTCCCGTTTGTAGTAGATTCTCCAAGAGCAAAAGAAGCAAGTCATACGAGTAGTAAAGAAATATTGAAATTGATATTTGAAATGAATATGCTTCCTCAGATTATTTTGGCTACAATGGATTATAATGATTTTGAAGAAGATATGAAATGTTCTGCAAAAGTTACTGTATTAACGGAAAAGAATAAATTGTTAAATAATAAAACATATGATATACATGAAAAGTATATAGAGGATATTTTTTCACTTTTAAGAGATATTTAATATATAAAAAAATTCAAATATTGAAAAGCGATTTACTCAATTCTTATAAAAAGAAAATATACAAATGACTAATTTAGGAAAAATGGAATTATTTGATGGGTGAAAAAAATAATATATATAGTGAATAATAAGAATTTAAATGGGAGGAAGAAAAATGTTTCAATTAGATTCACAAGAAAAAATAGTATTATCAAAAACCTATAGTATAATTGGAAAATATTTTAATAGGGCTATTCAGCAGGTTGAATCAGGCGAAATAATTTTAAGCTGTGCAGGTTTATCATCTCTAATAGAACAATACAGAGTAAGTTTAACGCCTTATTGTATGAATGGAACTTGGAAAAACGAAAATCCTAATTACACTCCTGAAAAAACTTGTTTCGCTATTTGTCAGGAAATTGAGAGCAATAAGAAGGCGTTAGGAAATTTTTTGAAAGAGATTTTCAATCGAACTAATAGAATGGATGAGAATGATTTTCTAATGTTAAATAACTATCTGGAAGTAATTGGATATGAATTAAAGCGAGAGCATATAGAAGATGACTATGATTATGATCTATATAAATTTACATTAATACCATTTTCTGACGGAGCAATAAAACGGCAAGAAGATAAAACAGTTTTAGTGAAAATATTAGAGCAAAAATATCCGGATTTACTTCAATATTATTTGGAAGCAATATCGAATTATGGAAATTCAGAATATAAGAGTTGTGTAGATAACAGTAGAAGTCTTTTTGAGGGATTTTTTAAGAAGTTAAATGTAAATAATGACTATGCTAAAGGTATTTTAGCTGCAACAGGTGAATGTGTAATAGATGAGTCTAGCACAAAACTTACATCAATAAAGAAAATATTTAATTATTGGTTGACAAATCATACAGGTGCTAATAGATATAGATTATTTGTAAGTATGTATAGTGCAATGTCAGGGTTAGGAACACATGGTGAAGAAATTCCAACAAAAGAGGATGCCTTGATGTTTTTGAGAATGACAGAGGATATTTTGATTTGGTGTTTTCAGAATAATATAAGTTGTTAAGATTATTACATAGCCGATTGGTTCACTAAGAATCGTAAATGCTCCATAGCTAGTACCTCCCCATCTTACCCAAATTTTGCGATAATTGTCTCAACTAGTTAGAAAATAAGAGCGAAAAATCCAAATATTCGGGAGGTAGATTATGGCAACACGCCTTGCTATTCAGGAAAAACAACTGGAGGTCTGGATTGCAATTATTCAGGAATGCTGGAACAGTGGTATGAAAACAAAGGACTGGCTTGCTGAAAATAACATATCAAAAGATCAGTATTGCTACTGGTTTAAGCAGCTGAGACTGGCAACGTGCATGTAAAGTTCAGGCTCTCAGCCTGAATTGCCAGTTGAATCGGAGAAGCCACAGATAGCCAAACTTGAATGATTGATACCGCAACACTTGGTATTAGACGAGCTTATAACATTCAGAAGGCAAAGTATTTTCCAATGCCAGATTATGATTTTGCATCAGGAGTTCAAGTAGAAGTAACGGTTTGTGTTAAGACCTTGGATGATAATTATATGCATATTTTGTATGATCATCCAGAATTGAATTTAAAAGATGGACAATTGGTAAAAGCATTGAGATATAGATTTTATAGATGAGACGGATTTAAAAAGAGGTGGAGTTTCGTATTCCTACATTTATAGGATGGCTTCTGTATGAGAAGAAGCTGTTTTGGAATTTATAAAGATAATGTTAATGTGATGATTGCCAGCCCTTACGGGCTGGCAATTAATAATTATGGGAAAAGAAAAAATAGTGGAAAACCATAGCCACAGTATACAATATTATGATTTGTTATAACAAACAAGATGCAATATTGTGATATGCGAAAATATTACTATGTTAAGAAAGAAGTGAATAAGATGATTTTCAGAAAAAAGAAGAAAACAACTGAAAGCCCATCCCCAATAGATACAATCATAGTTATTGGAAACGGATTTGACAGGTGGCAAGGACTGAATACATCTTATGCGGATTTTCAGACATATTACCATGAACACTTGGATGAAATTTTGAAAAAGCTCCATATCAAAAAGCACAGGTATGTCAGTCCTGACGGTATGGCCGAAGAATGGTCAGATGTAGAGTTGGTTTATGGAGACCCATTTGAACCAGGTGAACTCGATAATGAATTTTGGAATGATTTTGAAAATTCATTGGCTGATATTGATGCAGAACGAATTAATCTTTTCTTTGGAAAAGAGAGAAGAGATCTAAAAGAAATGCGAAGGTCACTTCGCAATGCAAAAAGAATTTTAACAGAGGCTTTTTGTGGATGGATCGCCACAATTTCTATCACAGAGGAGGGTGCAGGGTATAGGTTTGGAGATAACTGTGTGTTCATCAATTTTAACTATACAGATACGTTACGAAAACGCTTTGGTGTCGACGAAATGAGAGAATTTCATATACATGGTGAGGCCACAGACAAAAAAACTATAGTTTTTGGACACAATCGACATCCGCAGGAACCGGAAGCGTTGCTTGCAACAATGGGTGGACGCTTTGGGGGATTGCATTTGGTGGATGAAATCTTATATGAAACAGATAAGCACTGTCAGGACAATATTCTGATCCTGTGCATGTTTCTGGCAATGAATGGAGTAATGTGCGAGGAGATTAAAGATATCTATGTCTTGGGGCAGTCGATGAGTCCTGTGGATATTGAGTATTTTGATTTCCTGATGAGATGCAGTAAAGTACCATCCTTGGACAATGCGGAAGAAGAATCAGGTGAGCTTGAGGCAGAAGATGAATTGGATGAGCTGGATGAACTGAATCAGCGAATGCAGTTCATAATTGATGAGATTGGATATCACAATACAGCGAATGAAAATGCCGCAAATGCAATGGAAAGATGGCAGCAAAGGGAACAAGCTGCGAGAAACGAGCAATATAGCAAAGGATTCCTGAAGATGATTGGTAAGCCCGCAAAGACGGAACTGGATTCCGTAAAGGTTGCTCCCAGAACAGAAGATGCGAAGTGGCATATTTCTTATTTCGGTGATACGGATAAGGAATGGAAAGAAATTGTGATGAAAGAGCTAGGTTGTAGTAACTATCAATTATATCCAAGTATAGATGAATGTATTTCTAAGTGGAAAAAGTGATTGTATTTGGAAGGCTATGTTCTGCTATGATAAAATAATCCACACTCATACATAAACAACCAGGGGGAGAAAAATGTACAACTACTCAAACCTATGTGACTACGAATTTGAAATATTATGCAAAGATATAATGCAGAAGAAACTCGGAAAGCCGCTGCAGATATTTGCGAGAGGCAGGGATGGCGGCATAGACATAACGGATGATACGGTGAAAAAGAACGTTGTCATTCAGGTTAAGCACTACATAAAAAGCAAGTATGCAGATCTGCTTTCGAGCCTGAAGAAGGAAGTTGCCAAGGTGGCTGAGCTTGCCCCGGATGAATATTATGTGTGTTGTGCGGTGGAACTTACCGCGGCAAATAAGACGGAGATTTATGGGATGTTCTCGGAGTATATGGAAGACTCTGGCAATATTTTGTCGTTAAATGATATAGATGAATTCCTTCAGGACCCAGAGAACGAGGACATAGTTCGGAAACATTACAAGCTGTGGCTTGAGTCCACAGGGGTGCTGGGCGAGATTTATAACAGGGATATTTTTATAGACTGCGAGACGCTGCTCTACGATATAGAGAATGAGCAGAAGGAATTTGTCGAGACAACGGCTTACAGGCAGTGTATAGACATACTTGAACAGGACAGGCTGCTCATGATATTGGGAATGCCGGGAACGGGCAAGACTCTGACGACCAAGATGCTGGCGCTTTACTATGCGGCGAGTGGTTACCGGATCGTATATACGACAAATGGGGATCTGCAGAGCATCAAGAAAGCACTGTCCACAGATAAAGATTCAAAGGAGATCATTTTGCTGGATGACTGTCTGGGGCAGTATTATTTCAGGATGAAAGATACCCAGGAAAATGAGCTCATGTCGCTGGTCAAATACATCTTAATGCATAAGAATAAAAAGCTCATAATGAATTCCAGGGTGACTATATTTCAACAGGCAAAAGAAACGTACATAGATCTGCACAGCTTTATTGAATCAGAGAAAATAAAGCTGCAATTTATAGATATGTCCATGATGACCGTCGAGGACAAGGGCAGGATCTTCAAGAATCATTTGTATTTCAGAAATATCCCATCGGACTATTATGCGCAGATAGTGAAAGATCATAATTACAGGAAAATAGTCAACCATAGAAATTACACTCCGCGTATCGTAGATTATGTGACAAGGGTGCAGAACTATAAGAGGGTTGGCAACAGCGAATACTGTGATTTTATAATGCGTTGTCTGGATACTCCGATGGAGATCTGGAGCGATGAGTTTAACAACAGGCTGCAGCCGGAGGACAGGATTTTTCTGACCTCTCTATTTTCACTTACAGATGTGAGTGTGAAGGAAGATGTTCTGCACAGGGTGTTCAATGCGCGTATTGCTTCGCTTAGTTCCATAGACACGACAAAGAATGTGTGGTTTGGAGTTTTGAAGAGGATGGAAGGAACATTTGTGAAGATCATCGCGCACAATGGCATCCGTGAGATAGGTGTGCTCAATCCATCTGTAAATGATTTCCTGAAACATCACTTGGATGGAAATGAGCTGGAAGTGAATGAGATAAAGAAGAAGTCCACGGAATACCGACAGATTGTCCGCGGATTTGGCCCTGATATGAAGGATGTTATGATGGCTGGGAATGCGTTAAGTTATAACTATGGGGATGACAGAGAAAAATATGCTGTTATTCTGACATATATATGTGAGCTCGGCATATGTAATGATGCGTACAGGGACATAGTTGGGGAATTTGTTCGTAAGCTGCCATTTTTTTATTATGAGAAGAAGATAAACACATTTACAATACTTCCGATGTTGTTTAGGGAGCCTATAGCGGGATATTATGATTCGTATGAGCTGATTTCAGCCGAGACATTTGCCAGACTGCTCATGAAGATGGATTTTGATGATTTTTGTATTTTGCAGGATGGTTTGAATGAGAACAGGATCAATCTGCATTCGAAGATGAATATAGATTTTTTCGTATCGCAGCTGGACAGGGCAATACGTGGATACATAGATGAATGCGACCGTGAAGAATATTACATGGAATATGACATGTATGAGCTATTCAATGACAACATGATATTCAATGGCGAATATCAGGAGGTGGATACAGACAAAGTCGTTAAGATAGTTGCCGAGCGTGTACAGGAGGATATATACGAGGACATAATGGATAAAATGTCTGTATTTCCACGGCTCATCTCTGATAAAATCGATATATCTTCCTATGATATATGGGTTGATTCAAGTGAGATTGACCAATACGTGGATGAAACTCTGGCAGATCCTGGGGAGCGGGATATTTATGATTATTATGATGATGTGGAATCATATTCAGGCCGTTTGTCTGGAATGGACGAGCTGGATCTTATATTTGCGGAGTAGGAGGGTTTATAAATTTCAGAATTAAAAAAATATTAATCCCGCTTAAAAATATCTCTTGTATAAACTTTATCATTTACATCATCGAGACATGAATCATATCTATTGGCAAGGATAGCATGACTTTTTTTCTTGAATTTCTTAAGGTCATTTACAACCTCTGAACCGAAGAATGTCTCTCCATTTTTTAGTGTTGGCTCATAGATTATGACCTTTGCACCCTTTGCTTTGATTCTTTTTATGACGCCTTGGACGGATGACTGGCGGAAGTTATCTGAGTTGCTCTTCATTGTCAGACGATATACACCTATTACACATTCTTTCTCCTGTTCAGGGGAAAAATCACTGCGATCATAGTAATCATAGTAACCGGCCATGTTAAGAACCCGGTCTGCGATAAAGTCTTTTCTAGTCCTGTTGCATTCTACTATTGCAGATATTATATTCTGAGGAACGTCGTTGAAGTTTGCCAGGAGCTGCTTGGTGTCTTTTGGCAGGCAGTATCCGCCATAACCGAAGCTTGGATTGTTGTAGTGGCTGCCGATACGAGGATCGAGACATACTCCATCGATGATCTCCTTGGTATTAAGTCCTTTTGTTTCTGCATATGTATCAAGCTCGTTGAAATATGACACACGGAGAGCAAGATAGGTATTTGCGAAGAGTTTTACTGCCTCGGCCTCTGTGAATCCCATGAACAGAGTATCTATATTTTCTTTTATGGCACCCTGCTGAAGTAATGCAGCGAAGGTATGCGCCTTGTCAGTAGATTCTTCATCGCATGACACGATAATTCGTGATGGATAGAGATTGTCATACAAGGCCTTTGACTCACGGAGAAATTCCGGACTGAATATTATGTTATGTGTATTGTATTTTTCCCTGACGGATGCAGTGTAGCCGACAGGAATAGTTGATTTGATAACCATAGCAGCATCTGGATTGACCTTAAGCACAAGCTCAATTACGGCCTCTACTGCTGAGCAATCGAAGAAGTTTTTCTTACTGTCATAATTGGTAGGTGCAGCGATTACTACGAAATCAGCATTCTTGTATGCTTCTTCACCATCTAACGTTGCGGTGAGGTCAAGATCCTTCTCCGCAAGATACATTTCGATGTAGTCATCCTGAATAGGAGATTTCTTATTGTTTATAAGTTCAACTTTTTCTGGAATGATGTCAACTGCAGTCACGTGATTGTGCTGTGCAAGAAGGATTGCTATTGACAGTCCTACATATCCGGTTCCTGCTACTGCTATATTATATTTTTTGTTGAGTACAGCTGCATTTGCTGTCTTTTTCTCTTCTTTGAATAGGTCAACGACTTCGAAGTCTAAGGCTTCAGCAAGTGCCTGTGAGAGATTCTTGTCTTTTCTCTTTGTTGTGACGGTATCGACCATCTTTGTTGTGGATAGTTTCTTCATACGTAGAATCCTCTCTTTTAGCTGGTGGGTGTTAGACCACGGTTGATATATTACTAGTCTGCAATTCTGAATGACGATTGCTGCGTTAATAACATGATGCCATCCAGAATACTGATGTTTATGGCGACAAGATAGCACTTTGGGGGAGGGATTGTCAATGGGGGGGAAGATAGAGATTTTCGTTTGTAGTGGTTTCAAAGTATGCTATCATTAAGATAGTGTATTTTGAAACCTTTTTTAATTTTATAGGAAAGATTGTTCTATAAAGAGGAGAAGACATGTTAGATATTATTGTGGTAGAAGATAATAAAGAGATTGGCAAGCTGCTTTTTGATTTCTTACAGAAAGAACACTATACAGTCAGTGTTGTCGAGACGGGAGAAAAGGCGATTGCGTTATTTGAACGATATGGAGCCAAATTAGTGATTCTTGACCTGATGCTTCCGGGCATAGATGGATTTGCTGTATGTTCCAGAATCCGTGAGAGCTCCAATGCGCATATTCTGATTGCAAGTGCCAGAACACAGAAAGAGGATAAGTTAAAGGGACTGAATCTCGGAGCGGATGATTATATAGATAAGCCATATGATGTAGATATTTTATTGGCGAAGATCAATGGTATATTCAAACGAAAGTATGCACAGGAAGAGATGATTCGTGGTGATATTAAGTTAAATACTGTTATGCAGACGGTTTATCTTGCGATCGGGACAGAACCGGAGCGGAGCTGGCAGCCGGTCGAGACGACAGCAAAGGAATTTGAACTGCTGAAATTATTGATGGAGAATCCGGGAGTGACGTTGAAGAAAGAGTATCTGTTTCATACCATATGGGGAAGTGACAGTGAATCGGAAATGCAGACATTGACGGTGCATATCAAATGGCTCCGGCACAAGATTGAGAAAGATCCAAAACATCCGGTACATATTATTACGGAATGGGGAACGGGGTATCGTTTTGAGTAGATATAGAAGATTTGCAGCAGGTATTTTGTTATTGGAATTATGCCTGATCGGAATATGTAATTTTGTCATAACCGGGTACGACTCCCACCGGGCACAGAAAGAATATCTTGTGGATGTCTCACGGGCAGCCCAGGACATGAGGGAAGGGACTTTGGCGAAAGATCTGGACATGGGGAAATATAACAGTCTTTTATCGGTTCAGATATTTGATCCGGATGAAGTGTGTAATGAAGAATACCGGATAGAAGACATTAATGGTACATGGTATCGGTTCTGTTACCGGAAGAATTCAGGCAGTCACACGGTAATCATGATGAATGGAATGTGGATAGTTATGTGGCTGATATCTGCAGTTGTTCTGTATATGATGGGAAAGAAAGTCATTGCTCCATTTAATGCAATGGAATATCTGACCACAGAACTAGCAAGGGGCAATCTGTCGGTTCCGGTAAAAGCAGAAAAAAGTAAGTTCTTTGGACGTTTTCTGTGGGGAATGGATATGTTGCGTGAGAAACTGGAATCAGATAAGCTCCGTGAGCTAGAATTGGAAAAAGAGAAAAAAACATTAGTATTATCTCTGTCACATGATATTCGGACACCGTTGTCTGCAATTGATCTGTATACAAAGGCACTTGCCACCAATTTGTATGACGAAGAGGAGGAGCGGCAACAGGCCATTGCTGGAATCCGAAGGAATGCAGACGAGATCAATCGTTATGTAGAACAGATCGTACAGGCGGCAAGGGAAGATTTTCTGCAAATGGAAGTGCACAATGGAGAAATCTATCTTTCGAAGGTGATACGCATGCTTGTCCATTATTATGCAGAGAAGTTGGAACAACTTCATACAAGATTTATAGTGGAAGATGTGCCGGGATGTCTGGTGTATGGGGATGAAGACCGTATGATTGAGGCAGGACAGAATATACTGGAAAATGCAATTAAGTACGGAGATGGGAGAAACATAAGAATATCATTTTCAGAGGAAGAGGATCATGTGCTTGTGTCAATTGCGAATACCGGACACACATTGCCACAGGAAGAGATGACACATATATTTGATTCGTTTTACAGGGGAAGTAACAGTGAACATGTCCGGGGAAGCGGATTAGGATTGTATATCTGTAAGGAGCTTCTTCACAAGATGGATGGCGAGATCTATGCCGGGACAGCGAAGGATAATGAATTTACGGTTACGATGGTTTTGCGAAAGATATAGTGAGATTGTATCATTAGATCGGGTGGGAGTGATCCTGCCCGATCTACTTGCTTTATAGGCAGTAGATGATTTAAGGATTATTTAATAATTCTTCTGTTATGCTGGATACAAGAAAACAGGAAGGGAGTTATGTATATGTATCTCAACATATTGAAAAGAGATCTGAAGAGAAATCGTACCATGAATATAATCCTGCTGCTTTTTGTAATTCTGGCTGCAATGTTTGTGGCAAGTGGATTGAATAATGTAGTAACTATATTAAATGGAACTGATTATTTCTTTGAAAAAGCGGGACTGCTGGATTATATGATATTTACCCAGTCGGGAGATGGAGGCGTCGGGGAACTTCTGGAGAATTCAACATCCGTTTCAAATTTCCGGGAGGAACATTGCATCTGGGGCTCCAATGATGATGTGACAGTAAATGGAAAGAAGCTCAGTACCAAGAATAATACACTGGTGTTGCAGTCATTAGAAAAAGATCAGCTGCATTTTTTTCTGCCGGACAATGAGCAGCTTACACAGGTAAAGCAGGGGGAAATCTATATCACAAGTGGTATGCTTGATAAGAATCATGCAAAGGTGGGAGATGCGCTCCGCATTCAGATGCAGGATGTGGATATGACGTTCCGGATTGCAGGAGAGATCAAGGACGCTTTGCTTGGATCCGACATGATGGGAAATACCCGGTTGATCATGAATAGTGAGGATTATCAGGTGTTTGCAAGAAGTGAGAAGGTAAAGACGTATGAAGGAAGGATCTTCCATGTTGCATCGGACGATACGAAAGCACTTGCTTCCGAGCTGACCCGGGCATCTAACATTTTGTTTAGTTCAGATCGTTCCACGATCAAAATGGCGTATGTAATGGATATGATTGTGGCAATGGTCGTGTTAGTGCTTAGCATCTGTTTGATTATTGTGTCGTTTGTGATCTTAAGATTTGTGATCGCATTTACCATACAAGGGGAATATCGTGAGATTGGGGTTATGAAGGCGATTGGAATTAAAAATAGCCGGATTCGCAAATTGTATATAGTCAAATATTGTGTAATGGCTTTCGCGGGAGGAGTGACCGGTTTTGCCCTGAGTATTCCGTTTGGTAACATGTTGATTGCGTCGGTATCTGCCAAAATGGTTCTTGGAAATGACAATGGTCATGGAATCAATGCAATCGGTACAGTACTGGTTATAGTGCTCATGGTATGGGTTGCTTATCTGTGTACAGGCAATGTAAAGAAACTAACACCAGTTGATGCAATACGGAGTGGTCAGACCGGAGAGCGATACCGGAAGAAATCCGGGTACCGCCTGGGACGTTCCCATGTGCAGGCATCATTTTATATGGCAGTAAATGATGTGCTGAGTGCGCCGAAACGGTATCTGACCATATGGCTGGCCTTTTTCCTGTGTTCCGTTATTATGTTGGGGATGGTGCTGGTATCCTCCACAATGAAGAGTAAGAATCTGATCACCTGTTTTGGAAAGGAATCAGACATCTATATACCGGATGCCAAACTTATCAAAATGATTGTTATGAAGGAGGATGGGAAAAAGCAGTTAAAAGAGAATTACCGGTCAATGGAAAAGGATCTGGAAGAGATGGGAATGCCGGGCAAAGTCAGCATGGAAATCTGGTACCAATATTCCTGTGAGGCGGACGGAGAGGCCTATTCGGTTATTTTCCAGCAGAATACGGAGACAAAAGCATCCGAGTATAGCTATACAGATGGAACTGCGCCGCAAAATGCAAATGAGATTGCGATCACGCCTGCCATTGGCGAACAATTAGGAATAGGAATTGGTGATACGATTACAATTGATTTTGGGGCAGAAAAAAGAAAGTGTATGGTAACGGCGATGTTTCAGTCGATGAACCAGCTTGGCAAAGTCGCAAGACTGCATGAGGATGCACCTACCTCGATGGTATATGCCAATGCAATGATGGCATATCAGATTGATTTTGCCGACCATCCAGATGACAAGGAGATTACAAAGCGGGTACAGAAGATCAAACAGATGTATGATATTGATGGGGTCTATGATGCGGCTGGATACTGCGTGGATTGTATGGGAGTTGCGGATGCTATGGATTCTGTGATCCTGCTGCTTCTGGTCATAACAGGGATTGTAGTGATTCTTGTAACAGTGCTGATGGAACGTTCTTTTCTGTCAACGGAGATTAGTCAGATCGCGCTTTTGAAGGCGATTGGATTTACAAATGGTGCTATATGGAAATGGCAGGTGTGCCGGTTCCTTCTGGTGGCGATAGTGGCGGAGCTGTGTGCGGTGGCGTTTGCGGTACCCGTTACTAAATTGTGGTGTGATCCGATCTGGGCGATGATGGGGGCGACAGAAGTGCGGTACTGTTTTGATCCGATAAAGATGCTGCTGATCTATCCGGGCATTATTCTGGGAGCGACGCTGCTCACGATTGGAATCACTGCATGGAGAGTATACGCGATCCGTGGAACAGATTTGGCAAATGTAGAATAGAACAAGATGATAGCATAGGGAATGCTTGATGGGAAAAGATGGAAAAGGATAGGAAGACAGATGGGAAATATATTAGAAGTAAAGGATCTGTGTAAGACCTATGTGATTGATAAACGACAGAATAATGTATTGCGTAATGTGAGCTTCAATGTAGAAGAGGGGGATATGGTTGCTATTATGGGACCGTCCGGTTCCGGAAAATCCACATTGTTGTATTCTGTGTCAGGTATGGATCTTGCAACAAGTGGATCGGTTTTATTTGATGGTCAGGATATAATGAAACTGGATAAGAACACATTGGCAAAGAAGCGGTTGGATGATATGGGATTTATCTTTCAGCAAATGTATATGATGAAGAACCTGACAATTCTTGATAATATTCTGCTTCCGGCGGTAGAGAGTAAGAAGTCGAGAGATAGTCGGGCGGAGAAGGTATCCCGTGCGGAGGCACTGATGCGTAAATTATCTATTATTGAGGTGGCGGATCATGACATTAATGAAGTGTCCGGAGGACAGCTGCAGCGTGCCTGTATCTGCCGGAGCATGATCAATCATCCGAAGCTGTTGTTTGCGGATGAGCCGACAGGTGCGCTTAATCGGGCATCCTCCACGGAAGTGATGAATGAGCTGGTTCGGTTAAATGATGAGGGAACTACAATCATGATGGTGACACATGATGCAAAGGTGGCATCGCGCTGCAAGCGGGTGTTCTATATTTTAGATGGAACAATTAAAGGAGAATATAATGCACCGGCAGATGAGAGTCTGTCTGATATGGATCGGGAGCGGAGACTGAATAACTGGCTGTTAGATTTTGGCTGGTAGAATGGTAGAATGGATGCTTGTTATATACTTTGAGAGGAAAGACTTGCCAGGGGAGATTAACATGAAGTGAAGTGCTGGAATAGTAGGGGTAAGACGTTGTATACAACTGGATAAGCTTAAAGTATCTGAGCTGACTGTCAATTTCATAGCAGACAATAAAACTATAGTGAGTGGCATGTCAAAGGAGATTGATTCATACGCTCATACGGCGTGCCCTAACGCTGGAGGATATATTATAGCCATAGTGTATAAGAAAGGAGCACCCCTCTGCATTTTCCATTTTATATATCCCCCATATATGATAAGATACATGTATACGTGCATTACAAAAGCACACGGGAGGTACACATCATGAAGGGAATTATCCTTGCGGGAGGCTCTGGTTCAAGGCTTTACCCGCTTACAAAGGTTACAAGTAAACAGCTGCTGCCTATATATGACAAGCCCATGATCTATTATCCAATGTCGGTTCTTATGAATGCGGGCATAAGGGATATTTTGATCATATCGACACCGGCGGATACGCCTAGATTTGAAAGGCTTTTAGGGGACGGACATCAGTTCGGACTCAATCTGACATATAAAGTCCAGCAGTCGCCGGATGGATTGGCTCAGGCATTTATCATTGGCGAGGATTTTATCGGCGATGACACGGTGGCGATGGTTCTTGGGGACAACATTTTCTCTGGGCATGGGTTTAATGAAAAATTGAAAGCTGCTGTGGAAAATGCTGAAGGTGGCAAGGGCGCTACTATATTTGGATATTATGTGGATGATCCGGAGCGTTTTGGTATAGTTGAATTTGATAAGGATGGAAGAGTTGTTTCCATAGAGGAAAAACCGGAGAACCCCAAGAGTAACTATTGCGTCACGGGGTTGTATTTTTATGACAACAGGGCTGTTGAATATGCCAAGGCGTTAACGCCTAGTGCGAGAGGTGAGCTAGAGATCACAGATCTGAACAGGCGTTATCTTGATGCCGGTGAGCTGAACGTGGAGCTGCTTGGACAGGGATTTACATGGCTTGATACGGGAACTCATGAGAGCCTGGTTGACGCGACCAATTTTGTCAAGACAGTTGAGCAGCACCAGCACAGAAAGATAGGCTGTCTGGAGGAGATTGCATACCTTAATGGATGGATAAGCCGCGACGAGGTTATGGCAGTTTACGAGACGATGAAACAGAATCAGTATGGACAATACTTAAAGGACGTACTTGATGGCAAATATCAGGAGCATCTTTATTAAAATTGGGGGACGGAGGGGACAGGTACCTCCGTCCCCGGGATCAGGGTGAGAACAGGAGAAGTGAGATATGACGATCATAGTTACCGGCGGTGCCGGTTTTATAGGAAGTAATTTTATTTTTTATATGTTAAAGAAACATCCTGAGTACAGGATCATTTGTCTGGACAAGCTGACATATGCGGGGAATTTGTCGACTTTGCAGCCGGTTATGGACAGAGAGAATTTTAGATTTGCGAAGATGGATATTTGCGACAGGGACGGTGTATATCGGTTGTTTGAGGAAGAACATCCGGATATGGTGGTGAATTTTGCCGCCGAGAGCCATGTGGACAGATCCATAGAGAATCCTGAAGTGTTCCTGCAGACCAATATCATAGGAACGGCAACGCTTATGGATGCATGCCGCAAATACGGAATACAGAGGTATCACCAGGTCTCCACGGATGAGGTGTACGGTGATCTGCCGCTTGATAGACCGGATCTGTTCTTTACGGAGGAGACTCCGATTCACACGAGTTCACCGTACAGCAGTTCAAAGGCCGGGGCAGATCTGCTGGTTCTGGCGTATCACAGGACATATGGACTTCCAGTGACTATAAGCAGATGCTCAAATAACTATGGACCGTATCATTTCCCAGAGAAATTGATACCGCTCATGATTGCAAATGCCTTGGCTGACAAGCCTCTGCCTGTGTATGGCGAGGGCCTGAATGTCCGCGATTGGCTGTATGTGGAGGATCATTGCAAGGCTATTGACCTTATTTTGCACAAAGGCCGCGTGGGTGAGGTCTACAATGTGGGCGGACACAATGAGAAGAGAAATATTGACATTGTAAAACTCATTTGCAGGGAGCTCGGCAAGCCAGAGAGCTTGATAACTTATGTGACGGATCGCAAGGGGCATGATATGAGATACGCCATTGATCCAACCAAGATACATAGTGAACTTGGCTGGCTGCCGGAGACTAAGTTTGAGGACGGAATAAAGAAGACGATAAAGTGGTATCTGGAGAACCGTGAGTGGTGGGAGACTATCATCAGCGGTGAGTATCAGAGCTATTACGAGAAAATGTATGGGAATCGTTAGTTTGAACTGGGATTGATGAGAGATATGGATAGAGTAAAGAAAGTTTTCGTGACAGGCGTGTGTGGCCAGCTCGGGCATGATGTGGCAAATGAGCTTTTGCGCCGGGGATATGATGTCATAGGGTCTGATATAAAATCAGAAGAAGAGTTTGCAACGACAGATTGCATGACGCCGAATAGATGCAAAAGTGAGGTTTGTGGTTCGTTTCGGTATGTGACTTTCGACATATGCAGTTCCGATGATACTAGGAGAGAACTTTTGGCGACCGGACCAGATGCTGTGGTTCACTGTGCCGCATGGACGGCTGTTGATGCTGCGGAGGATGCTTCGGTGCATGACAAAGTGTATTCGATAAATGCATTTGCGACAAAGAATATAGCTGAGATCTGCAAGGAACTGTCGTGTAAGATGGTGTACATAAGCACGGATTATGTGTTCGGTGGACAGGGGGATATTCCATGGGAACCGGACTGTCAGGATTTTAATCCTCTGAATGTGTATGGAAAGTCCAAGCTGGCTGGTGAACAGGCTGTATCGGGGCTTCTTGATAGGTTTTTTATAGTGAGGATTGCCTGGGTATTTGGGGCAAATGGGGGTAATTTTGTGAAGACCATGCTCCGTCTCGGAAAGACTCACGATGAGATAAGAGTGGTGAATGATCAGATAGGAACGCCTACTTATACATTTGATCTGGCAAGGCTGCTGGTTGATATGCTTGAAACGGACAAGTATGGATATTATCATGCCACAAACGAGGGCGGTTATATAAGCTGGTATGATTTTGCATGTGAGATATTCAGGCAGGCGGGGTATTCTACGAAGGTTATACCTGTCAGCACGGCTGAATATGGACAGTCCAAGGCAGCCAGACCGTATAACAGCAGGCTGGACAGGAGCAAATTGATACAAAATGGATTTGAACCTTTGCCGGATTGGCGGGATGCGCTGGCGAGGTATTTGGAGGAAGTTGAGAGGATATAAGTAAAATGGGACAGATAGATATAGAGAAGAATGTTGGCGGAATAGAGGGGCTATGTGTGATAACTCCGACAGTTCACGGAGATAGCAGAGGATATTTTGTCGAGACATATAATGAGCGTGATCTGGCAGAGCATGGAATAAATGTAAACTTTGTGCAGGACAATCAGTCGATGTCTGTGAAAGGGGTACTTCGGGGGTTGCATTTTCAGATAGATCATCCACAGTGCAAGCTTGTGCGCACCATTCGCGGAGTGGTGTTTGATGTGGTAGTAGATCTGCGCACTGACTCTGCGACATACGGCAAATGGCATGGAGAGATATTGTCAGCCGAGAACAAAAAGCAATTTCTTATACCGGCGGGATTTGCCCATGGATTTCTAGTCCTCTCCGATGAGGCTGAATTCTGTTACAAGGTGAATGACTTCTGGCATCCGAACGATGAGGGAGGTATAGCGTGGAATGACCCGGGAATCGGGATCGTATGGCCGGAGGTAATTGGAAGATATACGGGCAGTGCGTCGGCTGAGGGATATACGCTGAAGGATGGAACCCCGCTGGTGCTGTCGGAGAAGGATCAGAGGTGGGGGAGGTTGTAGGGCGGCTGATATTTAAAGGGTATACATATATGTCTACAACGATACGTCAGGGTCTGATGGAATTACAATCCATTAAAAATGCTGCTGTTACTGATAGCAGTAGCATGTAGGCTGATAAGTGCATTCCCTGCCAAAGATAACCTTGAATTACTACATCCATTTTTATATAATTGTAGTTGTATTGGTTACTTAAAACAGCAGGGAGGAATGTAATATGAGGTTGGTTACAAGATCAGATTTTGATGGACTTGCATGCGGAGCGCTTTTGAAAGAGGCGGGTATAATAGATCACTGGAAATTTGCACATCCAAAGGACCTTCAGGATGGATTGGTGGAGATCACGGAGGATGACTGTCTTGCGAATGTGCCATTTGTTGAGGGCTGCGGACTTTGGTTCGATCACCACTCAAGTGAGTATGAGAGACTGGCACTTGAGGGCAAATACAAGGGTGAGAGCCGTATCACACCGTCATGTGCGAGAATAATCTATGAATATTACGGCGGAAGAGAGAGATTTCCACAGTTTGATGATATGATGGAGGCTGTAGATAAGGTTGATTCTGGAAATCTTACGATAGATGAGGTGCAGAATCCAAAGGGATGGATTCTCATAGGCTTCCTCATGGATCCGAGAACGGGACTCGGAAGATTCAGAAACTTTACAATTTCTAATTATCAGCTTATGGAGAAGCTTATAGATGCCTGCAGGACCATGACTACGGATGAGATTCTTGCCATGCCTGATATTCAGGAGAGAATCGTGCTATACAATGAGCAGACGGAGAAGTTTAAGGAGATGGTTAAGGCACACACCATAGTGGATGGTAACCTTATAATAAGTGATCTCCGCGGTGTCGATCCTATATATACAGGCAATCGTTTTATGATCTATAGCATGTATCCTGAGCAGAATGTGTCAGCTTGGATAGTCAGTGGTCGTGGTGGACAGGGCTGTTCAGCCGCATGCGGATACAGCATTCTCAACCGTACAGCGACAATGGATGTCGGAAGTCTTATGCTCAAGTATGGCGGTGGTGGTCACAAGAAGGTTGGCACATGTCAGTTCAAGAACGAGGAGATGGACACTAAGCTTCCACAGATGCTAGACGAACTGAAAGCGCAGGCCAACGCGTAAGTGCGAGATTAATACAATCAAATAGATATCACCGTAAACAGGCGGCGTTCTGGTTGGATTCAACTGGAACACCGCCTGTTTGTATGTCTAGCCGTGGGGACGGAGGGGAAGGCTGCGTGACAGAAAAATGCCGTTCCTGATAAAAAGGGAGCGGCATTTGTGCGTAATTAAGTTAATTAAGTTAATTAAGTATTACCTCAAGTTTTATTGGATTGTGATCTGAGTTTTGAAAATCCAGATTAACTGTTTCAATAGACTTGATAGAAATGTTTGATGAAACAATAAAACCATCAATTACATAAAACTGAAATTTATCATCTGCGTCATCATAAGACTTGTCCAGGGAACGGCATGTAGGAACTGACGAATCAGTTATGCATGTAAAATCATTTCCAAATTCTGAAATATCAATGAGACTAGGAGCCCACAGTTCATCGGATTGCTGGGGATAGGCTGATATGTCGGTATTTGAAAATGTCTGGTTGAAGTCGCCCCCGGCTATCACGTAATTGCCTTTATCGGTTTCAGCTTGCAGTATGTCCGCAAGCATTTTCGTCTGAGCAGCCTTGCCCTCACCAGAATCATAGGCTTCAAGGTGTAGATTTACAATGACAAGCTCTTTATCCGTACCATCAATAGGAACTTTGGATACAATCAGACAGCGTTTCAGATTGCACAGCCTGATAGGATAAGAAAATGGGCAAGGAAGCTTGATTCTGCAAGCGGTCGATACCGGATAAGTGCTGAGGGTCATTATACCGGAAGCAACCTGCCCGATGGGCGGAATTGGGTATGGCACCATGAGCGTTTTGTAGTTGTAAGCATAAGAACTGTTGTATGAGGGCAGTTCATCTTTGATTATGGATGCTTCGTTTATTTTGTGACTACGGGAGGATTTCTCATCGACTTCCTGAAGCAGGATAATATCAGGCGATAAACTATTCAATTCTTCTGTGATAGCAGACATGTTGGTTAGTACCTGTTCTTTGGTGGATGTGTACACACTATCACCGCCATCCATGAAAAAGTCAGCATTTGCTCCGAGGGAACCGTAGCCGATGTTCCATGTAACAACGGAAATGTTATCGCCGATTGATAATTCCTTCTGCTGGGAGAGCTTGTTTGTATCAGTGGGAAATGAATCATCCTGAGTAGCTTGCTGGTCGTTGTAAGTTACCGTCAGATCCTCAGAGTCTTGAGGTTTGTATTCGGTTACAGTGAGTACGCCGACAAAGATAGCAGCAATAAAAATGATAATTCCAAGAGCAGCACCTACTATCTTAAGAATTTTGATCACTGGCTTAGCGTTAGATTTTTTTACGGATTTCAAATAACAGGTCCTCTCTTATCAAATAATAAGCACACAATATCGAGATATTGTGCACTAAACAAAATTATAGCAGACATGTCTTATTCAAACAACGAAAAATATTTTTTACAATAACGTAAATGAGGACGGAGGTGCCTGTCCCCTCCGTCCCCATGAAATTATCGGTAATGCATTCTATTTCCGTATGTTTAATTACAGAGAAATATGTTATGATGCATAGGATAATAAGTCGATGAGGGGAAAATATGTTTGATTATATAATTAAAGATGTTATGGAAGTGGTGGGATACCTGCCCATAGGAATTCTGTGCGGAATCCTTGCGGTTGCTATATATCTCGTGTGCGTGTGGCATGCTGGGAGAAAAAGACATTTGGATATTCATTTGTCGGATGGCAGCAGTGAAATAGATGATAATGATGTTCCGGCTGTGACCTCAGCGGTAACTCACATATGGAATTCTATGGTGTGGTTTCTGCTCGGAGTGTATCTTGCAGTTATGTTTGTGACGGTCTTTCTGTCTAGAGAGCCGGGGTCTAGGCAGGGGATAGACATGACATTGTTCGGAACCTGGGGCGAGACACCGCAGGCGCATGCATTTGTCATAGAGAATATACTGTTGTTTGTCCCGTTTGGAATATTGTATCCACTGGCGGTTTCGACGACGGACAGAAAGCCGGATCTCAGGAAGAAAATAGGCTGGGAGAAATTCACAGTGCTGTTGGGATTCCTCATAAGCGTTGGGATAGAGACAGTGCAGCTTATAACGGAGCGCGGATATTGCCAGCTGGATGATGTGGTGATGAACACGCTGGGAGCACTGGTGGGGTATGTGGTATTTGCCTCTTTGAAATTTTGGACAGGCTTAGTCTTTGAAAAGCAGACGTGATGAAGAAAGCTATGAAGGAAATTATATAGTTGCAAAACTAAAAAATCCATATTTTGTAAAATTAAGATTGGATATTAAACAGAAGAAAAGAAATAAATTTGAGAAATAAGAAGGAGGAACACACATGCCGTGCACAACAATTTTAGTGGGTAAGGCCGCCTCATATGACGGTTCAACGATAATAGCGAGAAATGATGATTCGGGGGCTGGTTCATACACTCCGAAGAAGTATGCTGTGGTGCATCCTGAGGAGCAGCCGCGCATTTACAAGTCTGTTATTTCCCATGTGGAGATAGAGCTTCCGGACGATCCGATGAGATACACCTGTGTGCCGAACGCTCTAAGCGGTGAGGGAATCTGGGCGGCCAGCGGAGTAAATGCAGCAAATGTGGCGATGACTGCAACTGAGACTATAACCTCGAATTCGAGGGTGCTCGGGGCGGACCCGCTTGTGTGTTATGAGCCAGCAGACGGAGATAAGCCCGAGAAGGCAGGTGGAATAGGTGAGGAGGACATCGTGTCCATCACTCTTCCATATATAAAAAGTGCCAGAGAGGGTGTAATTCGTCTTGGAAGTCTGCTTGAACAGTACGGAACTTATGAGATGAATGGAATAGCATTTCAGGACGTGGATGAGATCTGGTGGCTTGAGACCATCGGCGGACATCACTGGATCGCGAGAAAGGTTCCAGATGACGTGTATGTTGTCATGCCAAACCAGTTCGGCATGGATGAATTTGACCTGGCGGATGCATTTGGGGCACAGAACGAATTTATGTGTTCAGCGGATCTTCCGGAATTTATAGAGAAACATCATCTGAACGTGGAGAATATGGAGTGCGTGATGCCGCGGAATATATCACAGACCGGAGAGCTGCAGGATAAAGATGAGAACGATGATTGTGGACAAGAAGTCGACGACACCAACAATGAGACCGATTCGTCGGATGGCACATATACAAGTATAATATGTCCGAGGGATATATTTGGCAGTCATGACGACGCGGACCATGTGTATAATACGCCGAGAGCGTGGTTCATGGAGAGGACACTTAATCCGAATTCCGCTGTCTGGGATGGCCCGGACGCAGACTTTACTCCGGTGTCGGACGATATTCCGTGGTGTATGATACCAGAGAAGAAGATAACTATGGAGGACGTGAAGTATGTCCTGTCCTCACATTATCAGGGCACTCCGTATGATCCATATGGAAATTACGGCGACAAAAGCCTTCGAGGTGCATACAGGTCAATCGGAGTAAACAGAACGGATTTCATGTCGGCGATCCAGATCAGGCCGTATGCGGATGAGGACAGCAGTGCCATCCAGTGGCTGGCATTTGCATCAAATGCATTCAATGTCATGGTGCCATTTTACACAAATGTTGACGAGGTTCCAGAGTATCTGGCAAATACCTCCGCGGAAGTGTCCACGGACAATTTCTACTGGACCAGCCGTATGATCGCGGCAATGGCGGATGCATCGTATGCGAAGTCGGTGTTCCATATTGAGAGATATGACGAGAAGGTCATGTCTAAGGCGCATGAGATCATATACAGGTATGATGATCTTCTGGGAGCTGATAGGGATGTGCAGACGGATGCTGTCAGTAAGTTGGGGCAGAAACTCAGGCAGCAGGCAAACCGGGAGACTGCCGATATGGTAAGGCAGGCGGCAAGCGACACTCTTGGAAAGGTGCTTTATGAGCTGAGCAATCAGATGAAAAATTCATACTCCAGATCGGATGCGTAACTGAAGTATGCATGGCGCAGTTTGAGTGGAGACTTTTCAGCAGGGGATATACGCTCTGTTGTCAGTTATGAGTTTCTCTGTACCGGCTCGGTGTCACGCCATATTTTTTCTTAAACATTCTATTGAAATATGACAGGTTGAAGAATCCGCAGTTTTCTGCTACAGACAGCACATTCTCATCATTTGTTGAGAGAAGTCTTGCGGCAACATTCAGTCTGAAGTCGTTCAGGTAGGATACAAATGACACACCCATGGTGTTTTTGAAAAATCGCATAAAATGGGATTCTGAGAATCCACAGTAGGAGGCTATGTCTGTAATGGATATGGCCTCTTTGTAGTTTTCATCTATATATGAGAGGATGAGCTTGGTCCTTTCAAGATCTCTGGAGCGGTTCTTTCTGTCTGCTTCATCCCTGACCGTGGAGTTGGTGAACAGAATGTAGAAAAATTCAAAGTAACATCCCTTTAGAGCCAGATGATATCCTTTGGGAGTTTCAGAGCAAAGCTTATCCACTCGGTTCAGGCATGAGGAAAGCTGTGGGTACAATGTATCATCCTTGTCGTAGATGCTCTTTATGTCCACATCTCCCGCCAGGAGTGGTAAGAAAAATTCGCTGTCCAGTGAGTCGTGATTCTTTGATCTGAACATGTCGACGGAGAACAGGATATTTTCATATTCCATGGAGTAACCCTCGTGCTGAGAAATACCGTGGATGTGTCCGGGCAGGATGATGATGATGTCACCTTCCTCCACGTAATGAGTGGTAAAATCTACAGTAACATTTCCTTTTCCTTTTTTGATATAGATTATTTCCATAAACTCGTGCCAGTGCAGCGACACCGAATTGAAGTCCAACGGTATAGAACACAGATACGTATTATATGGAAACATCGGATCTGCGTGAGTCTTATTCTCTAGCAGGTTTTCATATTCCAGACTGTTCATGTTATATAACCCTCCACTTTGTCAAAGGGGACAGGTACCTCCGTCCCCAGGTTGATAGATGATAGAATTGTACAATTAATTGCCTGTATAATGCAAGCATAAATGAAGGAATGCTAATAAAATACAAATCATAACAGGAACTGTTTAGGAGGTATCAGAGATGAATAAAGCGTTGGAGCGTGGTGCAGGAATACTTCTGCCGATAAGCAGCCTCCCATCACCGTACGGAATTGGAACCATGGGAAGAGATGCTTATGATTTTGTCGATATGTTGAAAAGAGCAGGGCAGAAGTACTGGCAGGTACTTCCGATAGGACCAACAAGCTTCGGTGACAGCCCATATCAGTCATTTTCGGCATTTGCGGGCAATCCGTATTTTATCGATATGGATACATTGATAGCTGAAGGGATTCTCAAGAAAGAGGAGGTGGAATCCTACAAATGGGCTGACAGTGATGACGAGATCGACTACGCTAGAATATACAGACAGAGATTTGAAGTTCTCAGAAAAGCATTTGGCAGATCGGAGCACAAAGACAGCAGGGATTACGCAGATTTCATAAAGGAAAATGAACAGTGGATAGATGACTATGCGCTGTATATGGCGATCAAAGCAGATCATAACAACAGAGAATGGCTTGCGTGGGAACCGGAGATCAAGAAGAGAAAGTCGGAGGCAATGGCAGCTTACAGAGAAAAGCTTGGTGAAGACGTGGAATTCTACAAATTCCTTCAGTTCAAGTTCTACCAGCAGTGGATGCCATTAAAAGAGTACGCCAACAGAAATGGAATAAGCATCATCGGTGACATTCCGATCTATGTTGCACTGGACAGTGCGGATGTGTGGGCAAACACGGATCAGTTCCAGCTTTCTGGAAGTCTGGCACCGTTAGTTGTGGCAGGGTGCCCGCCGGACATGTTCTCAAGCTACGGACAGAAGTGGGGTAACCCGATCTATGACTGGGATGTCATGGAGAAGGATGATTTCGCGTGGTGGAAGAAGAGAATTGCTGCATCTGCAAAGCTCTACGACGTGATCCGTATAGATCACTTTATCGGGATAGTCAGATACTACAGCATTCCGGCAAATGGAGAGCCGAAGGATGGCTACTACAGACAGGGACCGGGAAAGAAGCTCATCGATGCTATAGACAGTGCCATAGGTTCATCCAAGGTTATAGCAGAGGATCTCGGCGTGGTCGTGCCAGAGGTTCAGAAGCTTGTGAAGGAATCCGGTTATCCAGGCATGAAGGTGTTGGAATTTGCATTTGACGGCAATACGGCAAATGAATATCTGCCGCACAATCACGCAAAGAATTACGTAGCGTATATCGGAACCCACGATAATGATATGCTGAAAAGCTATATCAGTGGACAGAGTGAGGAGCTTCAGGAATATATGATGAAGTACCTCATGGCGAACAGCCTGGATGATGTGGCAGAGAAGATGATACATGCACTTTACATGAGCTCAGCGGACACGGTCATACTTCAGATGCAGGATATTCTGGGCAAGGACAACAGCGCTAGAATGAACTATCCATCAACGCTTGGCGGCAACTGGAAGTGGCGGCTTACGAAGCAAAGAGCTGCAGCAAATGAAAACAGGAGCGATGCGGTTCAGGGCGCAACATGGGAATTTACACAGGAACATATAGATAAATTAAGGGATCTCACCAGACTGTATGGAAGAAACAGGGTGAAGACGTATATTTGTAAGGAGGATATTATGTTAAAGGATATTTGCATGAAGAAATACAACAAGGAGATCAAGGATTGTACAAATGAGGAGATATACTTCGCACTCCTTGATATGACAAAGAAGCTCGCAGACGGAAAGGTTTCAGAGGAGGGACAGAAGAAGGTTTATTACATCTCAGCAGAGTTCCTCATTGGAAAGCTTCTCTCGAACAATCTCATCAACCTGGGTGTATTTGACGAGGTTAAACAGGTGCTTGCTGAGAATGGCAAGAGCATCTATGACATAGAGGAGGTTGAGCCGGAACCATCACTTGGAAATGGCGGACTTGGAAGACTTGCAGCATGCTTCCTTGATTCCATGGCAACCCTCGGACTTCACGGAGATGGAATTGGACTTAACTACCACATGGGTCTGTTCAAGCAGGTATTTGAGAACAATTACCAGAAGGAGACTGCAAATCCTTGGATTGAGGCAGACAGCTGGCTTGAGAAGACAGACGTTACCAACACGATCACATTTGGCAACCTGAAAGTCCAGTCAAGAATGTACGATATAGATGTAACTGGATACGAGAACAGAACAAATAAGCTCCACCTCTTCGATATCGAGAGCGTTGACGAGTCCATCATGGAGCCGGACGGAATTAACTTCGACAAGACAGACATTGCAAAGAACCTGACACTCTGCCTGTACCCGGACGACAGCGATGAGGCTGGAAATCTTCTCCGTATTTACCAGCAGTATTTCATGGTGGCAAATGGTGCAAAGCTCATCCTTGATGAGGCTAAGGCAAAGGGTTCAAATCTTCACGACCTGGCTGATTATGCAGCAGTTCAGATCAATGATACACATCCTTCTATGGTGATCCCTGAGTTCATCAGACTTCTTACCGCTGAGGGAATATCATTTGACGAGGCTACAGAGATCGTGACAGAGGTGTGCGCATACACCAACCACACTATCCTCGCAGAGGCTCTTGAGAAATGGCCGCTTGCATACCTTGAGAAGGTTGTTCCACAGCTTGTTCCTATCATCAAGAAGCTGGATGAGAAGGTTCGTAACAGATATAAGGATGAGAGCGTATATATCATCGACAAGGATCAGAGAGTGCACATGGCACACATTGATATACACTATAGCCACAGTGTAAACGGTGTTGCATACCTTCACACAGAGATCCTCAAGGCTTCTGAGCTGAACAACTTCTACAAGATCTATCCTGAGAAGTTCAACAACAAGACAAATGGTATCACATTCAGAAGATGGCTTCTCCACTGCAACGAGCAGCTTGCAGCTTATATCACAGAGCTCATCGGCGACGGCTACAAGAAGGATGCAGAGAAGCTGGGAGATCTCGCAAAGTTCTATGATGACGATGCTGTTCTTGGCAAGATCATGGATATTAAGAAGCAGAACAAGGTCGTTCTCAAGGATTACCTTAAGGAGACACAGAACATTGACATAGATGAGAATTCTATCTTTGATATACAGGTTAAGAGACTTCATGAGTACAAGCGTCAGCAGATGAACGCACTTTGGGTTATCCACAAGTACTTCGATATCAAGGCAGGAAATCTTCCAAAGACTCCTGTAACTGTAATATTTGGCGCAAAGGCAGCTCCTGCATACACCATCGCAAAGGATATCATCCATCTTATCCTCTGCCTGCAGCAGCTCATCGATAATGACCCAGAGGTGAACCCATACCTCAAGGTTGTCATGATCGAGAACTACAATGTGTCAAAGGCAGCAAAGATCATACCTGCATGTGACATTTCAGAGCAGATCTCACTTGCATCAAAGGAGGCATCAGGTACCGGAAATATGAAGTTCATGTTGAACGGCGCGCTTACACTCGGAACAAGAGATGGTGCAAATGTTGAGATTGGTGAGCTTGTCGGTGAGGATAACATTTACTTCTTCGGCGAGTCAAGCGAGGCAGTCATCGACCACTATGCAAAGGCTGATTATGTGTCAAAGGATTACTACGAGCAGCCTGAGATCAAGAAGCTTGTTGATTTCATCGTGAGCGATGAGCTCCTTGAGATCGGACAGAAGGAAAGTCTTGAGAGACTTCACAACGAACTTATCGTTAAGGACTGGTTCATGACACTTCTGGATGTTGAGGATTATATCAAGACCAAGGAAGGCGTACTTGTAGATTACGAAGATCGCAAGACTTGGGCAAAGAAGGCACTTGTCAACATCAGCAAGGCTGGATTCTTCTCATCAGACAGAACCATCGCTGAGTACAACAAGGACATCTGGAGATTGTAATATAAAGCTAGGTTATTTCCCAGCAGGGGACGGAGGGGACAGGTACCTCCGTCCCCTTTTGATTTAGGTTTTGGTGGCATATAGGAAGTAAGTCGGTTATAATTAAATATACTAAAGTTGGAATGTGATACGAAAACAGTTCACATCAAGAAAAAGAAAGGCAGTGGAGAGATGTATAGAATACTGATCGTTGATGACGAGAGAATAGAGAGAAACGGGATAAGATTCCTCCTGAAAAAGCTGAATATGGAATTTGATATCGACGAGGCGGTAAACGGTCTTGATGCATTGGAGAAGATACGTCAGGAGGATTATGATATCCTCCTCACCGATGTGAAGATGCCTTTCATGGACGGTATAGAACTCATTGACAATGTGGTAAATGAGAAGAAGAAAATGAGATGTGTGATATTCAGTGGCTGCAATGAATTTGACTATGCAAAGCGAGCAATAAGGCTGGGGGTTGTGGATTATATACTGAAACCGGTCGATCCGAAGGAGTTTAAGGAGACGCTGGAGAAGGTTGTGGATGAGCTTGAGGCGGCTAAAGCCTCGGATGAGCTCAAGAGCAAGAGCATGGAATTCCTTTATGAGCATGCGCTATATATGCTTGTAAATGGCGAAGATATAGAGAGTATACGCAGAGAGTACAATGGTCTGAACCTGAATTTCGCCAGATTTAAGAGAATTCTGCTGGTTGAATTTAATCACGATTTCTTTGGAAGACGAGATGTAGATTTCAAGAAAAATGAGAAGATAATGACACTTGGAATACAGAGATACCTCAATCTGAATCAGCAGCAGGAACTTATTTTTCTGGGCGACGAAACAGATGCGGTTTACACGGCCCAGGAGCTTGTCAAGATAATTAAAAGTGATTATGATGAGGAATGCTTTATAGCAGTTTCATCGGATATAGAGAACCCTGAGGACATGAAACAGAAGGTTGATGAGCTTGATGAGCTTATGGACAATAAGTTTTATCATCCGGAGATAAAGGTGTTCTACCCAAATATGGAGAGCGATTCATCAGGAATGATCCAGTTTGATGATGACACTCTCATGAAACAGATGAAACAGGATATAAAGATGAAGGATGTGGAGGCACTCAGGGAACATTTTGACAAATTCTGTGAAAAGTACAGGCACAAGAATGAGTGCTCACAGATATATATAAAGTTTCTCTACTCAAATCTTTTGAAGGACATATACGGCAGTATAGATGGGACCAGTGAGGCGGATCTTAACAAGGATGTTGAAAAGATGTATATGACGACGGATTTTCAGAGCCTTACAGGCCTGGTTGAGGTTGCGATAGACAGACTGGCGGCCTGCTTTGAGGACAAGAGTCAGACCGGACATAAGGAAGTGGAGATGGTAAAGCAGTATATTTACAGGAATTACGGGAGCGAGCTTGGCATAGATATGCTTGCGGATATGGTATATCTTGCCCCAAGTTATCTCAGCACAGTGTTTAAGAAAGAGACGGGACAGAACCTGAGCAAATTTATCAAGTCATACAGAATGGAGCGGGCAAGGGATATGCTTGAGAATAGTATGGCGAAGATTGTAGATATAGGAGCGATGTGTGGTTATCAGAATGTATCCTACTTTTGCTCGAGTTTCAGGGAGTTTTATGGAGTGAGCCCTCAGAAATTCAGGGAGAGCGGTGTTGCAGGCGGTGAGTAGACATACAGCAGACTTGGAAAAGGGCGATTGCAGAACTCGTTAAGCAGGGGGATCGTAGATGAATAAAGGTGGAGTCAAGAAGAGATTTCGTGATATGAAGCTGACTGGCAAAATGGTTGTTATTTATCTGCTGGCCGGACTTGTGCCTGTTATGATAATACTGGGTATAACATATATGGAGATGAAAAAGATCCTGTGGGACCGGGAGACAACGATCTTGGAATCTTATGTCAGCCAGACCACGGATTCCATGGACAATGAATTGGAGATATACAACAATCTCTCTAAATATATATCGTATAACCAGTCGATTGCAAAGATACTGAGCGCGGATCAGTCGGCATATCAGAATTATGAGCAGTTCAGTACGGTGATCGACCCTCTGCTGGCATCAATCATGTATTTCCATGAGGATGTAAACCAGGTCACGATATATACTGATGCCAGCGATGTAAAACATGGGTCAACAGTTGCCCCGCTAAAAGATCTGACGGACGGAACGCATGAGTATGATGATCTGGATAACAATATACACTGGCATATTGACCTGGAAAGCCGCACTGCATTTTCAGTCAGCAGGATGGCTATGCTGGAGCAGAAAGGTGCCAAGGGCGTTTTGTATGTAGGCGTGGATTATGACAGTGTATTTCAACCGTTTTATACAGAGACAATGTTTGATAATTATGGGCTTATCATAGAGGATGAGTATGGACATATGATATTCAACAAGAATACATTTGCCGATGAGCAGTCAGCATATGAATTGGATGTGGACAAATTCGATGTTTTGAGAGAGATGGAAAATTCGGGGTATCAGTTCATAGATAAGACGTCCAAGGCGACAGGCTGGAACATATGTGTATACAAGCCGAACAGACTTATAATCTCATCGGTTCGCCCAATACTTATAATAGCGGTGGCGGCACTTCTGATAAGTATGCTCGCAGGTATATTATGTATAAATATGGTATCAGAATTTATAACGAAGCGAATCAAAAATCTTCAGAAGACTATGAAGGCTACCGAGACAGGAAATCTGGGCATGGTTATAGAAAATGACAGTACAGATGAGATCGGTGATCTTATAAATGGCTATAACAGCATGAGTAAGCGCCTTGATGAGACTGTCAATGAGGTATATCAGAGCAAGATCAAGGAAAAGGAATACGAGATGAGGGCACTTCAGGCCCAGATCAATCCGCATTTCCTGTACAATTCTCTGTCTATGATCAATTGGAAAGCCCTTGAGGCGGAGCAGGAAGACATAAGCCGGATCACCTTGTCTCTGTCAACATTCTACAGGACAGCCCTGAACAAAGGGAAAAACATCCTGCTTGTCAAAGATGAGATAGCAAATATCAAGTCGTATCTTGATATACAGCTTGCCATGCATGACAACAGCTTTGATGTGGTGTACGACATAGATGACAGTATCTTAAAATACGAAACATTGAATCTGATACTCCAGCCGCTGCTTGAAAACGCGATAGGGCATGGAATTGACGTCAAGACTGATGGCAGAGGAGAGATACGCATAGAGGGAAAGGAGAATGGAGATTTTCTTGATTTCACTGTGTCAGACAACGGAGTTGGAATGACAAAGACCCAGGCCGCCCTGATCCTGTCCAAGTCGTCCAATGGCTACGGTGTGTCAAATGTAAACGAGAGGATCAAGCTATATTATGGTGAGAAGTACGCGGTGAAGATCGAAAGCACCCCGGGAGTCGGCACGAAAGTAATGCTCCACTTCCCAAAGAGAGTAGAAAACTAGAAAATCATACAAAAATACAAAGAGTGGATGTACCTTTTGAAGCATATTAAAGCTCAAGAGGTACATTTTTTTTATACTTTGTTTCTTGCCGGAGCTGCGCCCGCCCATCAAAAAAATTCAACATATCTAAAAAATCCAACATGATTCTAAAATCATTGATATATACGGATTGGAAACGTTTTCTTATAATAATGACATAAGGTAAAGGTACTGCAAAGGTGTTAAAAACATTCAATCAAAACTATATTTTTAAGGAGGAACGGTTATGAGAGTTAAGAGATTTGCAGCAGTTGCACTTGCGGGTGTAATGGGAATGTCAATGCTGGCAGGATGTGGAGATTCAGGAAAGGATGAGTCAACAACAGCAGCAAAGAGTGATGCAACAGAGGCTACAGATGCAACAGAGGCAGCTTCAGAGGAAGAGGCGATCAAGACAACACTTACAGTCTGGGGACCAGCTGAGGATCAGTCACCTGATTACGGCGAGTGGTTACAGACAACATGTGAGGCATTCAAGAAAGAGCATCCAAACTGGGATATCACATTTGACTATGGTACATGTAGTGAGGGTGATGCAGGAAAGACTGTAACACAGGACGTTTCAGCGTCAGCAGATGTATACATGTTCGCAAATGACCAGTTACAGACTCTGATCGATGCAGGTGCTATCTCAGAGCTCGGCGGAAGCACAGCAGATTATGTTAAGTCAACAAATTCACAGGCAATCGTAGATTCTATCACAGTTGATGGAGGTATCTATGGTGTGCCATTTACAACAAATACATGGTTTATGTACTACAACAAGAAGACATTTACAGAGGATGATGTAAAGAGCCTTGACACAATGCTTGAGAAGGGTAAGGTTTCATTCCCACTCACAAACTCATGGTACATCGCAGCATTCTACCTTGCAAATGGCGGAACATTATTCGGTGATGGTACAGACAATGATGCAGGAATCAACTTCGGTGGTGACAACGGCAAGGCTGTTACAGACTACCTGGTAGATCTTGTAAACAACAAGAACTTTGTAAACGATGAGTCAGGTGTTGGTATCTCAGGTATGACAGATGGTTCAATATCAGCAATGTTCTCAGGCTCATGGGACTACGCAGCATTACACGATGCACTTGGAGATGATCTCGGAATCGCAGTTATGCCAACAGCCAAGATCGGCGGTGCGGACAAGCAGCTCCTCTCATTTGCAGGATCAAAGGCAATCGCTGTAAATCCTAACTGTGAGTATCCACAGGTTGCAGTTGCACTTGCACTCTACCTTGGAAATGAGGCATCACAGGAGTCACACTACACAGCAAGAAACATCGTTCCATGTAACACAAGCCTTCTTGAGAGCGATGCAGTTAAGGGCGATGCACTTGTAGCAGCTCAGAATGCAACATTCGATACAACAGCATTCATCCAGCCATTTGTTCCTAAGATGGGCAACTACTGGACACCAGCAGAGAACTTTGGTAAGTCACTCGTAAATGGTGAGGTTACACACGACAACGCAGCAGATATGACAGAGTCATTCAACACATCACTTAACACTGATGTAGCACAGTAAAAATACTAGTTATATATTTCAAAAACAGGTGCTCCATTCATCTACAGGTGATGGGGCACTTGTAATAAGAAGAGATAATGATTTACTTTGAGACGGAGGTGTTAGGATGGCTCAGGCTATAACAAATAAAAAAAGCAAAATAAAGAAAATACGAAGATCTGATTACCCATATACCGTTGCACAGGCAGCGGCAAATGGAGACATAGCTACCAGAATTTCATTTCTGATCTTGGGGTTTGGAAGCATAGTCAGAAAACAGTTTGTAAAGGGATTTTCGTACCTGGTACTTGAGGTACTGTTTATATGGTTTATGATAAAACATGGAGCATCACTACTGGTGGATCTCTTCCATCTGGGTGGTCAGGAACAGCAGAAGGTCTGGAATGAGGCAAAGGGTGTATTTGAATATACCCAGGGTGACAACACTCTGCTCATGCTCCTGTACGGTGTGGCAACACTGTTTATAATTTTCGCATTCATCTGCCTTTGGGTAGTAAGTATAGAGAGCGCATACAAAGCGTATTGCCTGTGGGATAAAGGCAAAAAGGTTTCAAAGTTTAAGGACGATGTGAAGAGTCTGTTTGATAGCAATCTTCACGCATTTCTTCTTCCACTTCCTGTACTTGGAGTCGTTGTATTTACGATATTGCCATTGGTTTTCATGATATTTATGGCATTTACAAATTACAGCAAGCTTGGTTCACATACAGTTATATTCAACTGGGTTGGACTGAAGAATTTTGCAAAGATATTGAACTTTAGTGATGCAATAGGAAGTACATTCTGGTCAGTGCTTGGCTGGACACTTGTTTGGGCTGTGGCAGCCACATTCAGTAACTACTTCCTTGGAATGATACTCGCAATGGTGATCAACAGAAGAGGAACCAGGGCAAAAGGTATGTGGAGAGCGATCTTCATGCTCTCAGCAGCGGTTCCGCAGTTCGTATCACTTCTTCTGATGAGAACGATCTTCAGTCAGAATGGTATCGTCAATACATTACTTATAAATAACGGAATAATCGACAATGCTATTCCATTCTGGAGCAATGCAACACTTGCCAGAGTCATGGTAATTGTCATCAATATCTGGATAGGAATTCCATTTACCGTCATGCAGGTCACAGGAATTCTCCAGAGCATACCGGAGGAGATATACGAGGCTGCGAGAGTTGACGGCGCAGGCCCGGTAAAGATCTTCTTCAAGATCACCCTTCCTTATATGTTGTTTGTCACAGCACCATATCTGATAACAACATTTGCGGGAAATATCAACAACTTCAACGTTATCTATCTTCTGTCAAATGGAGCGCCTACTCCGGTTGGAAAGACTGCCGGAAAGACAGATCTTCTTGTCACATGGCTCTATAAGCTGACGGTTGATAACCAGTACTATAATTTAGGTGCTGTTATAGGTATCATGACATTCATAGTCCTCGCTGTTGTGTCACTGGTAACTTACCACAACACCGCATCATATAAAGATGAGGAGGGATTTCAGTAATGGCTAAATCAAATAACAAGATTAAAGCAAGAAGCAAATGGACACTGGGAGACATCGTGGTTCATATCATACTGGCAATCCTTTCGGTTATCTGGGTACTGCCGATCGCATGGATAATCATGATAAGCTTCAGAGGAGAGAAAGGACAGTATGTTTCAACTCTGCTGCCAAAGTCTCTGACTCTGGCGAACTATACAAAGCTTTTTACAGACACAGGTATCCTGAACTTCATGCAGATGTTCAAGAATACTTTGATAATAGCAATTTTCTCATGTATAATATCAACAGCGTTCGTGCTTGCAGTTTCATACTGTATGTCAAGAATGCGTTTCAGACTGAGAAAGCCATTTATGAATGTGGCACTTATCCTTGGAATGTTCCCAGGATTCATGGCTATGATAGCTGTGTATTACATCCTTAAGGTTCTGGGACTTTCAGAAGGCTCACTCATCAGGGTTGCTCTGGTACTCGTATATTCAGGCGGTTCAGGACTTGGATTCTATATCGCCAAAGGATTCTTTGATACTATACCAAAGTCGCTGGAAGAAGCAGCATACCTTGATGGTGCTACAAGATGGCAGTCATTTACAAGGATCATCATACCACTCAGCCGTCCGATCATAGTTTATACGGTTCTGAATTCGTTCCTTGCACCATGGATTGATTTCGTGTTTGCCAAGGTTATATGCAGAGCCAACAAGGACTATTACACAGTATCCATCGGACTTTGGAACATGCTCGAGAAAGAGTATGTGTACAACTGGTTCAACTCATTTGCGGCTGGCGCAGTGCTGATATCCGTACCGATTATCATTCTCTTTATGATAATGCAGAAGTGCTACAAGGATAGCATGTCTGGAGGCGTAAAGGGTTAAGGATAATATATGAAATTATTTGCATAAACAAGTGGAATGAGGAAAGCATATGCCAGCAGAGCGATATAAATTCAAGTATCTGAAAAAAATAATAACATGTGTGCTAACAATTACCCTTATAATAATATGTGGCTGCCAGGACAATAACACCCCCTCCAACCCGTCTAAGGCGACCACAGATGCAGAATATGAGTCTGCCATGCATATTGCGGAGACAACGCCGCTTGGAAGGTATCCGGAACAGCTCACCTATACCCTGGGAAAGCTGTCCGGTGCAAATAATTCAAATCTCCCACAGGGAGAAACGTATGAAAATAACGCATACACACAGATATTAAACGAAATCTTAAATGTGCAGAACCAGGATATATTTGAGGCTGCTGATAATCAGTATGATGATAATGTATCCATGGTGATAGCACAGAAGGATCTTCCGGATGTGATGATCGTCCAGGACATGGATGAGCTGCAGTATCTGGTGGGAAATGACATGATCGAGGATCTCACAGACAGTTATAACAACTGTATGAGTGAAACGATAAAGAACATATATAAGAGTTATGGCAGCAGTATCATGGATGTGGTCACATTTGATGACCGTATCATGGCCATACCTGAGACAAATATATCAGATGGACCAAATCTGATATGGCTTAGAAAAGACTGGATGGATAAGCTGGGACTTGATGCTCCGAGAACGCTTTCAGACGCGGAGGAGATCATCAGACAGTTTATTGAGAAGGATCCGGGAAATAATGGTGAAGGAAATACCGTAGGGCTGGTGGCAGACACAAGTCTCTGCGGAGGTTGTGGTTATAGCAGCGAGTACACGCTCGATATAGTATTTGCCGCATATGGGGCATTTCCAAAACAGTGGATAAAGGATGAGGACGGAAAGGTTGTGTATGGTTCTGTACAGCCGGAGGCAAAGAAGGCTCTGGAGCATATACATGAGATGTACGAGGAAGGGATTCTGGATCAGAATTTCCTCATGCGGACAAGCAGCAACATAATAGAACTCATAGTGAATGGACAGTGTGGTTCGTTCTTCGGACCATGGTGGGCTCCAAATAATCCTCTTATGGATGCTGTAGCGGACGATCCAACAGCAAAATGGGAGCCATATCTGCTTGCCACAGAGGAAAATGGTTCAACTAGTTATCATACCCAGGTTCCGTATGGCAATTTTGTGGTTGTCAAAAAGGGATATGAGCACCCGGAGATAGTGTGCAAGATAATAAGTGTGCTGTTTGACTATGTAAGATATGAGGATAAAGACAATCAGGCTATAAAGGATTACTACAAACTCAATGTGGATCCTACCGCAAGACCACTTGCGATGAACGTGGATTACAACAATGCACTTCAGATATGTTATGGCGAGCTGAGCCATGTGTTCTCTGGCGTAAGGCAGCCAGATGATCTGAATCTGCTGGAACAGTCTTATTATGAAGCATGTGATTCATATCTTAAGAATGAAGACAATGCGTCATCGGAGGACTGGGCGGCATATACATCCCGTATAACTGCGTGCAAGATCCTCAATGATGCGCGTACAAATAAAGTCGAATCTCTGTACTTCGGGGAGACCGAGACCATGGTGTCAGACTGGTGGCACCTTGAGAATCTGGAGAGCGACACTTACCTGAAGATAGTTACAGGTGAAGCAGATCTGGATGAATTTGACAGTTTCGTGGACAACTGGTACAAGACCGGTGGAACAACAATCACCAAGGAAGTTCGAAGGGAGTGTCGGTAGATATGATAAGAGCAATAGTATTCGATTTAGATGATACATTATACGACTGCCTTCACGAGAATGATAAGGCAGTGGAAGACACTGTGAGATATGTGGCAAATGAACTTCTTCATATAGATGAAGTGACAGTGATGAAAGCATTTGAAGAAGGCAGAGACATGGTAAAGGATCAGCTCTCTGCCTGGGATATGGCGGCGCAGCACAACAGGGTGTTGTACTTCCAGAAGATGCTGGAGATCCTGGGGGTATCACCATTTAAGTATGATCTGCAGGTGTATAATTACTTCTGGAACAATTTTCTGAACAAGATATCCATATTCCCCGGGGCATTGGAGTTTATAGATGATATGAAAGCCAGAGGGATAAAGATAGGTATCTGTACAGATATGACTGCTCATATCCAGTTCAGGAAGATAGACAGACTTGGACTTACGGGCAGACTTGACGCAATGATAACAAGCGAGGAGGCTGGTATAGAAAAGCCGAACCGCAGGATGTTTGATATGATAGCCACAAAGCTGGGTGTAAAGAACGATGAGGTCATCTATGTGGGCGATAGTTACAAGAAGGATGTCATGGGAGCGAAAAATGCCGGAATGACACCGGTGTGGTATCTGTCGCTGCAGAACAAGACGGACGAGGATGTACTGGCTGTGTCCAGCTATCCGGAACTTAAGAACATAGTGAATAGGGTGATGTAAAAATGCCGGAGTGCGTGATAATTAAAAATCACATACTCCGGCTTATTTTGTTTAATATCCGTATTTCTTTTTATTTTTTATAAGGAAGGTGATAGTTATGACAAGGGTCACAGCCTCCGCTACGGCCACAGCACACCAGATTCCATTGATGCCAAACACCATAGGCAGCATCAACACCGCTGCAAGCTGTATCACCAGTGTTCTGAGGAAAGATATGGTTGCGGATACAAGCCCGTTGCCTAGACCTGTGAAGAAACCTGAGCCAAATACGTTGAATCCGCAGAACAGGAATGATATGGAAAAAAGCATCATACCGGTCTGGGTCATACGGCATAGTGTATCATCATAGCCAACAAATATTCTTGCGATAGGGAGTGCCAGAACCTCGGACAAAACCGTCATTGTTATGGCTGTGACGGCGGTGATCACAAGGCTTTTTTTAAGCAGGCTGTGCAGCTGTTTTTTGTTACCGGCACCATAGTTATAACCGATGATAGGCGTGACTCCGATGGCATAACCGAAGAATATTGCCATGAATATGAATGACACATACATTATCACACCATATGCTGCTATACCATTTTCATTCGCAAGTTTCATAAGCTGCAGGTTATAGACCACAGACACAAGGGATGTGGACAGGTTGGTAAGCATCTCAGAAGAGCCGTTTCCACAGGCTTTCCAGATACACTTCCAGTCAAACTTTGCTTTCGTCAGTTTTAACGATCCTGTTGTGTTGGTCGCAAAATATATGAGCGGTACTACACTTCCTATAATCTGTCCGCACACTGTGGCAGCCGCAGCTCCGGCTATGCCGAGGCGGAACACAAACATGAGAAGAAAATCAAGTACCATGTTGGTGATACCCGCAAGTACTGAAACCAGCAGACCAAGGTTTTGTTTCTCTGCCGTTGTAAGAAAACTCTGAAAACTGTTCTGAAGCATAAAAAACGGCTCTGACAGAATGAGTATTCTTCCGTATAATATGGCGTCTGAGCGTATAGTATCGCTGGCTCCGAGGAGCTCGACTATCTGGGGCATGAAGACAAATCCTATGACTGCCACAATGCAGGACGAGATGATGATAAGCCACACCAGCATCGAGAATACTTCATTTGCCTTTTTCTTTTCCCCGAGCCCCATATAATATGAAGTCAGTGCGCTGCCTCCCGTACCGATCATGAATCCTATGGCGGATATCGCCATCAGCACAGGCATGACCAGATTGACCGCTGCAAATGGATTCTTGCCTATGATGTTGGAGACAAAGTAGCCGTCCACAATGCTGTAGATGGATGTCATGATCATCATGGCAATGCACGGCAGCACATATCTTATAAGCTTTTTATATGTAAATGAATCAGAAAGTCTTATTTCCATAATCCTTCAGTTCCTTTCTTAAGGTAATCGAGCTGACGCTGCATGAGTGAGAGCAGAAGTTCTCTTTCCTCATCCGTAAAACTCGAAAATGATGAAATATCAGCATTTGTCAGTGGCGTAATATATTTGTTGGCGAATGAGACTCCATTTTCCGTGAGTGATAAATATTTAATGTTCCCTGCACCTTTGTGTGTTGTCAGAGAAATGAGTCCCTTGCCTTCCAGTTTTTTGACAGCAGAGTTGCATGTCTGTCTGGGCATGAACCATGTGTCGCATAGCTCTGCCTGAGTAAGTTCAGCTTTATTCTCAATGGTCAATATATAAATTATCCAGAAAGCAGTTTCAGGCAGCCCGGAGTTTCTTGCCGCCTCCTGCCAGATATCGTCCTGAGCTTTCCAGAGGGTGTTAAATATGCGTAGCTGTTCTTGTAAATGACTGTCTTTATATGCGATCATAAAATATGAAAAAACTCCTTTAGTTATTATTGGGGTGCAAATTTAAACCCATAGCAATGAGAAAGTATTTTCTTAAAATATATGATATTTGATCGGGAAAGCACCACTATCCAATATAAATCCGAAATCGGATTTAGTCAAGCAAGTTTATATAAATTTTAATAAGAGGACAGGATAGTGGGTTAAGTAAAGATATGCATAAATATTTTCATTTAAAGGTATGTGAAGGAGTTGTTTTGGGGCGGCCGTGTGGCTATAATAATAGACATGGGCTATGAATTTATAGATATATGTTATGGATGACTGAAATCTATGCGGTGAGAAGAAAGTAGTCATGGCCAGGAAAGGAGTATATACTTATGGGGTTTTTAACAGGTAAGACAGCGATAATAACAGGAGGTGGACGTGCAGTTCTCAGCGATGGAAGCTGTGGATCCATTGGATACGGAATAGCGACAGCATATGCCAAGGAAGGTGCCAATCTGGTGCTTACAGGACGTAATGTCCAGAAGCTTGAGGATGCAAAGGCAGAGCTTGAGAGCAAATATGGGATCAAGGTTCTTGCAGTCCAGGCTGATGTAAACGCAGGTGCGGACAACGAGAGCGTTGTCAAGAACGTTGTGGAGCAGGCAGTTAAGGAATTTGGAAGAATAGATGTGCTCATCAACAATGCGCAGGCATCTGCATCAGGCGTTACCATCGCAGATCACACAACAGCACAGTTTGACCTTGCCATATATTCAGGTCTTTACGCTGCATTTTACTATATGCAGGCATGCTATCCATATCTGAAGGAGACAAAGGGTTCAGTCATCAACTTTGCATCAGGTGCAGGCCTCTTTGGAAATTACGGACAGTGCGCATATGCGGCAGCGAAGGAAGGCATCAGGGGCCTTACAAGAGTTGCAGCTACAGAGTGGGCAGCTGATGGAATAAATGTCAATATAGTATGTCCTCTCGCATGGACATCACAGCTTGAGAACTTTGAGAAGGCATATCCGGATGCGTTCAAGGCAAATGTAAAGATGCCGCCAATGGGACACTTCGGAGACGTAGAGAAGGAGATTGGACGTGCATGCGTGGCACTCGCATCACCGGATTTCAAGTACATGAGTGGTGAGACCATCACACTTGAGGGCGCGATGGGACAGAGACCATAGAGCAGTCAATATATCAAATATGGCTTATGCTATGATAATAGAATATGATGTAGATGCGAAACCTGGTTCGCGGCTTGCATAAAAAATGAGCGTAACACAATAATACCCAGATGGGAAATGTGTTATGCTCATTTTGTTTAACCGACTCAGTCATCAACTATCTTGAAGGGAAGTAAGTATAATATGAGTAAGGCGGCACCTAGACCGAACATGAAAACGGAAGTGAATGTAGGTGTTCTCTTCATGGCAATGTCAGTCACGGCATTTTCTGGATTGCCTTTTTTGTAGTATACTTTGACGGATTCTCCCATGTTAAAGTAATTAGTACCAGTGTATATTGTCTGGGTATATGTCTGGTCATCAATGGTGTATTCGACGATTGTATCAAAGGTTACTGTATGGTTACTGGCTTTTCTGTAACGACCGGAATAATAATCATACTGTTCAGAATACTTTACATATCCGGTTGTCTGTTCACAGCCAATACTTTGAGTCCATGCAATGATATCCGGTACGATATACTTCAAGCAGCCAAGCCCACCCAGTATCAAAAAAACGATCGCCAGGTACAGTGCCTTTTTGTTTTCCGGGTTTCTCCGGTAGTCTTTCACGATTCTCGTCATTAGAATAATCCCCCTTAAAAATAAAACTTGTCATCCTCCCTAGTTTGATGACCATCCACATTATAATATAAAAATTGTATTAACAAAATGTAATATTACAATATAATATGCTATGAATTATCTCAAATAACTTACTTTAAACTGATTTTAAATATATACTCATCTCAAATCAGATGGCTGTCCGCTTGTCGTTAATGAGACACAAGGTTTCTTAAAAAAATATGAAATATCTGCCATCCTTCTTGAATAACCTTACTTGGAGTACTTATAATAGAATTTTATTAAAGAAATAATGAGATGTCATGGACAGTCGATGAATAACATTTGCCGACTATATACACAGGAAGAGGTGTTTTATTTGGATACAAACTCAGAAAACAATTTGGATACACGGGGAGTCCCGATCATGGGTCTTACCTCGGAGGAAGTAAGGAAAAGGATCGACAATGGACAGACCAATCACACGGATATAAGTACGCAGAAGACTGTGGGGCAGATCGTCAAGTCCAATCTGCTCACATATTTCAATCTTATATTCCTCATACTTACGGTGCTGCTATGTATCGTTGGTTCATTTAGGAATCTGACTTTCCTGCCGGTCATCATAGGCAACACGGTTATAGGAATATTTCAGGAGCTGCGTGCCAAAAAGACTCTTGACAAGATGAGCATGTTAAATGCGCCGCATTCGATAGTTGTGAGAGACGGAGAACAGCAGAAGATACAATCAGAGGAACTGGTTAAGGACGATATCATCATTCTGTCGGCAGGCAATCAGATATGTGCTGACGCTACGGTGCTCAGCGGCAGTATATCGGTAAATGAAGCCCTGCTCACCGGTGAGTCGGATGAGATCAAGAAGAAATCAGGTGATCGACTCATGTCCGGAAGCTTTGTGGTGTCCGGGCAGTGCTATGCCAAGCTTGACAAGGTGGGCAATGAGTCATACATATCACAGCTCACAGCCCAGGCGAAGGCCATGGGTGACGGCGAACAGTCAGAGATGATCAGGTACATCAATAAACTTGTAAAATGGGTTGGAATCATCATCATACCGGTGGGAATCATATTGTTCTGCCAGGCGTATATCATGAATGGAGAGACATTCAAGAAGAGTGTTGTATCGATGGTTGCGGCGGTTCTCGGAATGATCCCTGAAGGACTTTATCTGCTCACAACTGTTGCGCTTGCGCTCAGCACAATAAGACTTGCGAAGAAACAAGTGTTACTGCATGACATGAAGAGTATAGAGACACTCGCGAGAGTCGATGTACTCTGTGTGGATAAGACCGGAACCATCACTGAGCCGGGTATGCAGGTTACAGAGCTGGTGATAAGCGGCAGATGCGGCGATGCCGAGATGGACAAGAGAGCATTTGCGCACTTGCTGGCGGATTACTCGGCGGTCATTGAGGACAACAATGCCACAATGGAGGCGATTAGATCCTATGTGGCTAAGAATGAGATAGAGAAGGGCAGCAGGACACTGCTCAAGACACAGCCTTTCACATCAGCGAACAAATACAGCAAGGTGTCATTTGTCGAAGGAGACTATATGCTTGGTGCTCCGGAGTTTATAATGAAGGATAGGTATGAGGAGATATCCGAAGAGATAGAGGAGTACCAGAGCAAGGGATACAGAGTCCTTCTTATGGCGGAGTCAGGAGTTTCATATATAGAGAACAACGACGACAAAGATGCGGATGATAGTAAGAATATTAATAGAGAGAAATCCGGTGAGGCTTCTATTGGTTCGGTGAGACCATTAGGAGACATATCTCCTATTGGTTATATAGTGCTTTCAAATCCAATAAGGGAAAATGCGGAGAGCACATTTACATATTTCAAAGAGCAGGGCGTTGCCATAAAAGTCATATCTGGAGATAACCCTGCCACAGTATCAGAGGTGGCAAAGCGGGCAGGCATAGATGGAGCGGAGAACTATGTGGATGCTTCCACTTTGGCGTCTGAGAAGGATATAACTGAGGCTGTGGATAAATATACAGTATTTGGAAGAGTTACGCCTAAACAGAAGCAGCTCATAGTCAGGGCGCTCCAGAAACAGAGACACACGGTTGCCATGACTGGTGATGGTGTAAATGATATACTCGCAATGAAGGATGCTGATTGCAGTATTGCAATGGCATCTGGTAGTGAGGCGGCTGCGCAGGCGGCACAGACGGTGCTTCTGGATTCGGATTTCGGACGTATGCCATATGTGGTGTTTGAGGGAAGACAGGTGGTCAACAATATACAGAGATCAGCAAGCCTCTTCCTTGTTAAGAATATATTCTCACTGCTGATGGCCATATTCTCAGCGATATTTGCGATCACATATCCGCTGGAGCCTTCACAGATATCGCTCATAAGCATGTTCACCATAGGATTGCCGGGATTCCTGCTGGCACTTGAGCCGAACAGGAATCGTATAGAGGGAAACTTTATGGTAAATGTCATGTTAAAAGCATTGCCTGCAGGACTCACGGATGTGTTGTCAGTCGGAGCACTTGTAATCTGCGGACAGGTCTTCAATCTCCCGAGTGAGGACATAGCCACAGCCGGCACAATGCTTCTTGCGGTTGTCGGATTCATGATAATAATCAAGATCAGCCATCCGTTCAACAAGATGAAGTATGGTGTACTTCTTATCAACATAGTCGGACTGCTGTTCTGTGGCCTTTTCCTCGGCAGGCTGTTTGCCATAGAGTCGATATCCAACATATGTTTTCTGCTCATGGTTGTATTTGCATTTGCTGCGGAATCTATGTTCAGATATTTGACATTGTTTGTTGAAAAGCTCAGCAGCTTCTTTGGAGACGAGAAGAACAGACGTAAGATCAGAAGAAAGATAAGGAAATATAACATTTTTAAGTAGAGAATTGTCGAAAAAAATGGGGACAGGTACCTCCGTCCCCGGGAAAAGATTGTGAGGAGGTGTAAGATGGCGAATACAACGAAGAAGGCGCTTGAAGTATCGCTTAAGAAACTGCTCAAGGAGAAGCCGTTTGACAAGATAACAATAGCGGATCTCACCGGAGACTGCGGGATAAGCAGGATGACATTCTATTATCATTTTCAGGATATATATGAGCTTGCCGAGTGGGTGTGTATAGAGGATGGAAAGCAGGCGCTGAAGGATAAGAAGACCTACGATACCTGGCAGGAGGGCATGATACAGGTGTTTGAGGCTGTGCTGGAGAACAAGCCATTTATCGCAAATATATACAGGTCGGTGGATAAGGCTAAGATAGAAAACTATCTGTATAAGCTGTCGTATCAGCTCATAGCGGATGTGGTGGATGAGAAATGCGCAGGGGATAATCTTTCGGAGGCTGATAAGCAGTTCATCGCAGACTTTTACAAGTATGGATTTGTAGGGATTATGCTTGACTGGGTAGACAAGGGGATGAAAGACGATTATCATAAAATAGTGGAGCAGCTTAGCACCACGCTTCGTGGAAATATAGCAAATTCTATTCATAATTTTGAAAGCGAGATGTAAAAGCAGAGGACGGATCAGAATAAAGAAATCTATTACTGCGGGATACGCGGGGAGAGCGCTTATGAATCGAACATCAGATATGAAAAAGAGATTGCCGGGGATAATATTGATAACAGGGGGGATCGTGCTGGTTGCTATGGTCATCCAGGCGGTTATACTCAGCTTTATCAATAACAGGAGTTTTGACGGGACCTCGCAGGTGCTGTTGGATCAGGTCAGCAATGTAATCGAGAAGAATAAGGCAAGTGAGGAAGATCTGATAGACTCCCTCAAGGAAGATTATATGGTCAGGGCTAAGGCTGTGGCGTATATAGTTGATGCAAAGCCTGAGGTTGCAAATAATGTGGAGGAGCTCCGCAAGATTGCTGCACTTATATCTGTTGATGAGGTGCATTTGTTTAATACGGATGGCGTGATATATGCTGGTACCAATCCCGAATATTTTGGATATAGCTTTGATTCCGGGGAGCAGATGGCGTATTTCAAGCCGATGCTTGATGACAAGAATCTCACCATGTGTCAGGATGTCACTCCGAACACATCAAATGGTAAGAAGATGATGTATGCAATAACATGGAACGACGATGGAACCAAGATGATACAGGTTGGAATCGAGCCGAGAAGACTTCTGAATGAAGTAAAACAGAATGAGATATCCACGGTGGTTGCCAATATGCCTATGTATGATGGACTGAGTGTTGTAGTGGCAGATGGCAAATCGGGAGAAATATATGGATGTTCATATGAACCGGTAGTAGGGCTTACTCTTGATGAGATCGGCATTTCGGTGACTGATGATGTGCTGCCGGACGGCGAGGACAGTTTTACAGGCATAAGAAAGATCAATGGATTTAGAAACAGATGTGTATTCCGAAGATCCGGAGAGTATGTGATCGGGGTCATATATAGAATGGATGTGAATAGCCGGAGTAATATGGCAATCATGGTTATCATGGCACTGTATCTGTGTTTTGCCGCCGGCCTGGTGGTAAGCATGGTGATGAAGGTGATACATGCGAACCGGGAGAGAAATGAACAGCTGTCAATATTGACATCCATGTCGGGGATGTATTACAGCATGCATATGCTTGATCTTCAACATGATACATTTGCCCTCTATACCGCAGGAGACCTGATATTGAGGGTTGGTGAGCGGGCAGCAGGGGCGAATGAACTTATGAGGAAGATCGTTCATAAGGTGGTTGTGGATGAACATCAGGCAAGTGCCCAGAAATTCATGGATCTTGATAGTCTGGGGGACAGGCTGATCAAGAAAAAGATTGTATCAGGTGAGTTCATGGTGAAGGATCTTGGATGGTTCAGACTGTCATTTATATCGATAGATGTTGACGAGGACGGACGTCCTTTAAAAGTCATATTTACCACCAGAAACATAGATGAAGATAAGAAACGGGAGCAAAAACTGATAAGAAGGTCTTATACAGATGAGCTCACAAAATGTTATAACAGGAGCGCATATATAGATGATGTCAGGGAGCTGCCGGGAGATTCTGTATATGTGTATGTGTCCATGGATGTAAATGGGCTTAAGCCAGTGAATGATACCCTGGGACATGCGGCTGGAGATGAACTGCTTCAGGGTGCTGCCGAGTGTATGGAGCAGTGTTTTGGAAACTATGGTAAGGTGTACAGGATGGGCGGTGATGAATTTGCAGCCATCATCTTTGTAAATACCAGAAGGCTGAAGAGAGTGCAGCAGGAGTTTGATGACGTTGTGCGTGGATGGTCTGGACAGCTGGTGAAATCCGTATCGATATCATGTGGCTATGTGTCAAGTGATGAGAAGGACTGGGAGTCATTTGACGAGATGGTCAAGGCTGCAGATGAGAGAATGTACGAGAACAAGGCGGCATATTACAGGCAGGAGGGCGTCGATAGAAGGTATCATTAGAGTACATATGCAATATAGATTTATACAAAATGAGTGGAATGATAAAATTTTTATCATTCCACTTTTTTTGTAAATATGAAATAAAAATTGGGCAAGCTATTATAGGGGCATGAGATGGATATAGACGGCAAACTGAAAGGAGAATTGCTTATGTCAAAGAAGAAATTGGGAATCGGGATAGCAGCGGTGGCAGTAGCCGGCGCAGGAGCAGCAGCTCTCACAGTTAAAAATCATAATAAGGCAAAAGTTCAGAAGGAGAAGGCTGCGGCTGAACATGCTGAGTACCGCAATACGGAGCGCGGAAAGCATGAGAAGAACAGTAAGGGAATCTATTATACAAATGGAAACTATGAGGCATTTGCTAGACCGAGAAAGCCGGAGGGCGTGGATGACAAGAACGCATATATAGTGGGAAGCGGTCTTGCATCACTGGCAGCAGCTTGTTTCCTTGTACGTGACGGACAGATGCCGGGTTCACACATCCATATTCTTGAGGCTATGGATATAGCGGGCGGTGCGTGCGATGGAATATTTGATCCTGCCAGAGGCTACGTCATGAGAGGTGGACGTGAGATGGAGAACCATTTCGAGTGCCTGTGGGATCTGTTCAGAAGTATACCTTCCATAGAGACACCGGGGGTATCGGTTCTTGACGAGTATTACTGGCTGAACAAGGAGGATCCAAATTATTCACTGTGCAGAGCAACAGTGAACAGAGGCAAGGATGCCCACACAGATGGCAAATTCAATCTGAGCCAGAAGGGCTGTATGGAGATCATGAAGCTCTTCATGACAAAGGACGAGGATCTGTATGACAAGACAATAGAGGATGTATTCGATGATGAGGTATTTGATTCGACATTCTGGCTGTACTGGAGGACGATGTTCGCATTTGAGAACTGGCACAGTGCACTGGAGATGAAACTCTACTTCCAGAGATTCATACATCACATCTCAGGACTTCCAGATTTCTCGGCTCTCAAGTTCACAAAGTACAACCAGTATGAGTCGCTGATCCTTCCGATGGTGAAGTATCTTGAGGCTGCGGGCGTGACATTCCAGTACAACACGGAGGTCACAAATGTCATATTTGACATGAGAGACGGCAAGAAGATAGCAAAGACCATCGAGTGCAGGGTAAACGGAACTGAGAAGGGGATCCCGCTCACTGAGAACGATCTTGTATTTGTCACAAATGGAAGCTGCACGGAGGGAACTATCTACGGCGATCAGAACCATGCGCCAAATGGTGACGCAGAGGTGAGAACAAGCGGCTGCTGGAGCCTGTGGAAGAACATAGCTGCACAGGATCCTTCATTTGGCCATCCTGAGAAGTTCTGTTCTGATATATCTAAGACAAACTGGGAGTCAGCCACAGTAACAACGCTTGACGACAAGATCATCCCATACATCGTAGATATCTGCAAGCGTGATCCGAGAACAGGAAAGGTTGTCACGGGTGGTATAGTGAGCTGCCAGGATTCAAGCTGGCTGCTGAGCTGGACCATCAACAGACAGGGACAGTTCAAGACCCAGGACAAGGATAAGGTGTGTGTATGGGTATATGGCCTGTTCACAGATGTTCCGGGCGATTATATCAAGAAGCCTATGAAGGATTGTACCGGTAAGGAGATCACGGAGGAGTGGCTCTATCATCTGGGTGTGCCAGAAGATGAGATCGAGGAGCTGGCCACAAACAGCGCAGTCTGTGTGCCAACTATGATGCCATATATCACCGCGTTCTTCATGCCTAGAGCAAAGGGCGACAGACCGGATGTAATTCCAGACGGATGCACCAACTTTGCATTCCTCGGACAGTTCGCAGACACCCCTCGTGACACAGTGTTCACCACAGAGTATTCGGTGAGAACAGCCATGGAGGCTGTGTATGGACTTCTCGGCGTGGACAGAGGTGTTCCTGAGGTGTGGGGAAGTGTGTACGATATCCGTGAACTGTTGGACAGCAGCGTGAAGCTCATGGATGGCAAATCTCCGCTTGAGATAAATCTTGGACCTCTGAACAAGCTCAAGAGGCCTATACTTAAGAAAATCCAGGGCACGGTGATTGAAAAGGTACTGAGAGACCACGATATTATAAAAGAGGGTATGCTGTAGGTTGAAGTTAATATAGAGTAATAAGAAAGTTCCATGTGTCTGCACGGTGCAGATGCATGGAACTTTTTATATGTTTGAATTAGTTTGGAGACGGTTGTTAATTGCTGTTTCTTTTAGAATATACAAAGCTGGCAACTAGCCAGATGAGGCAGGCGGTGTTTCCTGATGCCTGACTGAATACATAATCCAGTGTGGATATGTCGGCGCCCATGGCCTGTCTGATGTCAGGAATGAGCACAAATATAAGCTGCCATGTGATGATGTGAAATACGATCATGCTCCTCTTCATGACAGTTCTGCCTGCCAGCAGCGATATAAGACTTGTGAGCATGAGCAGTGCCGTAGGTATGTACACTATGCTGACGGCTGGAAAGAGCAGATTGTAGTAGTCGTCAACATATGCGATGGCCTGTTCTCTTCCAATGTGTTTAGACAGATAGGTTACCCAGTAAGCGAGTGTTCCCACGAGAAAATGCAGTGTCGCGGCGGACGCGACATACATGAGCCCTGCGTATTTGACGAGTGCCCTCGTCTTGCGGTACTTGGGAAGTATCTGCTCCGATATGGCGTCTATGCCAAATGCATAGAAGAACATACCGACAAGACCTGTCACAAGCAGCAGAGCCACTCTCCACAGCTGGAAATCCCCGTTCAGATATGCCCCCCTCACATAAAGTCCTTTGTCCGCGGGTGATGCGGGTACTATGCTGATACACAGATCCCCCACGATCAGGAGCGCTGCGCCGAGCGCGCCCAGCAGGCAGTTCCTTTGGTATTTAATTTTTTCTTTCTGTTCCATGTAATCCCCCTTGTAAATAATCTATATGGTTAGCATAAACTAACTAGAACATATCATATACGAGGAGATAATTGAAGAAATATTTGCCAAAAACAAGTCGCGCCAATGGGGAAAGAAAATTGACTTTTTTCGTGTATAAAAATATACTTTCCATATATATACAATAAAAGATGCTTAAGAATGGAGGTACATTATGAGGGGAAGATGGAAAAAGGAGATTTTGTTATTTGTGATAGGTGCAGTATGGGGATTCATATATTGGGGCAATACGGTGTGGAATCCTGATGTGCAGTACCTCTTGCAAGATATAAAACATATAAAATTGCCGCTTAACTGGCATTGGATATTTGACTCAGGTGTGCATCTTGGCATAGCGGCTCTTGTGTTGGCGGTTGGCACACTGTTGATTCTATGGATACTGCGCTTTTTATCAGATTCACGTAACACACATGGGCTGATCATAGCCGGCCAGTGGTTCACAGATCTGATCTTATGTTCATTTCTGACTGGCGTGATCCTGTTCTATTTTAATAAATGGTTCCTATACAAGATTATTGGCGATAAAGGTGATGTCGTATTTTCCATAGCATATTTGTTTGTATACATATTGATATATATGATACTGTGTTCATGGTTTGATATATCCATTGAGAGGGTACAGAGAAAACCAAAGAAGAATTGCAGTCTGCTTATATGTCAGGTTCAGAATCGTGAGACATTTATGGATGTCAAGGAACTAGTAAAGAATTGCAAGTACACAGAGTGCTATACGTTGATGAAAAATAATCAGGAGAGATTGTCTCCAAAACAGTTCTGGGTCATAAGGGAGACGAACTTTACAGGGAAAAAGATGACAGCCGAGTGGAGATATTATGCAAATGGTGACTATGTAGAACTGGATGAAGAAGAGCTTGCGACCAGGTTGCTGCTTGCTGAGAATGCAAAGAATATAGACTGGCAGTTATAATCGTATATAATGTTGTTAGTCTATGATATAAAAGACACGAGAGAGAAGTAAATATGAAAAAGATAGAGATAAACGACAAATGGATGCAGAAGACCAGTGTTGTGTGGTTCGGTGCCATGCTGTGCTGCCTGTTGTGGGGAAGTGCGTTTCCTTGTATAAAGATAGGTTATGGACTGTGGAATATAGAGAGTGCGGATACGTCGGCACAGATACTGTTCGCCGGTATGCGATTCGTGCTGGCGGGAATCCTTGCCGTGATATTTGGAAGTCTGCTGGAAGGAAAGTTCATAAAGCCGGAGAAGGGCTGCGCCGGCAAAATAGTGTGGCTTGCTATGCTGCAGACAGTCATACAATACCTGTTCTTTTATATAGGACTCGCACATACAAGCGGAGTCAAGGCGTCCATCATAGAGGCAGTAAATGTATTCGTTGCCATCATAGTGTCAGGATTCATATTCCATCAGGAAAATGTCACTGCGAAGAAGATGCTTGGCTGTCTGGTTGGATTTGCGGGAGTTGTACTTATAAACATGAATGGAATGAATTTCCATATGAGCTTGTCAGGTGAGGGTGCGATATTCCTTTCGACAGTGGCTTATGCATTTTCATCTGTGTTCCTGAAGCGATATTCGGCAAAACACAATCCGGTCATGCTCAGTGGCTACCAGTTTATAGTTGGCGGAATTATTCTGTCGGCTGCCGGTTTTGCCATGGGAGGCAGACTCAGCACCGTATCCACAGGTGGAGTTTTGATGCTCATATATCTGGCTCTTGTATCGGCGGTGGCATATTCTCTGTGGGGAATGCTGCTCAAGTATAATCCTATATCAAGGGTTGCAGTATTTGGATTTATGAATCCGGTATTCGGCGTGATACTGTCGGCATGGCTGCTTCGTGAGGGCGCGCAGGCGCTTGGTCCGATAAGTCTGGTGTCGCTGGTGTTGGTGTGTGCAGGAATATACATAGTGAATAAGTAGGGACGTTCCTTTTGTACCGAGGAGTGTCCCCGTGTCATGATAACAATAGGACATAGGGACACTCTTCGGTACAGAAGGAACGTCCCTGGGAGGATAATATATGAAGATGACAACACTTTGTTACATAGAGAAAGATGGAAGATACCTGATGCTCCACAGGACAAAGAAGGAGAAGGACATTAATAAAGGCAAATGGATCGGTGTAGGTGGACATGCCGAGGAGGGTGAGAGTCCTGAGGACTGTCTTCTGAGGGAGATAAAGGAGGAGACGGGACTTACGCTTACATCGTACAGATTCAGAGGGCTGGTGACATTTATCAGCAATGAGAGTGAGAATGAGCTTATGTGCCTGTTCACCGCAGATGGATTTGATGGGGAAGTTCAGATATGTGATGAGGGGGACCTTCAGTGGATAGATAAAGAGATCGTGCCAACACTTCCGACGTGGAGCGGGGATGCGATATTCCTGAAATTGCTGCTTGAAGGGGAGAAGAGATTTTTCTCACTCAAGCTCGTATATGAGGGAAGTGAGCTGGTGGAGCACAGGCTGGAATTCTATTGATAAGGAACGTTCCCACAAGAGGAAAGGGGGATAGGATGTTTCAAATAAACAATCATGGAAATATAAGCAGTAAGGTTTCGGCTATAATAATTATGGTCATTGGTATTGGCATAATGATAGTTGGAATATGGATGGCAGCAGACAGAATGCGGAAGGATGATTACTACGGTTTCGCAACAGGAAAGGTAGTGGAATCGTCATATTATGAAAACAGCGATGACGAGAGGATGTACTCGGCTATTTATGCGTATTTTGTGGGCGATACGGAATATGAATTAGAGGATGATGATGCATCAAAGGTTCCACCGCAAATTGGAAAAAAGGTGGAGATCAGATATGATCCAGAGGAGCCAGCTGATGCATATGTGGGCGGAAAGCCATTGCCGGGCAGCATATTGATGGGCATAGGAATTACGATGATCATGTTGTCAATACTTGCCTTTGTGAAAATGCGTAAGGGCAAAATCTCTGATGAGAGAAAGCTTGTGATCGAATTGCTGACGGGGATTATAATGCTTGTGGTCTGCATAGGAACTATCAGATTACTCCAGGACGGCGGGGGAGGTATCGGATTATCCGAAATAAGCATAGTTGTATGTGGAATAGTGGGAATTATTGTAATTATCTCAAGTGTTAAGTATTACATAGATGTGAAGATGGGCAGGACTCCATCTGAAACAATACTCTCTCATTTAGGATTAGACGCGGCTTCTCTGATGTTGGATGATGAATCAGAGGGGGAAGAGTATAATATACCGAAATACCTCATGCCGGAATCTGAACAAGCGGAAACGGTAGGGGAAAAACCGCAGAAACAAGAGTATGAAAAATATGATCATCTGCAGGGAGATGGAACCCAGAACCCATATAGTGGGAAGATTTAGGAACGTCCATAGAAGGAGAAAACAAAATGGAATATAAAAGATTTGACAACACAATAATTGCAAGGATTGACAAAGGTGAGGAGATATTGGAGCAACTGAAGGTAATTGCTATTAATGAGAATATAAAGCTTGCCAGTATCAATGCTCTTGGAGCTATCGATGATTTTACAGTCGGAGTATATAAGATAGATGAAAAGAAATATTACTCCAACAGCTTTAAAGGATATTATGAAATCACATCGCTTACAGGAACAATCAGTACAATGGACGGAGAATATTATGCACATCTCCATATGAGCGCCGGAAATGAGAAGGGTGAAGTGTTTGGCGGACATCTGAACAGAGCTGTTGTCAGCGCAGTCTGTGAGATGGTAATTTCAGTAATTGATGGAAAAGTTGACAGAATTTATGATGAAGGAACAGGACTTAATATATTTAAGTTTGATTGAGTGCGTTGAATATATAAGATAAATCGGAATTTTTGGAGGTATATGGAAATGAATAAGGAACAGCTATACGCAGCACAAACAGCAATGATTGAATGGTTATCTGACCCTCATGAATTAGGAAAAAAGCCTTTCAAAATTGAATGTGCAGGTGAATTTGATTTTAATGAAATGCATTATTACATTTTCAAATTCAAAGCGTCGTTGCTTGGTAAATGGCTTGTTGGCGTTTGTGGTGGTTTTGAAGATGATGATTTAGAACCATGCGGACATATTTTCAGCAATATGCAAGAATATAATGAAACTACTGCTAAAAATGAGTGTATTACAATGGTTGAAAATATTATGGCATACTGGAAAGAACAAGCCGCCAAATATAATAACCAATAATACAAATTTGAATTTCTCTCGCTGTCTGGTTTGATATAAAAATTTGATTATTTGAAAAAATCAAAAAATGACGTAGCGTGATATATTGCTTGTCACGCTACGTTATGTACTAATATGGACCTTGAAAGGAGGCAGGATATGTCATTATACACAACAGGAGAGCTTGCAAAGAAGTGCAACGTTTCAGTAAGAACGATTCAATACTATGATGAAAGAGGTATTTTGGTGCCAACAGATTTGACGGAAGGGGGACGAAGACTGTTCTCCGAAGAGGATGTTGCCACATTGGAAACGATTTGCTTTTTAAGAGATTTGGATATCTCTATAAAAGATATTGCTGAAATATTGGAATCCGAAGAGTCAAAAAAGGTAATCGAACTTTTGCTTGATGAGCAAGAAAAAAATATTCAGGCGGATGTCAAGAAAAAAACGAAACAATTAGAAAATATTAAAGGCATAAGAAGTTCTTTGGCTTCTTTCAAGGATGGGTCGCAAAAAACAATTCATGACATATCATCGATTATGGAGGAAAAAGAAAAGCGAAAGAAAATGTACAAAAAAATGCTGATCATAGCAATTCCGTTAGAAATTGTCGAAATTGTTACTTTTGTGATTGGTATATTAAAAGGAATCTGGTTGCCATTTTTTGTGGCCATGGCAGTGATTCCTATTTGTGTAGCAATTATGTTTGGCTATTGGTACAAGCGGGTAGAGTATCTCTGTCCGGAATGCCATACCAGATTTCAGCCAAAGAAATTAGAAGCATTCTTTGGAAATCATACGCCAAAGACACGAAAGCTAACTTGCCCTACCTGCAGGAGGAGAATCTGGAGTTTGGAAGTATATAGAAAAGAGGTGGATGCATAATGGAAACAATTAATTTGAGTAAGAAACAATTTGTGATATACATGGCAGTCGCATTTGGGTTGGCCTGGATTTTAGAAATGATAGCAAGTATTTTTAGCAATAATGGAAATCAGATGGTGTTTGCTGTTATCTTGATGATTACCATGTTTATGCCATTTCTTGGAGTACTGATAGCCAGAATCCCACTAAAAGGTATGGGATGGGTACCACATTTAAAAGGGAAACTTCGTTATGTATTCTTTGCCCTTTGGATGCCGGCGTTATTAAGTATCCTTGGAGGGGTCTTGTTTTTTGTGATTTTCCCGGATACATTTGACTCTGAATTTATGACGTTAAGAGGTCTTTTAGAGGAAGCGGGAGCGTTGGAACAGTTTGAAGCAAAAGGTATCACTATGCCAATGTATTTGTTAATTACTAGCATTCAGGCGGTAACTGTTGCACCATTTATGAATATGTTTGTTGCATTAGGCGAAGAGGTCGGTTGGAGAGGTGCGCTGTATCCATATTTGAAGAAGAAGCTGGGTGTTACTAAGGGTCGAATTGTAGGTGGTACTATTTGGGGGGCTTGGCATTGGCCGATTATGATTTTGGCTGGATATGAGTATGGTAAAGAATATATTGGCGCACCGGTACTTGGTCCGATTGTGTTCTGTGTCGCTACTATTATGATGGGGATATTATTTGATTATGTATATGAAAAGACAGAGACCATCTGGTTGCCATCTCTTATGCATGGTGCTACCAATGCATTTACTATTTTTGCATATCTGGTAAAACCTGATTATTCCAATATGGCAATACTGGGACCGGCATATATCGGTATTATCAGTATGATTCCGATGATTGTTATGGCGGTCATTATTTGTGTAAAGAAGAAGAGGGATTGAGTATTAAATGGATATTCAATCGCACTAACAAACTTCAGTTGATATTTCACATATTTTAGGAAATTTAATAAAGTGTACCCTTTGTCAAGGACACTATGACTTTTCCTTTTCAGATTTCTATTT